>Ga0209628_10004432_pt1 | contig 10145 bp, 8 predicted proteins | sample TergutCu122P4_FD_187285 | JGI IMG/M metagenome (GOLD analysis project Ga0209628, IMG submission 187285) | Cubitermes ugandensis P4 segment gut microbial communities from Kakamega Forest, Kenya - Cu122 P4 (SPAdes) (version 2) | ecosystem: Host-associated > Arthropoda: Insects > Digestive system >... | reverse complement strand
AAATCTGGCTTTGATCGGAACTGTCCAGGACGTCATTGTCGACGGATTTGATTCTGATGTATCTGCCTCGAAAACGTCAGGTGACTGTGAAGGGAATATATATGTCGGCCGCACACGCGCAGACGCGCCTGAAATAGACAACGCTGTCATCTTTGAGGCGTCGCCCATAGATGATATAATTGGCAGAATAGTTCAAGTACGTATAACCGATGCTCTCGACTATGACCTTGTCGGAGTCTATGCGAAGGATTTTTCACATGAATTTGCCTAATTTTTTAACTATAGTACGCATGGCCCTTGTGCCGGTTTTTATCGTGTTTTTCTATCTTGGGCAGGGCGGCGCACACATCTATACGATTCTTGCGTTCGCGGTATTCCTCGCCGCTTCCGCGACAGACGCTGTTGACGGGCATTTAGCCAGAAAACACGGCTTGATAACAAACTTCGGGAAACTCATGGATCCGCTCGCGGATAAAGTACTGACAACAGCGGCGTTCATAATTTTTGTTGACGTTGGTATTGTCGCGGCCTGGATGGTAATAGTTATTCTCACACGCGAGTTTATCATCACCGGGCTTAGGGGCGTCGCGGCTTCGGAGGGCGAGGTTATTCCGGCAGGAATGTCAGGAAAGCTGAAAACCGTTTTTCAAATGCTCGCGATATGCCTGATTTTATTTTCCCTTGTACTTGACGGGAATATATTCGGCTTCTGGTTATTTATATCTTATACTGCGATGATATGTCTATGGATCGCGGTCGGCCTTACGATTTATTCGGGTGTAGAGTATCTTTGGAAAGGCCGCAAGCTTTTGAGACTAAAGTAAAAAGAAAGGTAGAAATAAGAATGCCTACCGCGTCAATTGTAGCTGTCGGAACAGAGCTTTTATTCGGGCAAGTCGTTAATACAAATGCCGCTTATATTTCTGAAAAACTGCAATTGCTCGGTATAAGCGTATTATTTCATTTTACGGTGGGCGACAACCCCGGCCGGCTTAAGGAAACCCTAAAACGCGCGGCCGATGAGTCAGATATAGTTATTACAACCGGCGGCCTCGGGCCGACTCAGGACGATCTTACAAAAGAGCTTATCTCAGAGATTTGCGGGCGAACCCTTGTAAAGGATGAAGAAGCCTACAGGCGTCTCGATGCGATAATGCGCAGTATTGGGTTGAAAAGCTATACCGAAAACAATATGAAGCAGGTTTTTCAGCCTCAGGGCGCGGAGATTTTTTATAATGAAGCGGGTACCGCTCCGGGGTTTGCCATAGAGCATGAGGGCAAAACCTTTATAGCGATTCCGGGTCCGCCGCGCGAGATGAAAGCGATGATGCAAAACAGCGTGATACCTTATCTCGCAAAAAACTCAAATGCTGTTATTTACAGTAAAATGCTAAGATTTTACGGAATCGGAGAGTCTGCGCTTGAGACGGCGCTCCTGCCGATTATCGACGGCCAAACCGATCCGACTGTCGCCCCTTACGCAAAAGAAGGCGAGTGCGCGGTAAGGATTTCTTCGATGAGAAGTACAGAAGCGGAAGCCAGGGCGGCTGTAGAAGATACTACGGCGCGCGCAAAAGAGCTTGTAGGCGATTTCCTTTACAGCGATGAAGATAAAGACTATCCGCAGGTGATCGTCGAACTACTTGAAGAAAAGCAATTCAGGCTCGCCGCGGCTGAGTCGTGCACCGGAGGGCTGTTCGCAGGCGCGATCACTTCAGTCCCGGGTTCTTCATTGGTTTTTGACCGGTCGTTTGTAACTTACAGCAATGAATCAAAAATAAATATGCTTGGCGTATCAGAGAAAATGCTTGAAGTTTACGGCGCTGTGTCAGAGGAATGCGCTCTTGAAATGGCAAAAGGCGCGCTTGAGAATTCCTGTGCGGACGTCGCTGTATCTGTCACAGGTATAGCAGGCCCCGGCGGAGCAACACCGGAAAAACCTGTAGGGACGACTTATTTTGCTTTGGCTGCGAAAACCGGAGAAACCATTACATCGGGAAAAAGTTTCCGCGACAGGGGGAGGAGGGTTAACCGGCAGGTCTGCATTCTGGAATTGTGCGATATTATCAGGCGGTTTCTGACCTGATACTCACCGCTTTAGCTGTTCGTTAATTGCGGGCCTGAGAAGCTCTTTGGGTCGCGGCAGATGACTCTGTGATAGAATTCCGCAGCGGCGACGCCGCGGTATGCAATTACCGGCGCGAAGATGACAGACCCTATCAAAGCCATTACCAGGAGCTGCGTAAAAAATGTAACTTCATAACCCGCTACAATAATTACCGCGAAGATACCGTTGTCTATCATGAAAAAAATCAGAGCGCTGAGCGCGAACCACCCGATAAAAGAGAGATCAAGCAAAAACCTGGTATTTTTATTCTGCTGCATATAATACTTACTGCTGGCGACAGCTTCAAAAGATCTCATTTCGGGATTGTCGGCGATAAGAAAAAAAGCAAGATTGTAACGGTAGTAAGCCATGATGCCGGGAACGACCAGAAGTACCGACCACAATAGAATTAAAATACGGCGAAAGGTATCCATTGATACTATGCGCGTAAAATTTCCAAACCCTGTGAAAATCATATCGGCATAGGCTTCTTTTCCCCGTAACACCGAAAGCCAGACATTCGACAACCCGAGGGTCAGCGGCCCGGGTATCAGTAATACAAAAAGAAAGGTGGCGAAACTAAATCCCAGCCTTCCTGAATATGTTTCGGCTATCTCATAAAGCGCGTTATAGTTGAGATCGGAATACATTTCGAAATACTCAGAGACAGCGGCGTCCATGGTACTCCAAAGCCCTGTAATCTGTTCAACTATTATTATCGGAATCTGTACACAAAGCAATAACAAAGCCGACGACATAATGAGCGTGGACATATGTCCCTTCATCGCTATACGCGCCGCACTGCGTATCTGGTATAGAGGTTCGTTTATTATTCTTTTTTCCGGTTCCAAAATTGTCCTTAAACGTTCTTCACTCCTCGATTACAACGCCGTCTTCATCTATACGGATGATTTCTTCTCCGGGCGCCTGCTCCTGCGGAGCCGGGCCTGTTTCTTTAGCCGACGCGGCTTCGCGTTCGCGCCTGAGCTTTTCCATCACCTGCTCTTCGATTTTTGCCGCGATCTCAGGATGATCTTTTAAAAACCCCTTGGCGTTTTCACGGCCCTGACCGATTCTGTCGCCTTCGTAGCTGTACCATGAACCGGCTTTGTCGACGATACCGCCGGCGGCTGCGCAGTCGAGCAGGTCGCCTACCTTGCTGATACCTTCGCCGTACATGATATCGAATTCCGCCTGTTTGAAAGGAGGAGCCACTTTGTTCTTTACGATCTTGGCGCGCGTACGGTTCCCGAGCATCAGCTCGCCTGATTTGATTGTCTCTACTTTTCTGATGTCGATCCTCATGGACGCGTAAAACTTAAGTGCCCGGCCGCCGGTCGTGACTTCGGGATTTCCGTATATCACGCCTACTTTTTCACGTAGCTGATTTATGAAAATCGTGCAGGTATTTGACATGTTGATGGCGCCCACCAGTTTGCGAAGCGCCTGGCTCATAAGCCTTGCGTGGAGCCCGACATGTGAATCACCCATTTCTCCCTGGATCTCCGCGCGCGGCACGAGAGCGGCAACCGAGTCTACCACGATCACATCGATGGCGCCGCTACGCACCAGCATTTCGCTTATCTCAAGCGCCTGCTCGCCTGTGTCGGGCTGTGATACCAGTAATTCGTCCGTATCTACGCCGAGCTGCCTGGCATATATCGGATCAAGAGCGTGTTCGGCGTCGATGAAAGCAGCCTTACCGCCGCTTTTCTGAGCTTCCGCTATGATATGAAGCGAAAGAGTCGTCTTACCCGAAGACTCGGGGCCGAATATCTCAACGATCCTTCCGCGCGGTACGCCGCCTATCCCTGTCGCGATGTCAAGACTGACAGAGCCCGTAGAAATCGCTTCGATATTTTGCGCGGCGCCGTTACCGCCGAGTTTCATCACCGCGCCCTGACCAAATTGTTTGTAAATCTGGGTTAACGCCGCTTCAAGAGCCTTTTCTTTTGCTTCTTTATTTACATCCTTCACTTCATTGCTGTCAGCCATATCGTCCTCCTGTGTTTAAACATATGTTCTTATTTTATTATCATTCCGCATGTGTGAAATGTCAAGGGAATTATTACAGGTATATATTACCAATAATAACATATGTTGTCAATACTTATTTTTGAACGTTACAGTTCAGCGTCTCACTCCGCCCTCGAGCGCCTGCGCTTTGCGCTGACGTCGAGCAATACGACAATGATTATGATGGTTCCGATGGCAATGTTCCTTATCGCTACGGGAGCGCCCGCACGGATAAGACCGTTTTGAAGGACGACCCAGATAAAGGATCCCGCAATTACTCCCATCAAAAGCCCCCGGCCGCCGAGAGTCGAAATCCCTCCGAGAACGGCAACGGCTACCGCGTACATCTCATATGTGCTGCCTTCATTCATGCTGCCGAACCCGTTTTCGGCCGTAGAGATCAGGCCTGCGACGCTTGCGCAAAGAGAGCTGATAATAAAAGCCTGTTTTATTGTAGCCACTACATTGACACCCGCCAGCCTGGAGGCGTCAAGATTGTTACCGACCGCGTAGATATGCCTGCCCGTCCTTGTCTTTGAAAGCAGGAAAAAGACTACTCCCCATACCCCGAAAGATATCAGGATAACATTGTATATACTAAAGGTCTGACCGTAATAGAAAAGGTTTCTGAAGACGCCCGCGCCCGCGCCGATATATCCGGTGTCGTAGTTACCGTTTACGATCTGCGCTATCCCGCGCGCTATGATCATAGTACCGAGCGTGGCGATGTACGAAGGTATCCTGAACCGCCCGATAAGCTCGCCGTTCAGCCAGCCGAAAATGCTGCAAACCGCCAGAGAGGTGATCACAGCTATCCACGGATTGATCCCGCCCGAAAGCATAGTCGCAGAGACCATGCAGCTCATACCCAATACCGAGCCTATCGAAAGATCTATATTTCCAGATATTAAAACAGTGCTCTGGCCTATTCCTATCAATAACAGAGGCGTTACAGACCTTAGAATATTCGCGATATTCCTGCCCCCGGAGAACAAAGGATCCACATTTGAGAAAAGCAAAATCATAAGGAATAACAGAGCCAGTGTTACCAACAGCCACCTGACCCCTATAATCGAGAAAAAGCGTTTTAATTTCTCTTTATTTGTCAGGTTGGTCATGACAGTATTTCCCTTTCAATTTGACCGTTTTTGATAGAGAGAGTCCGGTCCGCGATCGCAGAGCTCTCAGATACTGAACTGTCCAGGATCAAAAGCGCCGCGCCCGCTTTTCTAAGCATCTCTATCAACGAAAGTATATGCATCTTGAGTTTGATATCCGTATCCATAAACGGGCGCACAAGCACCACAAGCTTCGGGCCAAAGATATGCTCCCTTAAATATACAAGATTGTACATCGATTCCGCAGGCAGGCTCAGAGGCGGCAGAGCGTCGATATCATCGCCGATGATCGGGTAATATTCATTTCGGATATTTTGTTTGACCGATGTTTTTCGCCAAAGTTCCGGCATGCGGTGCGATACCTTCATACATAGATTATCCAAATAACTTAAATCGCTGAAAACCCCGTTTCTTGCAGGCGCTTCGCGGATGATGCCGAGAGGAGGGACGCCTTTGTATGAAAACAATTCACGGTCATCGACAATGATATATCCTGGAACCGGCTTTATTTCCCCGCTCAGGATCCCGACCATTTTTTCGATCATCGTATCGCTTCTGTCCCACAGGAGAACGCACTCACCCTCGGTGACTTTCAGCTCAAGCGGAGGGATCCCGGCCGACATCGCGATCTTCATATCGAGAACGGCATATGAGCCCTGTTCGATATTGGATTTAACCTTGTCGGGATCAAAATAGTAGCTTCTGAAACGGGACTCGTCAAAGCTTTCACGCCCTATGGTGCTGACTATCCCGCCCCGTTCCGCGACCCCTACGCGGTCGCAGACACTAAAGAGCTCACTCGTGTCCCCGCTGATATAAAGGAACGACACTCCGGTCTCGGCAAACCTGCGGACATAATTATGGAACCTCTCCATATCGGGGCCGCCCGGGCTGAGGCCGATATCTTTCACGATGATCAATGAGCTGCCCTCAATAACCGCCTTAAATAATCTTACGATATAACGGTCAACAGTTTTTAAGTCACGAACCAGAGTTCCGCCGTTTATATCTGCTTCATATTCTTCGGCAAGCCGTTCGAACTGTGAACGAATCACGCCGGAGTTGATAACATACTTCAGGAAGTTTTTCCTCATCACAAAAACGTTTTCAGCCACTGTCATCTCATCGAGCAACAGCTCGGCGGGGCTTATCAAAGAAATGCCGGCCGATCTTGTCTGGGCTGGCATTAAAAAACTGTTTATTTGCCGGTCACCAAAGAAGATAGATCCGTATTCGAGCACTCCCCCCTCGAGCGCAAGCCTGATAAGCTCGTTTTTACCACGGTTGTCCGCAAAGAAAAGGCCGAATACTTCGCCTTCAAAAATGTGCATATTAAAGTTGTCGAGCAGATTGATACCCGCGCTCCTGAATATCACGTTATCCGAACGGAATACCTCTTTACGCATCACTGAGCCGGCCCTTCATACCTTGTTACATACGGGAGAGTGATTTCCACATCTGTCCCGACGCCTTTGCTTGAAAGGATATTGATCCCGTAGTCCTCGCCGAAAAGCAGTTTAATCCGGTTATTGACATTTGACAGGGCAATGCCCCCGATCAGATTGCGCTCGCGTTCAAATCGGTCGTATATATTTGAAAGCCGGCCATTGAGCTGTCTCAGCTGCTCCGGGGACATTCCGACGCCGTTATCGGAAATCGTAAGTATCAACCTCTTACCCGTAAACTGGCACAGGATTTCCAGCTGCCCCGTCCCTTCGATATTTTCGATGCCGTGTATGATCGCGTTTTCCACAATTGGCTGCAGTATCAGTTTAGGGACCTTGGCGTGCAGGAGCAGCTCATGATCATCTTCGTTTTCAAACTTTATATTCAATTCGATACGGTCGCCGAATCTGTATCTCTGTATGGAATAATAATTCCTGACATTTGCCAATTCGTCTTCCAAAGTCACAAGGTTCTCAAGGTTGGAAATTGTATAACGAAAAAAATGGGATAGTGTTTCGGTCATTTTCGCTATGTTCTCGTTGCCCTCCGTAATTGCCTCCCCCCTTATTCCCTCGAGTGTGTTGTATAGGAAATGAGGATTGATCTGGTTTTGCATAGCGAGGTATTGAGCCTGCCTCTTACTCATACTGATAGCCGCGTCAGAGGTCAGGACGTCTTCAAACTTTTTTACCAGGCCGTCCGTCCCCGGCGTCAGCTGCCACTTAAGGACGTTGATCCCTTCCATCGAGTAGCCTTTTGAAAAAACCTTCAGCATACGTTCTATTTCTTTGTATGGCGCATAAACGCGTATGCGTACGTAGATCAATACCCCGGCAAGCAGGACTGTGAGTATTATACAAAATACAAAGCCCTGTCCGGTCGACAGCGTGTTTCGCCACAGTAAAAAAACCGCTGCGGCAAATCCGCCGTATGCCGTAAAGAAAACGATGGAAAACCTGGTCGCAAGATAAGCTGTACTTTTCCTTTTTGTATTCATCGTCCCCAGGAATACAGCTTTCGGTATTCGCTTGGTTTTATTCCCGCGTTCTTGCGAAATATCGCGTTGAAGTGTTTTAGATCACTATAGCCTACAGCTTCACAGACGAGCGCGACAGACAGATTGGTTTCTTTTAACAGGCGTTTCGCTTCGTTCATTCTCACATTCGAAAGGTATTCGCTGAAGGTTTGCCCGGTTTCTTTTTTAAACAGAGTAGAAAAATATGAAACATTGAAGCCCTCTTTATCCGCTATATCGCTGATCGAGATATTTTTACTGTAATTTTCCCTGATATATAATTTTGCGTTGCTCACCGGTCTGCCGGATATCCGGTCCAGATTTTCCAGGATGTGTTTTATCGAATTTTTTATTGTATTCAACAGATAAGTATATACATCATCCGCGGAAGACAGGACATCCAGATCCTTCGCAAAAGCCTGCCTTAATTTTTCGGCGCCGGGAAAAGATGAATCGTAATGCCGGGAAAGGGTAAGCCATTCATCGTAAACAGATACCGCAAAACTAATAATGTCTTTTCCCGTAAGACCGTTTGTTTTGGACAAAGAGTCCGACGCTTCCGAAACGCAGCGTTCCGCCGCGCCGAAGTCCATAACGTCCATGGCAAGCTCAAGTCCTTCCGCGGTCTTTTTGACCAAAGAAGAGACTCCGGCCGCGCCGTCCCTTACCGGAAGGTTTTTGTAAAACGAACCCGCGCCGAGTAAAAGCCTTTCGCATAGCGTCCATTCCGCGTCTTTCCAAGAACCTATCAGGCCTGCGGGTTCTTCTGCGACAGGTCCTCCCGCCATTGTATAAACCGCGGACGGAAAAATATTGTGATATATACGCACAGCGTCGAAAACATCCTTTAAAGCATCGCTAAGAGCCCGTATATTTTTTTCCTTAAACCCAAGGACCAAACCTCCTTTGGAATCGCTGAAGGCCACTTCAACATCGTCACAGACAGGGGTCAGAGCTTTGATAAACATCTCCCTGATATTTTCTGTAAAGACCTTGAGTCCGTCAGAATATATTTCGGAAGAAGCTCCGTCAATCTTGAGTATCACAAACCGGTACAGGGAATCGTCCTCAAAGTTATACAGGTATTCAGAGTTCAGGCTCTTTTGCGTGATTACCGAACTGTCGTCCAGGCTGTAAATCAGATCGAAAAGCCTGAGTCTTTTGTCGAGTTTCTCGTCCTGTTCGAAACGAAGAGCCCGTTCGTGTTCATGGAGGGATGCGGCGTTTCCCGCGATCCTCTCCTTGACCTTTTCAAGCGTCGAGTTCAGTTCATCCTGCTTTATGGGTTTTAAAAGATAATCGCTGACTCCGTATTTGATAGCGCTGTGCGCGTAGTCAAAGTGTTTATATCCGCTGATTATGATGAATTCAAGCGAAGGTTTGATTTCTTTTGCTTCCGAAATCAATTCGAGCCCGCCGGTAATAGGCATGCGTATATCAGTGATGATAATATCGGGATCGGTCTGACGCAGGATCTCGAGCGCTTCGGCCCCGTTTTTCGCGATTCCGACCAGCTCCATACCAAGCCCTGTCCAGTCTATAAGGCTTTTGATAAGCAAAGCTACTTTTTGTTCATCATCCGCGATAATAACTTTAAGCATAGTGTAGTAATTATATCTTCATTTTTTTTATTTTGCCTTGTTTTTTTGAAACTCCCAATAAAAGTGTACATAATTCCAATTAAAGCCCCCTTTTTCATGATGGATTGTCAGGTTAAGCTTATCTTGTCTAGATGAAATAGTTATTTTCGGAATAAGGTGTTATCAAAAATGCTATCAATTGCAAAAACATTCAGGAGGTATTGAAATGAAAAAAATTATTGTATTTATCGTTGCTTTATTACTAGTTATTGGCCTTGCGGCATGCGGCGGAAGCGGCGGCGATACGGCGCCTGCGTCTACCCCTAATAACAACGCCGAAGATACGCCGGCTAAATCAGCTGGCCCCACAGCTGAGCCCTCTGGCATCAAAGTCGGCGTATCCATGCCCACTAAAAGCCTGCAGCGCTGGAATCAGGACGGAGCAAATATGAAGGAGCAGCTTGAAGCTGCGGGATATGAAGTCGATCTTCAGTTTGCCGGGGACAACGAGATTCCTCTCCAGGTAACACAGCTTGAAGATATGATCTCTAAAGGATGCAAAGTATTGGTCATAGCCGCTATCGACGGAACGCAGCTCGCGTCACCGCTTCAGCAGGCAAAGGATGCGGGGATCGCTGTAATCGCGTACGACCGTCTCATCATGAACAGCGACGCGGTATCATACTACGCGACGTTCGATAACACAAAAGTAGGCGAATTCCAGGGGAAATTTATCGCCGAGCAGCTCGGCCTCGACAGTCAGAGCGGCCCGTTTAATATCGAGCTTTTCACCGGAGACCCGGCTGACAACAATGTCAACTTCTTCTTCGGAGGCGCGATGAGCATACTCAAACCATACATAG
>Ga0209628_10004430_pt1 | contig 10146 bp, 9 predicted proteins | sample TergutCu122P4_FD_187285 | JGI IMG/M metagenome (GOLD analysis project Ga0209628, IMG submission 187285) | Cubitermes ugandensis P4 segment gut microbial communities from Kakamega Forest, Kenya - Cu122 P4 (SPAdes) (version 2) | ecosystem: Host-associated > Arthropoda: Insects > Digestive system >... | reverse complement strand
CATTGTCCTATTCTCCAAAGTGTCTGGCCCAAGCAGCATCATATTCAGGAAGTAGGTTCTCTGGTCGGCAGGGGGGGCTAAAGCGGCCGGGACTTGAAGCTTATCCCTTGTTTCCATCAAACTACTTAAGTTAGGAATGAGTCGAGTTGTGCCGCCACTTTCCCATATGCCTCCTTGGCATGCACTGGACCAACTTTACTTGTACCATAATATGTATTTTCAAGCTTTGTGAGAGGTACATACAGCCCATTGTGAATTTTTGTTTTGAGGGGAACAGAAAGTGCCAGTATCGTGGGAAGATTGTATGGTGTATGTACATTTTTTGAGTTTACTTCAGAACGATGAATGACATTTTTTAACAAATTTAATGTGTGTCTAATGATGTTAAAAAATGTCATTCCATTATTGAGAGGCAGCTACATGAGAATTGATCAACTGAAGGAAGCTGCTACAAGCATTTTGCTTAACCTGGCAAATGTCACTGTGAAGTTTAGCGGGATATCCAACGTGTTGGTCGCCGGTTTGAACGCCTAGAATAATATGTAGTGTAGAGGTAGTCTTATAACTGTAGAGCAGGCTACAGTAGTACTATTTACTATTTTGAGAGCCTGAATTTGCACTGTATGTCAGGGGCTTAAGCGATACAGCATGTTTCTGATTATGTAAAGAGGTGGTGTGATGTTACAAATGTTGCAGGCTGCGAGTCCACAAGTGTCAGCCCTTCACACGCACCACAGAACGAAGTCCAGCCCTGATACACTGAACGCACAGAACATGTCTCTAGCAGAAGGTAAGTCCTTGGTGCTGTAACTGGGTAAATAAATATCTCAGAACTGTATGGACCATGAAGGTCTTCAGTATTTTCTGTACCGGCTCTCATGATCTGAAGTCAAGTGTGTGGCGTACCACATGAATTAGCCATTTTTCCCATCTTTGAAGTACCTGCCGAACTCAAAATAAAGGGAGAAATTTAATGCATTGACACCCGATGGAAGTCATTAGTTACACAAAACACTAGTTGTGGGCAGTGGGTTCGGACCTACCGGGCTGCTAATTCGAGTGTTCTGGGTAGTTAGGTAAAAATTTTCTTTTGCTAAAAATGTCAGGCAGGCCACATGTTGGATGCCTAGTGTGTGTATAGACTACACTGAGGCCTTGTCCTCCAACTACATTGCCCTGCTCCGCCCCAGTTATCTGGCCATTTTTATTCATGTGAGTGTTGATATTGGTGGTAAACAAGATTTTTAGAAACATGCTTTGAGCTTGTTGACTTAACACACCAGAGGGCATTAGAACAGTAGGCAAAGAGTGAGAAGCCATGAATCAGCTGCCGCCGACGGCAACGACGATGACTGTTCGTACCTGTGGGACCTACTATCATGGTGTGTGTGCGTAACGTGCAAGAGCAAGGAAAGTGTAACTACTGTATGCGTGAGTTGAGCAAATCATTGAAAGTATTTTTATTCAGATTTATTGTGTTGTTTACTATGGTGTATTGGGTACCACAGCATCAGTGGATTGTATTGCTTCTGCAGTACACAATACATGCTACACTAAGCTGAATTTTACATCTGGTGACTTATTTTGTTGAACTTGCTGTTAGAATGTATCAAATATACTCCCTTTAAGGGTTGAAACATGCTGGAGTGATGCAGAGTCTTAATATAGTCATGGCACGCGATATATGAGTGAATTTGTCGGTTTTTATTTGATTTACCCAATGTAAAATTTTGTACACTTTGTTTCTAAAAATAGATGGTTTTATGAACTAACATTGATAAAAGTAACAGCTACTAATTGACAAAATAATGAGGCATTTTAACCGTTTTCTGTAATTTTTGAGATCACTTGAAAACAAATGAAGTGTTTATTTTGTATACGTGTGTACCTTTTATAGAGGTATTTACATTACATCTAGATGATGACTGCATTGTGGACTGAACATATAACTGTGTTGCAATAAAACTGAATATTTGTGTTAGAGGGAAGTTATGTGTATTTGTCTATATCAGTATTGGAACAGAATGTGATGACAAAGATCAAATGAATGCTCCTGTGAATGACTGTGCCTGCACTACTGACACTGACATTTGAACCAGACATCTTGTGAATAGAAGTCGGAGTTGTTACTGTGATTGCTAGCTTGCTGGGTTCAGTGTGATGGGGACAGTACTGATGAACATAAGATTGATGTGAGCTTATATGTATTATATATTCTGTATTTGTGACTGTTAATGTCAACATGCATTAGCACTTTTGTAGTGAGAATGTGTGGCCATAATTCAGGATTTTGTCAGTTTTGAAGATTTGGTTCCCAGACAGTAGGTGAGAGGAGAAAAATAAAATGTTTTTCAGTATAATAAAAATTTAGGTACCGGTTCCCTAGTTTATTATATTGCATATTTGTGTATGAGGTAACAGTTTTCTGGATATGGTGTTCTGGAATAAAATGTTCTGTAATTTGGTAGATAGGTTGCTCGGAAACATTGGTACCTGTCTACAAAAATATGAGTATTCACGTCTCTGAAGACAATCCTGATACTGCTGTGACAATCTGAGGTATTGCAGCAGGTGTCATCTGTGTTTGTCATTTTTATCATCAGTGGCATGTGAGAAAGTTACTTGCGCCCCATCCAAAAATTGTTTTAAAAACCGCTGTGCCAGCTGTTTCTTAGGAAGTTTGAGGAAGAAGAAAGAATTATTTTTTTGTACATATTGTATTAACCCTTCAATGCCAGTGATGGTGCACTCAGTGGACCTTAAATGCTACACTTTGCCATCCTCAGTGCACAATGCTGGCATGACTGCACTTAGAGTACTAGAGATTTAAAACGCCCTCTGTCTGGGCAGTAGTTGGAATTTATCCCTCGTTGTCTTTGAAGGGTTAGTGTATTCTAGCAGCTTTGTACACCTTCTAGGGTTGGTATTGATGGTATAGTTTGCAACTGAATTGACAGTGGAGTAGGATGTCTTGTTCTTTGTTTTTTAGCGTCGAAACGTTTGATTGCATCCGAATCATTGTCAGACCTGTCATACGGGCCGAAACGAGTGAAAGCAGGAAGTACTTGGGATGTAGATTCTCCAAGAATTACACCACCAGGGACACCACCGCCTCCTTATGGTTGTAGTAGTACAGCAATTAGTGAAGGATCAGAAACAGCTTCACAGATGGAAGAGGATGGTACTGTGAATGAGGTACGGATTTGACATTCTAGATGTACGGATTTGACATTGTGTAAATGGGTAAGATCAGTTTGATGTAAAGAATACTGACAAACTGCTCCGTGATTTCTTTTAAGAACAAAGCTAGTGATCATGGATAAAGTTTATTGGAATTTGAACACGAAATTTATCAGGAAGCCAGTTTAGGTGGAACTTTTTTTTTTTTGGGCCCATAAAATCAAAGTTTCTCAAAATTACCTTATCTCTATAGCATTTTGTAATATAATCCAAGGCCTTGTTGTATGCCTTTTTCTTTAATGCTTCTTACCCAGTTTACACTACTACTTAATTTATGACCTCTTTTCAGTTTAACACCATTTGGTTGGTTTACTTGCATCTATTTAAATCTTTTTTTATGGGAATATTATTTTTGATTTACACCATTTTGATTTATGTCAAATTTTTCAGGAACATACTAGGGCATCAAACAAGCCCTTCATGTACTTCAGTAGCAAACATACATATTTTGTGATCTGTTTGGGTACCAAAATTTTAAACTTACCTAAATACTGTGACATAGACATACCTTTCAATGCCATTTATTTCCCTTATATTTTGTTCCTTTTTGTAATGACTACTGACCCTGCCATTTCGTGATGACAACTTGTAACTAACTTACATAATACAGATAGAATAGCTACTGTGTTACATTGACAGTGACCTCTGCACTAACCTGCTGACATGCATGCATTCATTCTTTTCTGTCATGTTTGAAAACTGCTGAAAATATTTTTTGGAATTTTGTATGGTACATTTGACACAACACACAAAACTTCTTCAAGAAATTCAAAAGATTTCTAGTGTCAGGAACATGAAACAGTTAACACATGATTGAAACAGATGAATATAGTGGGTGGCAGACACTGGTGGTTGTTTCTCGGCCAAAATTACCTGCACTAATGGTTCTGTGTGGGGAATTTTATTGTAGTGATGCAAAGTCTGCTTGCCCAGTGGAAGGTTTGGTTGTCTTTGATGGCCCTGCAATCATAAATAGTCCTAACTATGAGGTACAATGCATGGTAATTGTGAGGAGTGAACTTATGATAGATAAATTCTTTGATATGAAATTATGAATGCGTATAGGTTGGAATTTTGAAATTGACACTTCTACATTTGTTGCTACACTTGCCCTCTCCCCAAAAAAGTGGGGAGTTTGTTGCTCATTTTCAGTACCATGTGGACCTGGGTATTGTTTATGGTCACAGTCACTTTAACTGTTTCTCCCTTCATGTTCACTGTGTCTGCTGCTTTCCAAAAAGTCAATTTGCAAACACGTTTCGCTGTTTCAACACTAATACACATTTGGTTCACTTCTTGAAGTTTCATAATATTTTCTTCTGGGTTGTGACACTGTATGTTTGTTCATGCGCTGCACATGGCATGCCAGCTCTGTAGCCACATCACAGACAGGAAACAAATGCAAGCAGATAAGCAGGTGCAGCACTTAGATAAAAAGGGAGAGGATTCATTGAATGAAAGTACTTTATTATAAAATTCAGAACTGTAAATAACAAGGAAATACAGATGGGGTTTGATGATACTTGGACAGTCAAGATGTGCAACACTTTACATATATAATAGAAGGAATTAGAAAAGTTGCAGACCAGTAACAAAAAATAAAAATACTTGCATGGTATTGCAGGTTACCATATAAATAAATTTAATTTGAATGTTCATCATGCCAGCGAGGACCTGGCACCATAACTTTACCAAAAACTAGACTGTAATGTTGAAATTTTGTCTGAAACTCAATTACAAGCTAGGTGGATATGTTGCGTAGCATGTAGAGTGAAGAGGCCAGGCCAGTTATGGGGGAGGGTTAAGATAAAAGAGAGAGCATGGAAGATGGTGACATGGTGTGTGGAAACTGCATCCTGGAGCAGGTGGAACCAACATTCAGTGTGAATGCCCTGTATGTGTTTTTTTGTATTTGTGTTTCCATGCATCACAAATCTACACGGTGGACACAAAAACACTCCTTGATTTCAAGTAGTTATAAAATCAAAACTTACTGGAATATTCTTACAAAATTGGTGGCTACAGTTGCATAAACTCATACAGTTTCATGTGACATCACACACACTCAATGCTTGTTACTCAGCAAACATCAATGCGATAATCTAGCTCGGACCAGACTCTCTGCAGCATATCCGGCATGACCGAGTTGACAGCTGCAGTGATGTGTTCCTGCAGCTCGTCCACGGTTGCGGGTAGTGGAGGTACATAGACTCTGTTCATCATGTACCCCCAAAGGAAAAAGTCACAAATGGTCAGGTCTGGTGATCTCAGGGGGGGCCACTTGCAGAACACGTGGTCATTTTGTCCAGTGCGGCTAATCCATCTGCTTGGCAATTTCTTGTTGAGAAATGTGCGGACAGCGAGATGCCAGTGCAGCGGTGCCCCATCTTGCTGAAAAAGGTAGTCATGTCCCTCAGCAGCTAGTTGTGGAATCAACCAGTTGGTTAGCATTCCCAGATACCTTCGGCCAGTAACGGTTTGTCCCTCAAAGATGAACGGGCCGTACACAGTCTGCTTTGATACGGCACAAAACACATTGAGTTTTGGAGAGTCACATTCAACCTCCAGAGTGGCATGTGGATTTTCACTCCTCCATATCCTCACATTGTACCTGTTGACCTTTCCACTTAAGTGGAAAGCGCAGAAAGGATTCTCCGACGCGATCAACAACTTGCTCCAAGACCGATGGTCGGCCTGAATGTCCCTTTCTCTGATCACAGATGCATCCTCTTTCAATGAAATTCCTGTGCCACTTCAAAATGGACTTGTTAGTAGGCGGATCCACATTAAATTTGCGTTTGAAAGCACGCTGCACAGTCACAACACTGTTTTATGAAATTCCAGCACGCACCAGCTGCATTGCTGTGAAGTGAGCGCCATCTTGCATTTCACTGCCCTCTGGCGGCGGGCGGGAAAATTAAAAATTTCTTGCATTAATGTATCTGCAGTCCCATATTTATAAAAATATTCCAGTAAGTTTTGATTTTATAACTGCTTGAAATCAAGGAGTGTTTTTGTGTTCACCCTGCATTTTATTATAATTAACCAACGCAATGCAGCTTTAAGCAGTCTTATTTAGTATTCACTGCGTGATTACATGTTTCGGGTGCTCTCTGCACCCATCATCAGGAGTACATAAAACTGTAGATGCAATCGCAGGTACAAGTCATGTGTCAGTGTGGTGTAGGTTTAAATCCGTTAAAAGATGCCGAAGGTCGGGAATCTACCTCACTATGTCATGGCCAAATTAGTTCTAATTTGGTCATGACATAGTGCGGTAGATTCCTGACCTTGGACATCTTTTAATGGATTTAAACCTACACCACACTGACACATGACTTGTACCTGCGATTGCATCTACAGTTTTATGTACTCCTGATGATGGGTGCAGAGAGCACTCGAAACATGTAATCTCGCAGTGAATAATAAATAAGACTGCTTAAAGCTGCATCACGTTGGTTATTTATTCTTGTGAGCCGTTGTTTCCCACTGCAGAATGTGCCAGTGTCATGACAGAATACCTCACTATGAATCCTTACTATCATACAAGCTTTGAACCTTACATATTTCCTGATGTTATAAGCCTTTTTGTAATCTGCAGCATTTCCTCTTTCTAATATTGCTTAGCCCACATAACCTTTATACTGCTACTTGGTTATTCCCCTTAAACTTACTGACATTTCGCTTTCATTAGTAATGGCTAATTGCAGTACAATTTGATTGTGTGCAGCATGATGCTGGGGACACCATTTCAACAGAGACTTCACCCCACAGAACTAGTTGTGGTTCTTGTCTAAGTACATCTGCTATGCAGCAGCAGCTGATCATCTCCATGGAGGAGGACGAAATGTCCGATCAGGAACTAGTAAGTATTGGTCTACTTTGCCGTAACTCCATCTGCTAATAAAATACACAGAACTGCTTGAGCAGAGCTGTGATGCCCAGGTGTGAACTATGGTATTTAGTACAGGTGTTAAAAATCCAGGGTGTCCAACAACGTTATGTAATAACTTCAGGATTAGATTCCTGGCCTCATACCAAGTCAGAAATGTCATGTCAGCTTGGGTCAGATTCACAACTGTTACAAAGGTACGGGACTTTGAAATGTGAGTGAATGACAGGTGTACGCAACAACATGTAATGTGGTGGAATGCCTGGTTCTCTCTACTTCAAACATAGTTACAGTGTTGCTGTATGTTTACAAGTGTTCAGTGGGACACCTTCATCCTGGATACACAGTGCGGCTCATTTTAGTGCCCCTGCAGAAATGGGCGGGTGCTCATCATGTTGGTAGTACATTTATGGTGTGTGTGTATGTTAATGGCACCTCTCAGCTGGTTTATGTGCCACCATGCAGTCTGCTGTTGGTTACTGACAAGCACAAAGTTCAAAGTTCCATAGTTTTGTATCAGCTTTGAATCTGACCCATGATGATAGGCGTTTTTTACTCAGCATGGGGTCAACAGTATGATCCTGAAGTTGTGACATAAAGTCACAGGACACCCTGCTTATTTTCAGATGTCCATTTTATTGTTTCTCGCAAAACACACCGGATAGAATCTGTTTAACCATTTCTGTGTTGTGGAAGTACATTCATGTCTTGTGGTGTGTTTGTTCAGTTAGGTTCATTCCTAGGACCATAATGGTGAAACTGACACACAGGCGCATTGAGAGACCAGAGAGTCTGACTTGACTGTTGTGGGCTGTTATGTGTTTAATTTAGTCTCAGAGTCAATTTAGGTATTTGACATACATATACATCCTTCAGCTTTTCTTTATTCAGAATTATCTAAAAACTTCACCATGTGAGGATTAAAAGGAAGGATGTTTGTACTTCATAAAAGTTTATTCTGTACTGGATACACTAATGCATTCTTTTTGTGCGTCTCGAGTGAGGGTGTTGGTGTATCTCCACATGTGAGCCATATGAGAAAAAATTCTTACATTATTGCTGGTTGCTTGGATTTTTTTTTTGTATTGGTAACAGTGGTGCAGTAGATCCTCATAGCTGTCCTGCTGTATGGATACTTTAGGAGTAATACAGAAGTGATGTTCAGGTGGTTAGGCCCATCCTGCCTACAAGTACATTTGTGCTGCTTAGCTAGGTAAAAATATGTCTGCTGAAAGTCTCATTTGGGCAGTACACCATTGTCAGACAGGGTTTGGCCAGTGGACCGCATGATGTGTTCCACAGGTATAGAGACAGATTCAAAAAAATGCCAGCAGGGCAGCATCTTTGGCTCAATGAAAGGGGTTCTGATATCAGTGTGTGCCAGGAAACAATGGATGTGCACTCAGGATGTCATCATCTGCGTGTTTACTTTGGCAGTTACCCATTTTAAATGGTTGAGGTACTTAGTTCCCGGCCTGTCATGAAGGAGGCACTGGTTCAATACCAGGCCACTCCATGCGTGGTTGATGATGGAAAAAGTGACAATGGGGCAGGTGTTTCTTGAAGTACTTGGGTTGTCTCATGCCAGTATCATCCATCTGTGCTCTATGCTCGTATTGTATTCATTTCCTATCAGCAGTACGTGTTACTAGTAGTTGACAGGGTCATTAGATAAAATACGTCTTTTTCCCTTCCTAATTATTTCATGAATGAATGAATGAATTAATAAATATGTTATTGGGTGGCATCACTCTTTACACTTTGTGGTGCCAGAGTTTGAATCCTAGATCTTACTCGAACAACCCGCTTACATTACAGCAGTCATCTGTACAAAACTCATACATTATGCACAGGAACTGAATGTCTAGTTGATGTTTTTCATATCGCTCATGAAACAGCACTTGTCTGATCCTCGGCAGACCAACACTTGAGCATGTTATTTTTTTATGCAAATGTAAGGACTAGCGAGTTTCTGTGGACACAACATTTTGATAAAAGGTGTGTTTGTAAGCCAACTATCTTGTAATGTGGGAATCTCGTTTGTTGAATTGTGTGGTTTACAACAAATTGCCATTTCATGAGCAATACTTCTGTCCTTCTTATATTTATTACTGAGGCTTATTTGTGGCTGATTTCTGTGTACCTTTATTAACAGCTCCCTTGCTCCGTATATTTAACTATGTATACTCCTGTTTTCTGCTGTTGCTTTCTATTCTCACATCCCCTGAATGTTCTCATACCACTATTTGTATCAGTATTTCAGAATCTGGTGTCTAGGATATGTTCCCTTCGTATCTTTGTTTCTTTGTAACTTTGGTATGTGGCCACATTCTTTATATTTATCACACACTGTTCATTGTTTTTGCAGCAGGAATTGTGTCTCCAGATTCATGTTCGTCACTTCAATTTATCTCATGGCTTCCTGTGTGTCCTGTCTTCCCCACTGATTTGTAAGCTGTTTTACTGTCTGTCTCTCATACCTGCTTCCTACATGATGTCCAGTATTTAAGCAAACACCTTGTGTTTAATGCTTTTTGTTCTGTCGTTTATTTCAGGGGCAGTTACAAGACCATGGACCATTCAAAAGTCTCTCCAAGTTGTGGGAACATAACGCACATCTGGCAGTCTTTATGAACTACGTTATATCAAATAGTGATCCTTCCAGTCTGGTATGGAATTATGTTTCTTTTAATTCTATATTGTTTTACTGTCTTATTTTTATGTATGAACTTTTGCACATTTCTTCAAAATTTTATGTACATGTGATGTAGACGTATGATGTAATGCTTTGGCTTATGTGATTGAAAAACCGTATGTCAATATGGATTGAAATGACTATATATTAATTACCAACTTTTGTGCAACTTTATTTATTCATAAAATATTAATCTCCTCTACATGTTTTGAGCCTCAAGTGCCCATCTTCAGGAGGATACAGTTGTACACATGCAGCATATGGTACTGTCACTCTCTATGAGAGTTCCTGGTGGCTTGTAGGTACACAGCTTGAGTGA
>Ga0209628_10004429_pt1 | contig 10148 bp, 1 predicted proteins | sample TergutCu122P4_FD_187285 | JGI IMG/M metagenome (GOLD analysis project Ga0209628, IMG submission 187285) | Cubitermes ugandensis P4 segment gut microbial communities from Kakamega Forest, Kenya - Cu122 P4 (SPAdes) (version 2) | ecosystem: Host-associated > Arthropoda: Insects > Digestive system >... | reverse complement strand
TCACTCACTCACTCACTCACTCACTCACTCACTCACTCACTCACTCACTCACTCACTCACTCACTCACTCACTCACTCACTCACTCACTTACTTACTTACTTACTACATGGAGCAGAGTCCTTTTTGAGAAGCCAACCGGTTTTCACCTAGTCAAGAAATTCCCCGCATTTTATAGAACCCGATGGTTCATTACGGCATTCACAAGTGTCAGCCACCTGTTCCCTATCCTGAGCCAGCTCGATCCATTCTATACCCCACATTCTATTTCCTGAAGATCCATCTTAATATTATTCTCCCATCTACGCCTGGGTCTCCCAAGTGGCTTGTCATTTCCGATAGTCCACGATAATTTCTCTAAGTACGGCGGACTCCCATGTGGACGTCATGGAACTTATTTCCCATCATGATACTTATTGCAACAATTCCAAAAAATCAGGAGGGCACCATTCAGGCTTTAGTTTCTTCACTGGACTCACAATTAAATGTGCATGTGATATGTTATCGAATAACAAGTAACCTATTCCTTCTGGAAAATCGTATAGTCGCTCATATGTGCAAGGGGGTTACCTCTTTCATAGACATCGGAATTTCATGCAAGGAATCACACCCTCCCATCATTAGACTCAATCTTACTCAACTGAGCACTCGTGCAACACATTACCTTTGTTTTGCCAGTTGTCTGTTCCTTTCAAGTGCCTAACCAGAATTGTAGCATATTTCTTATCTCAACATACGTGCTATGTACTCTGTCCAGTAAATTTTCTCAAAGAATAATTTTCTTCTTCCTTCTGTTATTCCTCCTTATTTATGATCAGACTTTCTTCGCAGCACCATCTTCTCCAGTGTAATCTACGTAAAGTAAGTACCGCTCATCTCAAAGGTCTAAGAGTTTCAGAAGAACAAATTACAAAAAGAGAAAACTAAGGCTCTTGGAGAATGCAAAAGAAGAATTCAAACCTTTTCATACAAGGCAAAACATTTAGAAAAATTGCATGATCAATTATGGCTACAAATGCAGAAGGAATATGATCACTGGAAAAGAATTTGGAAACTTACGCATAGCATAATATTTACTATATTATTAGTATAACCGTCCAACACAACAAGTAAATGTCCTGCATAAACTTTATTAGCAGTAGGACTACATGTTTCGGTCCTTACTGAAACATGTAGTCCTACTGCTAATAAAGTTTATGCAGGACATTTACTTGTTGTGTTGGACGGTTATATTAATAATATTTTAACTTTCACACAACGGTATGGAGAGTACAAGAAATTATGTAAAATAGTATTTACTGTTTCTCTGTTTTACTTCCTTTAGGTTTTCAATCCAAAGTGCTAAATTTTATCTATTTCAAGAGTGTAAAATGGGTGAATGCAAGCTAAATACTGATAAAAACGAGCATTTTAAATGTACTCGTACTTCTCCTCTTTTTACACGACAAAAATCGTGCAACCCAAGTTTGCACAGGGCGTTTTATTAGGTTGCCCACTCGGGAAATTTTAATTTTAATTTGTTATGTTTGAATACTCAGTCACAAAATTCATTATTTTTATGTACCAGAAAAACTAAATAAACCGAAATTTGACCAAAAATATTAAATTAAAAACTAACAACCATTTTAAAATACTGACAAAAATGAGGTACAAAATACCAAATTCTTACTGTAGTGATAACGGGACCTTGAGACCTTACGGCAAGCCCACTCACCCCGTAGCTCGAGGGCAAAATTTTGTGTTCGGAAAATTTTTAACCCTTTCCCTGTCAACGCCGAAATAAATGGCTAAGTAATTTTTAATAATTGTGAAGTCTTTATTAATGCGGACATATATTATGTTACTATTTTGTAAAAATGTGCTAGACAGAATGACAACTTAACCTATGTAGTGAACTGCATTTTCTACAATTATTCCTATTATTATAAGCAGCCTATACTTTTATTGCACATGATTTATATCAAAATTCACAAGCAAATTACGCATATACTTATTCGTGCTTCATTCTGTACATTCAATTTTACGTTGCCGGCATGCAGACCAAATTTTGCCGATGTTGTCCGCTCCACAAGCAACGTCGAGCAAGCCAGCATTAGAGGGTTTGCCTCACACACCCCTGTGCAAGCCTATGGATTGCAAATGAAATCACGATTGCTAAATATTCTTCTTAAACTGCTAAACCCTTGAAGATGAATTACATATATACTGTAATATTTGAGACATCTCTCAAACACAAATATTTCACCTTGATTTTTAAGATTTTATAGAAGAACGACTCAAGCTTTACAAATGTATATTAATGAAGCAATTCCTTTAAAAACTGTTCCATATATACATATCTACATAAGTTAACAAATAAATATGTTGAGTTTATTTGCTGCAGTTATGTCGGAAAACGTGCGATTGATACTGAACATGTGTCTTATTGATTGTCTACAATTTCTTTTCTAAACATTTTCCGCCCCGATAGGTATTTAACGCGTTGCGCTGATGATATGCGCAGATATGCATGTGACATTTTATGTGAAGTTCCGCTGGCTTTGTCAAATTTCGGCTGTGATTGAAAATGTTGGAGAGTTGTTATTAAAATTCCATATTATTATATTTCATGAAAATTCTTTCAGCCGTTCTCGATATCTGACATGTGTACAGACGGCAAGACGGACAGGAAAATTTTAATAGGCGCTCCGCGGGAATACGAACGTGCATAAAATTCTGAAGTACTTAAAAAGCTGTAGTAGGTAATTTTCTCAGCGATGTCATGTGTAGCAGAAAGTAAGAAAATCGGCCAGTGTATAAAACTTCAGTATCAAGAACGTACTGCTCTGGAATTCTAATGCCTGTAACGATGACTTTCTCGGAATACTTTTATAATTCGGTAACAAATATTTGCTTCGATAATGAAGAAGAAATGCGAGAGAACTCAATTTGAATTCCAAAAATCATATTCAACAAAATGATAAAAATGTTCCATAGAAAGATTGTAATACAAGATTACTTTTCTCTTTACTTCTATGTTTGATGGAGCTCTAAAACAAACAGAATTGTAAAACAGAAGAAGGAATATTTGGGGACAAACATTGTAAGAAGAAAGGAACCACGAAAAGAGAAATCAAAAAAAAAAGTTTGCAGGGTAAAATACGGAACGGAAGAAAGAATGAACTCCAGAAAACTTTTCAAAAGAACTGAGTACGGTGTGCGGTAGCTGTGTACTTAGGCTCATAATTGTAATGCTAACTTCTTGTGGAAAGTAAACGTTGTATATTGATGGCAAATTGACGAGAATGGGGAGATGTCCTCTCTGTTTCGTCCCACAGAATCGGAGCAATGCTTGTGGTGTTTAATTGTAGTTCCTACATGACCGAATGCTCTTAGTAGTTGGATTACAACAGACATACAAGAGATTTACAAAAGATAAAGTAACGGAACTCTCACGTGAAGTAACATCATCCGACCGCTGTTTGCACAATTAAACGAGCAAGCTTAGATCGTCTATGACGTCATGCATTTAAGAAAGGGCACCGTAGACAGTTCTACAGCTTCACATTCGGTTTATAGACGACAGACCTACTGAAAACCCAGTCAAAGTCGAAGCACGCAGTGTGATTCGATATTTGTGTTTAAATTGTTGCGGACTGAAGGAAATTTTTCTCCTGTTGGTGGAGGTGTACGGAGTACTTTAAACGTCACTCAAGGTGGTGTGCACATGGTGTAATGTTTGTGATAACGGCCGGCAGACGAAAAGCAGCGACCCGGACGCCGAAGCACGTTCATTACGGATGATAATGTGTCTTACGGATGCCCTTATCAGACTGAACAGATGTATTAAACTAACAACGCACGGGAGCCAGGCATTTCGGTGGGTAGTGGGCACATCGTTTTCCACGACTACTTGGATTACAGAAATTTGTGTTAAAGCAGGGTGCCAAAGAACCTCACAGACCGTCACGAACTTGGTCGTTTTGGACTCTGTGCTCTACGTTTGATACGCTACACGTATCAAGGAGATCCGTTTCTCTAGTGCATTGTTAAAGCGACAAAACACGATTTTAATTAGGCGTCGCCCAGAAAAAAGAAGCAACCATGAAATGGAAAACCCCTTCATCTCCCTCGGCAAATTGCAATCACTAAGGAAGATCTGTCTTTTGGGACCAGGAAGGCGTCTTTCTGAGGGCCGCGATAGCGACTGGCTACGGGCTGGACAGTCCGGGGATAGAATATCGATGGGGGCGAGATTTTTCTTTCCTGTCCAGACCGACCCTAGGGTCCACACAGCCTCCTGTAAAATAGGTACCGGCTTACTTCTTCAAGGGGCCGGGACGTGATATTGACCATCCACCCTCTTCTAGCGACGAGGTTAAAGAAACAGTAGAGCTTGAATGTTACACACCAACTAATGCAATTTCAATACAATAATATATTAGTCTAAAATATTAACTTTAAAGTTAACATTTTAGACTAATATATTATTGTATTGAAAGTGCATTAGTTGGTGTGTAACATTCAATGAAGTAAAATGCAAGGTGAAAAAATAAAATAAAAAAAACAGTAGAGCTATTGCATTACTACCCTCTGGGCCTTCATGGCCTGTCCTAGGATGAAGTTTATCTTTACTTTTAAAGGCGTGTTTCTTGTGGAGTCCCTTGATCGTAGTGACACTGTAACTACTAAAAGTCACTGAGGTACAGTTAAGAGGTTAGAGCACCCAATTCGTCGCAACAGGCCCGGGTGCTAGTCCAAGGAATGGAAAATCCAGACTCATGCTGCAAACCGGACTTCTGACTTAAAGGCTGTACGGCTTGGAGGTTATGAGCCACAGTTCCTATAGTCCCGACTTGGTGCCCAGTGACTTCCAACTCTTTGCACCCGTCAAGCAACATCTCTGTGACAGGCGATTTGCAACAGATGCCGAAGTGACGCAAGCTCTGAGCTCCTGACTACAGAAGCTTGGCATCGATTTCTTCCGCGCCGGAACACTAGCTTTGGCTCCACGGCAGGACAGATGCTCGAATGTCAGTGGTGACTACGAGAATGTCTAATGTATACACCATCTGCTACCCATGTAACACGGATGCGTGTCAGTCAGAGTAACGTTCTTGGTATCGTAGTGTTTCTGGCCGTATTTTGTTAAACTCCTTTGTATGTTTAAGGCTTCATAACAGGAATTTCTAAAACATATATATATTTCTTATTAAATAAATTTAAACGTATTGCCCTACATGGGAAACCCGACACGTCTAGGGTGCTGTCAATAACATAGTGCAGGGTCGAATGTTACGATTATTTATAAACGATTAATTGAAAAGTACTTGATATTTAACTGTAGTGACCTTATGGGTACTATATTCCAGCATTTACTTGGAGGGACTGCGAAAAATTATGAAAACCCTCATTCGGCATAGCCGATGGCCTAACTGAAATTAAAAAGAAGCATCACACGAATAGAGGCTTGGAAAGTTACCATCACATCAAACGTTCGATAATAACGTGTTTGTTACTAGAATATGAGGGCAAGAATTTTAGGGTTCCGTTTGAGCTCATAATGTAGATATAAAAATAAAATAATCCTTGTACAGCCCCGGACAGGCCCTGAGGTTTCCAGTAGGATAAGACTCCCGGATTTCAGGACAATCGGCGCATAAAGGTGGTAAGGTTGTCAGTCCTAAATAAGGGCCCCCTTTACCCCCAGGAAATATTCCTGGTGCTCATTCCTATTAGAGGCTGTTGGAAGGATTATATCAATGAAAATTCCATTGACATCTTAGGGAAATGATACCGCTACTTCCAGGCTTGTAGCGCAGTGCCTCAAACAACTACTGCGTCAATAGTAATTTTCAACGCTGCGTTAAGTGAGAAGTGATTTTTAGATACTTACTCTTCTTTTGTTGAACAACTCTTTCCATCGCTAAATATGTCGAGTGAGAGAACGATTTGTGAAAAATTAATTCAATCGTGCCCAGTTTTAGGTATTATTCTGTAATATGTTCGGAGGACTGAGTGAAAGCATGAAAGCCTTAGAACAGTAGATCTTCATGCCGAGAGTTTAGCCCGGTTATTCCTTAATATGAAGCAGATGTGCTGCCAGTACAAACACAATGTTTGGTCCTTACATGTTGACATAACAAGCACACCGCAGCAATTAATATTAGTTTTAAACCCACGCATTTTAAATATATTCAGTTTTCTAATCTTGTTTTATTTCAGCTTTTAATACATATAATGTCTATTTAGATCATACTGTCTTACACGTAAGCCTCCACATCCAAGTTAACGAGAATGTAAAAAATTTGAACCCTAAAAATGTGTTAAACATCTGTTCAGGTCCCAATTATTTCCAAATCATATTTCACTGCACGTGTTATTAAGTGTCTATAAAGTTACAAATAATGTGACTTGAGTACAAATTACGTCAAAAATGAATGAGATAAGTAAAGCTACTCTTCAGATTTGGAACTAATCAGTGTGAAAATTAAGAGCTGAAGGAAGAGATTTTGGCAAATAAACAGAGATCATTGAACTTTTAGTTCCTACTTCATTTTACTTATATGGTAGCTACACCTGCTAAATTTATTTCCCAGTAACATGAATCTTGCCGAAGAGGTCGAAATTTAAATTAGGATTCCAAACCAAATACTTATGTCAAACAAACAAACAAACTAAAATGTTCATTAATTTTGTATTTACAGACTCTATCATTCTGGATTGAAAGAAATAGATTGCACAAAACTTTTAGTATCATACCTCGTATTTTAATGCAAATATTTACACAGTTTAATGTAATACTTAATAAGCACAGGATGTGTTACATCTGTAAATGAGCTACTTGATATAAAGACATATTTTATAAAAATACAAATTTATTTTCAGTATTCACAACCGTAAAATAACTAAAAATAATTACAATTAACTTAAAATAATTTGGTCCTCCTGAAAGGGCTGACAGTGCTTCAGTTCAAGAAACTTCTCTTATTTTATTTGAACCGCAGTTTCACAATTGTGGTTGCAAAAGCCCACCACTGGATATTATCCCGATCCAAATCAGTCCAAACTTCACAACTCTTAATACCTCAAATTTAAACTGTGTCATACTCCTTATATTTATGCAATGACTATGATGTATTAATAATAAGCAAAGAGTCCGAAAATATCAGTTATTTATGTTCTAGGTTCACTACCTATTACGCACTTGAAGCTTCGTGTCTTACTCTATGTTCCTTACAACTGCTGTGATCGAAGTTGAAAAGAAATCTGCTCCCGATACAATACGTTATGGTGTTATGTGCACTATATAGCTTAGGGGTCAGCTTATTCGATGCATATGTGATGAAGGTGCAGGCAGGAAGGGAATTTCTGAATACGACTGAACACTGAAAGCAATAGAAAGAGAGAACTGAAGGCAAGAGATGGGATATTTGAAATTTAAATAATGTTATGGACTCATATTTGAAGTAGAGTTCTGTATTTTTTTTTTTTTACTTCAGAAGGTATAGTCACATTTCATAACAAACTGGCCTTTTATTGACGAAATAACACACGAGAAACACATTACAGAAACAAGGAGACAAATAAATGTGTTACGTTAATACCTATGATGAGAATTAAAACGATATAGAATACTAATAATTTATTATAATTATTACTTTATTAAAATTACCCAGGGAGAAAGGAGATAAATGCGGTTGGAAATACGCAAATTTAATAAAATCGCTTAAGACTTACTCTATGGACCGCAGAAATACCTCGTTGCATAAGGCATATTGTTGCATTCGTGACGTTAAGTGTGCCAACTGTGTAGTGTGAAGTCTGCGCGTACATGCGAAATAGGGTTTTAGGGTTTACAGCAAGATCTAGAACGTGTTTATGGTTTCGCGGATCAGTCTTTTCCATCTGCAGCGTGTATTGGTAGGCTCTACACAACTTTCTTCAAATATTTCCATCTTGCAGCCTAGACCACTGGAATTTTAATATATTTCTTATTTTAGAGTACAGAATTTCAGGAAGCCACCTTTTGATTTTATGTGTTAGGTAGTGTTAAAACTGTAGTATAAGAGTGGAAATCAACCATCAAGTCTATAAATTGGCTAATTTCATGGTCTGAATTTACTCTTCAAAATAAAGAGTATTAAGTCCAAAAACGTAAAACTGAGTCAAAAATGCATTATTTGAAGCCATAAAAATGGGTTGTTTGGACACACTCTAATTACGTAAGCTTCTGCATTGCCGATGACGTAGTCTATATTGCTCTATATAATAGTGAAGAAAAACTGGAGAAAAGAGCTCCCTTTTTCGTCAAAAAGACCAGGTCGAAGAGAATATTCAGGAAAAGCGTTTCCTTTATGCGGGTATATATAAGACTTGTTTAAAAACATGAAACCACAACTTTTCTCTATCCTTTGTGTAAGAAGCTTGGTCCCCCGCGTAATGGTACAAGGTAAATGGGGGTTTCTGAGAAGATGATTCTCACTAAAATGTTTGTACCTAAAGAAAATTATCAATCAAGAAGACGGAGAAAATTTCACAATGAAGAGTATTACAATTTGTAACTTCCAGAATTTTATTTGTGTGATAAAGTAAGGAAGATGAGATGCACACACTACTTCATTCGGAGAAACTCAAAGCCCTATATCATTTGAGAGAAATACACGTCGGCAGTAATGTAATATCATAATGCATGTTTAAGATTAGCGAGGGAGGTTGCACATTGTATTATCTAGATCGCGAGATTTTCCACTGAATGTCTGATGTAAACAGGTCAGAAGAGCAGGGAATTTCTTCAACAGCTGTGTGAATATAGGTTATTCAAGAACTCTGCTCCGAACATTTAGTTACACGGTTAATCTTGACATTAATTTGTTACTAACACCAACTAATCGTTAACCGAAATAATAAAAATGTGTATTGGCCTACTACACAGCATTGTCAGACATTTGCAATATTGACAAAGTTGTGCAGCACCGACCGACCACATAAAGCAGAAGCCATCACTTAAAAGATTAATAATGCCGATGTTTTAACAAAAACCTACAAATGGTTCCCAATTTACCTAGGGTTCGAACTTTGTTTTTCAACGCTCAGCCTAACAACTATCATGTTGTAATATGTTCAACTAGGCCTTAGGCTTTATGTCGTAAAATCTGTAATGAACCTTTTACGTTCCCTTAAATTTGGAATGTTCCTTGGCCAAGTTTGACCAACTGTTGACTTCTCAAGGGTAACTCTGCACCATGGAGTTTACTAATTATCCTGTCAGTCAATTAGTCGATAATGGATAAGGCAACAGAGTTTAGAACGATCAAGCACGAAGGAATTAGAGAATTCTCATCATTCTCGTAAGAGAGGCCAATGCGATATCTGGATGTACTATTTCAGACATCATTGCTAAGTTCTATATCCCTCCCTACGGCTTCGTAGAACAGTTTTATTCAAAACATTTTTATTTCTAAGAATAGTTTTCTCTCAACATGAGAAAGGCTTTTCTGGCAGCCAGTGGTTTCGGATCACTAACTGAACAATATGTGTTTATACGGCATCTCTATTTCCCCGCTACTAGACAACCTTTCCTGTTCTTTGTTTTAATCGTCAGTACCCATCCCCAACGAAAACCGTGAGTCGCTGGCAGGACATATTTATTTTAGTAGAAGGTTTATACAACATACATTTAAATCTTTCTTTGTTGCAACTATCGAACGCTTCAGAGTATACCAGTAGTTTGTGTAAAAATCATTTCGGTTTTTAAGATGATAAATCCGGTATATCATAATTATAATCATTAAGATTTTTTAATTTTTTTACCGACCATTTTTTAAAAGTACAAAAATTAAACACAACATTTCGGAGAGGAGCTTTGTTTCCATCCTCAAATAAATATGGTTGAAGGGAACACCCATTCCGTTATCTTTCACCTGTGGGTCTGTCGTACTGAAGACTGAAGCATGCCCTCTTTATGGAAGGTTTGTTAATTTCTTGTACGTTTAAAGGCTGGACATCAGACAAGCCAAAATATTTTATGAAGCTAAATAAACGAAGTTCATTTTTAGAAGGTTTCCGTCACTACGGGTTTCTTATTTAAATCTCTCTCTCTCTCGCTCTCGCTCGCTCTCGCTCTCTCTCTCTCTCTCTCTCTCTCTCTCTCTCTCTCTCTCTCTCTCTC
>Ga0209628_10004428_pt1 | contig 10151 bp, 9 predicted proteins | sample TergutCu122P4_FD_187285 | JGI IMG/M metagenome (GOLD analysis project Ga0209628, IMG submission 187285) | Cubitermes ugandensis P4 segment gut microbial communities from Kakamega Forest, Kenya - Cu122 P4 (SPAdes) (version 2) | ecosystem: Host-associated > Arthropoda: Insects > Digestive system >... | reverse complement strand
TCAATTTCGAGTTCGTCCTCGTAAACTTCAATTTGACAACCGGACGACGTTTCGACTAACCATTTATACTGTCGTCTTTCAACAATTGTCACTGCCCGATAACCTCTGTAAGGTTCTTTTAAATAGGCGGTCATTCCTTCTTTCAATTCCATGGTTTTACGTATTAGGGGTTATTAAAAATTTTGCTGCTAATGCTTTGAGGTCTGTATAGGAAAGGACATCTTCGCGCGATATACTTACCGGAGCAACCTCTTTACCATCAACAAACGCTCCAATCATAAACCCGTCTTTGCACTGATAAATATGCTCCAGACTTATCCTTGCCGCTTGCGGGGTTACTTCTTCGCATGTTTCGCCGAGATAGGCTACACAATCATCGGCGCCGGAACTCCACGTACACGAATTGTTCTCTGGTCTGAAATAAACATCCCGTACAATACTCCCTGCTGGAAAACCGCATCTTTTCAATTCAAATATCTTCCAATCATTGCCGGGGCAACCTGTTACATTTTTGATTATTATATTCATAAGAATTTAAGATTTTAAAGTGGGTACGCCCGATGGAGGTGTACCCGGTTAATACATAATGTTTTTAATTGATTTTCAAATTAAGTTGTACTATCAGGTAATCAATTTCTTTGTTGCTTAAATTAAGCCCCAAAACTCGCTTCCGGACAATCACAAAATTTTGCCCTAACTTTTCAACAGCCCGTTCGTACAAACGGACATTACCTGTCTCGTCATGTATGCACAACAATGTATCACACAGGTCGATGATTTCGTCTTTGTGTTTTACAATGGTTTCATTGTGACGCATTTGCAAGTCTTCATACATCGCGTTAAATTGAGTACACAATTCAATCGGATGGTCGTTCCTGATATTTTCAACCATCTTATCAAGGTCTCTTTTGAAGTATTCGGCAAAGTAGCCGTCCATTTCAACCAGAGATTTGATTGCGGCAATTTCTTTTTCTTTCGTTACCATATTTTCAACTTTTTGTTATTCTTTAATTTTCAATAGATTACTGTTATTAGATTAAGGGGGTGGCTAATCCCACCCCCATGTCTATTCGCTAAATTCAGGCAACATCCAACATTTGTACATCATCTACCGGCAAGATATCGGGCAATATTTCTGACGGCGCTTGTTCGGTCATTCCATCGGGAGTAGACGGTTCCGATACTGGAGTTGTCAATTCTTTCAACTGTTCATCAATCCGCGTCTTCCTTTTTTCGTATACATCGGTATACTTTTGGGAAATTTCGGCAAGTTGCTCCGGGCAATGCTGACTTACAAAAGCCAAAAAACTGTCAGTTATCACAGAACCACGATATGTCTGTTGGTTAAAATTTACCCGGATGTACTCTCTAACAATTAAAGCCATTTTTTCAACCGTCAAATTTTCAATAACTTTCATCTTGTCAGTAGGGGTTGCAAAATCTTTATCGGGAATTAACTGTCTCTCCCTGTCTCTTGTCATGGACGGCATCATGAAGTAATACATCATCTTGATTTCCAAATCAGAGAGTTCACCCGAATAAGTATCTGCTTTCCTGATTAAATCTTTGGCATCGCCTATAATATTCTCAATCATAATTTCCCGATTGCGCTCATCCTGCTGTTTGAGTTTTCTAATTTGTGCAGAATTATTAACTGCGGCAGCGGGTGCGGGTTTGGGATTTTCTTGCGGTTCTTGCGATTCCGTAATTACTTGAATATCCTGATCCGGTTGCTCCTCCTGCTGTTCTACTTCAAAATAACCAACCGTTATACGATTCCGTTTGATTTGAAGATACTTTACATAATCACCACTCGCAACAAGAGCGTCAAAATTGGCTTTTTCGAGTTCGTATTCTTCGTATTCGGCTTTGAACTCGTCCAAAGCGGCCTGATAATCTTCTTCATCTGCTAAAATTCCCAAATTGGGTTCTTCTGGGGCTTCGGGGTGTGTAACATAATGTACATTATTATTTATGAAAGTTAACCCCTCATTTTCCAGTGAACCGATGAACGATTCAACTATATTGTTTGTATACTCTACACGAACATACTGAATATTTTGCTCGTTGGCCAACCTTACCGATTCATTTACCAGATACTTGCTGTTTTTTTCAACCAAACAGGCGCGATTGGTACATTTCCCCTGCAAATTTGTCGAAAAAAGAATGTAAGTATTGGTATTGTGCGGACAGTAGACACAATCGGATTTGTCGAAGTAGTAACTTTCCAACAACAGGGAATATGTATTTTCCATACTCTTTTTAAACTCCGTCGTTGAAAGATTACCCCACCACGAATAACCCATGCTTTTCAAATGATTATCAAATACATCACGTTGAATATCTTCTGGATAGGTGGTTATGATTAACCCAATACCGATATTGATTTCTTCGCGGTCGATCATCTCGGCGATTTCGGGGATCAGGTCGTTCAGTTTTACCCGATTACGCACGTATGCTTCTGACTTGCCAATCCTTTTTGAAAGGGCAGCATAATCATACTTTTTTGTTTCGAGTAATGCAAGAAAACCTGCTGCTTCCTCAATCGGCTTAATATCTATACGTTGCAGGTTTTCTGTAATAGATACCTCCAACGCTTCATCGTCCGACAGTTCGCGAACAATGGCGGGAATGGTTTTCAATTGTGCCAAAACACATGCCCTGAATCTACGTTCGCCGCACACGATTTCAAACGTATCGCCTTTCGACCTCACGAGAACGGGCTGTAATACACCAACTTGCAAGATGCTGTCAGCCAGTTCCTGCAACTCTTTTTCTGCAAATGTTTTGCGCGGATTAAAACTGCTTGTCGTTATTTTCGACAATTCTACGGATACAACACCATTATTTGTCTCCTTGCTCTTTTTTGAATTTAATTTGTTGGTACTCATGATATTAATGTATTAAATTGTTTATGAATGATTTATAAAATTTTCTATTGGACTAAATTTTGAATATCCCAACCGATCAGCCATGCTTCAAACAATTCGTTGAATGATGCGCTTCCGGGAATACTTTCCAGATGTACTTTCAATGTTTCAATAAAATCGTTATCTTGCCAGGGAATACGATTTTTCCCTTCTATCATGGCTGTTTTGCCAAACTTAATGGCGTTATTAATCTGATCCGTTTTCAAAGAACTTTCAATCTCTATCGCTTTCATAATATTGATATTTAATTGGTTAAACTTCTTCATAATACTTTTCTTTGATTTCTGGGTCATTGCGGTACTTTTCGCACAACCCAAAATACAGAAACAGTAATCCTTCATGTTCGATCATGTCCCCATCGCTTTCGCCAAAATCTTCATAAAAACATTCTATCGCGCTTTGTGGTCTATGAAAATTACTTTTATCATACCAGTAATTTTCTGCAAAATTCAGCGCACACGATTCAAGTTCTTCACCTGTAATTACAAGTCCGTTATATTCAAATGATTCCATTGTTTTGATTTTTTAATTGTTTAAAATACTGATACTTCCATATTCTCTTCAACCTGATCAGGTTGATCGCTGTCTATTGGATTTCCCAAAATATAATTGAATGCTGCCTGTGCTTTGGTGGCCGCTCCAAACAAAGTACTTTTACGGTTTTCTTTCAGGAACTTTGCCCAACCAGTCAGGTAAGCAACTGAGTTATCAACGGTTTGTTCTATTCCACAATGGGAACACAAAAAGGTGGCAGCCATTTCAGCAACCAACTCCTCATAATCGTATGAATTTTTACCGTAAACTGATTTGTTATCCGTAAACCTGTCCAATCTACTTGAATGGCCTGTGGAATGTGCAAGTTCATGAAAAGTCGTGGCGTAATATTCTTCCGAACTGTCAAAATATTTGATATCGGGGACATTCACCCGGTCAGGAACAGGCATATAAAATGCGCCCGGTTGGTCGTGGGTAATTCTCGGCAGGGTGGGCATATTGTTGATGACCTTTTCGCATGTTTCTAACGGGTTGTTGTTTTTTGCAGATAATTCGGATATATATTTCTGTATATCAATTCCTTCCGTTTGTTCAAGATTGAAAACGTTGAAAAAGAAGGGGATAAAAACTCTTTCAGATGCGCATGTTGTTTCGTTCCCGTTTTTGTCCGTTACCTTTACTTTTTCCTTATCTGTTATTTTCCAATATACTACGGGTACTGATTTTTCACCCTTTTTCACATTTCCTCCTGCTTCGGCAATTTGTTTGTATGTCCCGAACAGGGGATATGAATATTTGGCTTCCGCACATGCAAAACTGAGAAAAAAGACATTGAAGCCTCTATATTTCCTTTGTGAAAATGCGTTCATGGGCATTAAGTCTTTCCATGTCTTGCGCCAGGGAACTGTACCGTGTTCCAGTCCTTCGATAACCTTATCGACTATTTTTTCTAATCCTTTCATTGTTTTGATCTTTTATGGTTGATAATTAAGTCCTTATTCATTGATATAGAGTTCAAACAGCATACCAAAGCATTAAAAAAACACCTGATTTTGAAAACAAAAACAACCGTATCGCCATGATTTACTGCCGCTTGCGCCGACCCTCCCGTAAGTCTTGGAATTGTTCTTCGTTTGAGGAATCATCAGTTTTAATTTTTTGACAGCTTGACAAATAACTGATGGCGTTCTTTTGAAGAGTTGGAATGTCTCGACACGCGAAAAATGGTAAATTTTGCATGGTAGTAAAAATTGATGCGCCGGCTACTGCCGTCAATCAAATCAGTTTGTGACCGGCGGCTTGCAAAACCATTAAAAATCAATTCATAATTGCAAGCCGCAAGGTGACAAACTCCTTATTGAAGTGGAAGCTACAAGCCGAAACAAAACATGCGTAGCGAACCCGAAGGGATGTTTTTTTCGGCTTGTGGCTGGAGCGACTGATTAATTTTGATTTTCAAGAATACGCAAGTGCTTGTTGGACTTAGACATTCAACTTAGACACCAATAAAATGTATCAAAAAAATTGGATTAGATTTGTCCTGATTCCTGTCCAGATTTTGTCCTGATTAAATGATATTTTAAGCTATTAGTACGGTTAAAACAATTTCGATTATAATTATAAATCAGTTCATTAAGTTGTTTTACCATTTTAATAATTGTCATCTTTTTTTTACTTTCGTTCAATTTATTAATTATTTTTTGTCCTGATTCATTATTGTGATGCATATATTATATAATCGGGACAAAAAATATTTGCTTTTCTTTATTCATCCATTGTATCAATAGTTGCAATAGCATACTCTGTAGCTTTAGCCTTACCTTCGGTTTTTACAAGTCCAACTTCTACAAGTTTTTTCAGAATTCTTTGTGCCTTTTTATTATCAATTTGGGCATAAGCTGCATAATCAGATTTAGAAGTTCTTGCTTCTCTTCTAAGATAATCATAAGCTTTCTTTTCTTCATCTTTAAGACTTTCAATAATCAGTCTGATCTCTTCTTTTGAATGAATTATATTTCTGGCAATAGAAAGCACAGTATTGACTCCGTCAAAAGAATAAGCCGGCTTAGGTTTGTACTTTTGGATTTCTTCCATTCCGAACCCTCTACGCTCGATGTATTTCATATTATAGAATATATCGGCTAACTTGGGATTCCTGCTTACTGTGGGCGCTGTGAAATTTTGTAGCTTTTCTAAAGGAACAATTGGCGCTCCTGGACTCTTGATTATTATTTCTTTAGCCGTTATCTTAATGAGGATTTGAGCGCCGTCGATTTTATAATCTCTGTGTACAATGGCATTAATAATGGCTTCACGAAGCAATTGTATTGAAATTTCCGTTAATTCAGCATGTGCGAAATGGCTTCTGTCTATTGCTTTTGGGAATACAAAGCCTAAATATGTTTCAATCTTTTCCGGGATTTTCACAAGGGCTTCGTCAAAATCTTGAATTTCTGGATTCAGTCCTTCACTTTTTTGAACAGTAAATTTAATTCTTGCTTGTGAGTATTTATCTGTGGGTTTTTTCCCAAACAACAAAATTCCCCAGCCGGTTGGCCGTGCATATTTTTCTTGATCAATATCTATTAAATCCCATTTTACCAATAGTTTTTTAAATTCTTCAGAATCAACTTTATAAGGTATTTTTGCTTTTTCAATATACAATTGTAAGGCATCTTCGGAAAAATCATTGTAGGAAAAGTTTTTTAATCCGATTTCAAATGGATTTTTTATGGGCTGTAAATCTTCCAAATCTGCAATGCGAGCTCGTTCTCTGGCCTCTTCCATAAATTGTTCATTGGCAGCCATAATCTCATTTTGCAAATCCTTATCGAAGTAATCTATTTCTATGTTTTTGCTTCTTAAAAAATCTTCGCCTTTCCCTTTTACTGTTGGATCAGGGTCTTGAATGCCAATATAAATTTTTTTGATTCTTCCATTCGCAATTCTTTCAGCACAACCTAATTTGGGTTTCTTTCGGGCTCCGGGCGCACAAGGTTCAAGAGTTGCATAAATAACGCATCCGTCCACTTTTTTATCCCTGCATTTTCTTTCCAATACAGTATACTCCGCATGGTCACCGGAACGCAGTTCGCCTCTATGAGCTGTTTCAATCACAATTCCTTCAACTGTAGTCAAAATAGCCCCAACTTTGGGGTCTGTTCTATCTTCATGTTCTGGAATAGACCTATACATTTCAGCAACAGCAAATTCTTGTAACTCTCTGACTGTATATTGCTTTCCAATTTTACATTCTTTCTTAACCTTCATATTATTTTAAATGAAATTTTGTGCAAAGTTTGCATTTTTTTTAAAAAGAGGAAATAAAAGCCGAAGATATTACAAAAGTTTTTTGAATCTTTTGCAAAGTAATTGTAAATCAAATGTAAACTTATATCTTTGCGGCTTCTTTTTTTTGCGATTGGCAACCTCACCTCTGACCCTCTCCTATGGAGATGGGAAATGGATGAATGCAACGGACGGAATTGCCGGACCGTAATAAATTTACTGAAAGTATGTGACTCAAGGGGAAAATTCTTGAGCAGTTTGAGGTGTATTGTTTACTCAACCAGCATTACTCTTTTTCAGCCAGTATAAGGTCGTCTTCATTGTACCATTTTTCTTGCATTGATAAAGATTTTTTATCATAGTAATGTATTTAGTAGGATGTTACCCCATCATTGTTTTTTTTATCAAATACGTAACCTTTTCTCTCTGGTCTACTTTTTTTAACTTTGACATAATCGTATTTCTCAAACATGTTATTATGGTCTTAATCATTACACAAAATTTTTTGATTCTTCAATTTTTCCGCCGGCACATCCTTTATCGTCGCAGTGATTTTGGTTTCAAGAATACGCAGATCACTCTTCAATTTGTTCAATTGCCCTTCCTTATCCCATGTTGAATTGATCACTCGTTCGCAGGTTTGAATAGATTCCTGTTTTTTGGAAATTTTATCTTCGTGTTCTTCAATCAATTTCGGTATTTTTTCAAGTGCATTTGAAAAATAGCCCAGAATGGTTGACGGAGTACTGCCGATATTTCCGTTGTTGTAGGTATAATAGTGATTCCCTTTTACATAAAACTTGTTGACCAATTTGGATGCATCGGCTGATCCGGTAAGGATGGTGTTGGTTCTTACGCAAACATCAAAATCGTGGTATTTTCCTACGCATACATATTTGCCTTCGGTATTCATTGTTTCTTTCAGTTGTACAATTTCTTTGGCAAGTGCGTCGTAGAAAAAATTGGATTTCATGCCGTTGATTTCAAGGCTAAAGGGACGATGATTGTTATTGCCGGCTGGTGCTATCACTTCAAATCTTTCCCAATCCTCTTTCAATTTTTGAAGTACGGATTGTATTTGGGTCAGTTCCTTTTTTTCGGATTGAAGCAATCTTTCAGTCCGGTTTTTTGAAACGGAATATGCATTTCTTTCACTCTCTAATACAGTGATCTGGCGCTCTATTTTGCATTTTTCCAGTAAATCCTGATTTCCCGAAAGGATGGCAACATATTCGGCATAATTTAGTCCGCCGGATTCATCCAGACCTCCTTCGTCGATTGATCTTACGGAAAGGTTGTGTTGACGGATTTGTTGTATGAAAACGTCTTTGTTATGAAGAAGGTTTATTTTGTAGTTGTCCAATGTATTGAGCGTTGCATAAAGGAAAGTGTCCACCTTGTTATGATTGTATTTTTCGGCTACTATATTTCCCGTGCGGCTTCCACGGCCGTTTCGTTGACGCATTTCACTCGGTTTCCATGGCGTATCCAAATGATGCATGGCTACGATTCTTGCCTGTACGTTGTTGCCCGTTCCGAGTGTACTTGTGGAACCAACTAGTACCCTGATATCGCCCGACAAAAACTGGTTTTTCACTGAATCCTTTTGTTGTTGGGTTTGACATTCCTGCATAAATGCTATTTCATGCAACGGAATTTGATATTCCTGATGTAGTTTATCGCGTAACGCCTGGTAAACCGAAAATTTTTCGCGGTTGGATGGGTCAAATACACCTAAATCCGAGAATACCAATTGTGTGCCTTTCACCGAATCAAACTTTTTGTAGTATTCGAATATTTTGGCTGCACATACGGAAACCTTGTTGTTGGGATGGTCCGGCAATTCAGGATTGATCAGACGCATGTCCAAAGACATTTTTCTGGCAAGTGATGTGGCAACAAGCATTTTCCCATCTTTTTTTGATGGTGTCTCTTTGTCGATCAGAGAATAGTTTCCGGTTTTGGCAAATTCTTTCAGTTTTTCCGCAAAGGTATATTGGTCAGGGGTTATGTCTATGGTGATTAATTGTTCGTTCAACCCTGGTTTTTGTATACCTATTTCTTCTGAAGTGCGCACGTGGGCTATTTCACTGTAAAACATGGAAAGTTCCGGCACTTTTATAAAATGTCTGAATCTCTCGTTTTGAATGAGTTCATTGGTAACGGAAAATTCAAAATCTGTCGTTTTTTTTGCGAAGACAGCAGCCCATGCATCAAAATTGCTGATACATAATTCATCCAATGCCCGCGGACGAAGATATTTGAAAATCAAATATAACTCGGTCAGAGAATTGCTGATGGGCGTACCGGATACCAAAGTAGAACACAAATCGCTGTTGTTTCTGTTTTGAATACACCGGATAGCCGTCAAAAGGTTTAATGCCCGCTGCGATCCCTCCGGGTTACCCAAGCCGGAAACACGATTATGACGGGTCGTAAATGTAACATTTTTAAATATTTGGGATTCATCTACGATAACGTGATCAATCCCAAGTTCGTTAAAAGCGATAAAATCATCCTTCTTTTCGTTGATCTTGGATTCAAGCGCTAAAAGTTTGGCTGAAAGACTTAATTTTCGGGCAACCAACCCTTTTTCCATTTGTTTGGATGCCGATGTTCCGGTCAATTTTTCTAAAGTTCTTAAATTTAGTTCTACATCCTCCAGTTCTTTTTCAATAATGTCGTGCTGTGTCTGTAAATCCTGCGGAATTTTAGAAAACTGGTCATGGGTCATGATGATACAGTCCCAGTTGTTGTTTTTCAATTCGGTAAAAAAGTGGATCCTGTTTTTTGCACTGAAATCGTTGGCTGAAGGATACAGTATTTTGGCGTGTGGATATGCTTTTTTAAATGTTTCCGCAATCTCGCGGGTATTGGTTTTCATACCAATGATCAGCGGTTTGTGAGCCACTCTCAACCTTTTCATTTCGTATGCAACCATACACATGATTAATGTTTTTCCGCCCCCTACTTCGTGATCCACGATCCCGCCGCCGTTTTGCTTGATCATCCAAACTGCGTCAAGTTGTGATTTGTAGGGTTTGAAGCCCAGGCTTGAACTGTTAAATCCCGGCAAGGTTTGAAAAGACCCGTCATAATCAGGTTTTACAAAACAGTTGAAGGTATCGTTATACAATTCGGTAATGCTATCTTGTATTTGGGATTGTTCAGGTTTTTTTAACCAATCGGAAAAACCGTTTCTGATGGCGTCAATTTTGGTATTGCACAGTTGTATGGCCTGGGTGTCCTTTACAGTTATTTCTTTCCCGTCTTCCATCATTTTTTTGGTAATGACAGGACATGTATTCAGGAAGGCAAATTCAACCAATTGGTAACCATTAATTTTTCTTGATCCCGTAGTGACTGCAAATTCAGTATCGACTATCGAATTGTACCCGCCGGAAACAGTAAACAAATCGAGCGCTTGTGAGTATTGAA
>Ga0209628_10004427_pt1 | contig 10153 bp, 6 predicted proteins | sample TergutCu122P4_FD_187285 | JGI IMG/M metagenome (GOLD analysis project Ga0209628, IMG submission 187285) | Cubitermes ugandensis P4 segment gut microbial communities from Kakamega Forest, Kenya - Cu122 P4 (SPAdes) (version 2) | ecosystem: Host-associated > Arthropoda: Insects > Digestive system >... | reverse complement strand
TGCCTATAACGTGGTGGCGGCTTGGCGTCAGGCGGCGGCTCACTAACTCTCGGACGAGAGCCAACGCTGCAAAGTTAATAAAAATTTTCATACGAGCATATACCGCCGCTTGCGCCAAACCGCTCGTTGTAGGCAGTGGTTAGCAAATCCTTTCCCTTATTTTTGTGTTGTTGTGTCAATGTTGATAAAATTTTTCTTTACCATCTGGCATTATATTTGAAATAACAGTTTTTAAGTTTTATTGGCGGGGGGTTGAAAACCTCCTATTACTATACGTCCTGGGTTACCTTCTGCCGCTGATTTTCCTTCCTCCATTATTTTTTTGATGTTTTCGTGTTTTTTTATTAACTCAATCGTTACTGTTGGTTTGAAGGTTTTGATTTTATCAGTTAGCATTTCCATTGTTACTCTTGTTCTGTTTTTTCTACATTCATAAGCAACGGTTTCCACAATCGCTCTAATATCACTTGTTACATAATTTTCGGTAAGTTTTGCTAATTCATCAAAATTAATGCCAAAATAATCATTTGGAATTTTATTTACATATAATTCAAATAATCCTTTTCTGGCTTCATAATCAGGGGGCGAAACATAAATTTTTATTCCTAACCGTCCTGCTCTCAACAGTGCCTCATCAATGTTTTGCGGAAAATTTGTTGTGGCAATAACAAAAACACCATCTTGACCGCAATTATTGATTTGAGTAAGAAATTCATCTACTTCGCCTACTTGATGTTCTCGTGCCGAATCTCGTTTTGGAAAAAGAGAACTTACCTCATCTAAACAAATAATAAATGGGGCATTTTTTCTTGCTTCATTAAATAAATTACCTATTTTTTCTTGTGTGCCGTGAATATAAATACTTCCTAATTCGCTTGGATTAACGTATTTATAGTTGAATCGTGTTTCTTCTGCAAATTTTTCTGCAAAAAACGTTTTTCCACAACCCGGTGGTCCGTAAAGCAACATTCCGTTGGGCATTGAGATATTGTACATTTTTGCACCTTCGGGGTCGTTGATTAAGTCAATAACTTCATTTTTCAGTTGGTCTTTCAGTTGCTGCATTCCAACAATATCTGCAAAACCTTTGCCTTTTTTCTTTTGCTGTGTTGAGTTGGTTTTTGTCCCTTTTGATGTTTCAGAGTTCCGTATCTCTATATCCTTAATTTCTTCTCCATTCAATGCCTGCAAAAATTCCTGTGCAGATTGAAAACGTTTGCTTATGTCGGGCAACAATGCCTTTACAATAATTTTTATAATATCCTCTGAAAAATCAGCAATGCGATTTACAACATTTGGAATGGTAAGCGGTTTTTCACGGGCTGTTAAAACCAATTCAGCAGGGTTTGAATGTGTTGTCTGATATGCCGAAATATCTCTGTTCCAAGGCGGAATACCAAATAACATTTGATAAATTAACGCACCAACGGAAAATAAATCGCTCTGTGGCGAAAAAGTGCCTGCCGTAAGACATTCCGAAGCAACGAAATTCAAGTCCAATCCCTCGCGATTGTAGGTTTTTGACAGTTCTAAAAACGAGCGTGCATAACCCAAATCAATGATTTTTGCCTGCGGCGTTTCACCCGACAGGTCAAGCATAATGTTTTGAGACGTAATTTCATTGTGAATAATTGGCTCTGGTAAGGTATGCAGATAATTCAATCCGTTCAGTACGCCTGAAATAATTTGTCTAATATCGTAAAATGTTGTAATTTTTTCACGCAACATTTTTTCTGCCAATGTTTCGCCCGCAATAAAATCCAAAACCAAATAGAGAAACTTTTTGTTTTCCACAATCATCTCGCCGCTGTCTTTGTATGCAGCAATATTTGGATGGTTGCAGCGTTTAAAAAACTCAATTTCGAGCAAATTTCCGCTTTTATCAAAGGCGGTGTGATGCAAATTGCCCACACTGAACAGTTTTAGAAAATAGAGTTTTCCGTCTGTGCCTTTCACACGGTAGGTTTCAGAATTTTTGTTTTTTTTATTGAAAAACAGAACTGTATATTTACCTTCTAAAACCGCGTTTTTTTGTAATGTGTTGTCCATTTTGATAATAGTTTTATCTTAATGTATTTCCGTAATCTTCAGGATTGATTCTTAATGCCCAAATTTCAAAAAGTAAATCTCGCAGTTTGCGTGTTTCACCATTTGATATCATTTGAAGTCCCTGATTAATTAAAGTACGTGCTTTTTTACTGTCCTTCCATTCAAGTGTATTAAAATTTTCATTGTGCCAAAGTAACCTATTTATATCTGCTTTACCGTCTGTGATTTCATAAATCATTGTATCTCTTGCCCAATATAGTTCATCAGCGAGTTTTTTTGCTTCGGCTTTATTTTTCTCTTCAATTATTGCCTGTACTTTTTTTCTGTATTCATTCAAAAGCATCTCAACTTTATGTTTGTCCCTTACACTTGGTTCTTGCATAAGTTTGTTGGCAGTATCTTCAAAATCATAGAAATTATCTTTTAATTCTTGTTCTACTTCGGGAAATTCCTGTTTTTCTTCTAATTTTTCAAGTAAGTGACGTTCTTTGTTCAAATTGTCTAATATTTTTAATTTTCCATCATCACTGCCTTTTTCATTTTCTAATTCCTTTTCAAGTTCGCAAAGCCGTTCATAAATGTCATTTGCATTAACTTTGTTGGCTGTATGTTTAGCAATTTCAATTTTTTTTACCAATTCGTCTGCTTTGGGAATAATTCGTGTGCTTTCACGCTTAATTTCAATTTCTTCTGTATGTTCCAACCTCGGAAAATAAACTTTTACTGTTATTAACCCTGATTTGTCGACAATAATTGTCAGTTCCACATCACTGCCTTCGGGAAGTAATGCGGGTACATTTTCACCTGTAATAATTATTTCTTTAATCAAATTATTTAATTCAGGACTTGATTTATCATCGTAATAATTACCTTCGTAAATGGGAATGTTTATAAAATCGTCTGCAATTCCTGGTCGTAGCGTTTTTCGAGTTTTCAGGTCGTTCCTTGTTCCTGTAACAGGAAACGGCTTGTTTTTATCCAAACCATATACTTTGGCTATCAAATCCTTTTCTTCATCTGGAAAATATTTTACAATGCTAATATTATAAGGTAAAACTTGCATACCGTCCAACCCACCAACACCTTGCAGAATATTAAATTGAGACGGTTCGCACTCAATGCGATTGCCCTGTAAATCATAAATATTTACGTTAAATGAATTACTACGGTTTTCTCTTAATTCTACTTCAAAAAGAGTTGGTTTTTCTCCGATTTTTGTTTTGCTGCTTGTCCACCCCCCGTCCATTCGTACAATTTCTGCAAAAATTTCGTTTGAGAAAACTCCAGTTGATTTATTTTTTAGTACTTTGATATTAACAAGTTCTTCTGTTTCCACTGAGGCAGATTCGTATTTTAGTTCGAGTTGCAGTTTTGTTTCATCGCGAGTTTCGTCCTTAATATCTTCTATCACATCAACAATTGAAGCATACATTGCTGCGCCAAGTGCAACAACTGTCATCGGGTCAACCGAAGTATCTACATTTTCGGTAATCTGTTTTTTTAACATTCGGCGCAAAATTGGCGAATGTGTAGGTCCGCCAACTAAAATTATTGTGCTTAAGTCCGACCCTTTCAAATTATTGCGCTTTAACAAATCCTTAGTAATATCTATTGCTCGTTGAAAAATTGGTGTAAAAACAGTTTCAAGTTGTTGTTGGTCAATCCAAACATTTATTGTTGGGTCGTTACCATTATCATCTTTAAATTTTAAATCATTATCATCGGCATAAACATTGACTTTTTCGGTATATGAAAGTTGATTTTTTGCTTCTTCGGCAAAAAACTTTAATGCTTTGCGAAGTAATTCTTTTTTATCAGGATTTGCTAAAATGGAATCAATACAGTTATTTTTACACAATTCAGGTAGAAGTATTTTATCTACAATCGCAATGTCAAGGTCTTTACCGCCAAGATAATTATCACCGTCTGTATCTTTTACAGCCAAAATACCTTCTTCCGATTTAATTATTGCAGCATCAAAAGTGCCTCCGCCAAAATCGAAAACGAGCCAATAACTGTCCTTATCTTTTGCTGTCAAACCGTAGGCAGTTGCCGCAGCAACCGGCTCTTGTAATAGTTGCACTTGTCGAAAACCTGCCATTTTTGCTGCTTTCATTGTAGCATCTCGCTGTTGTTGCACAAATTTTGCAGGTACGGTAATCACAACAGAAGGAATATTTTCATCAAGAACCAACGATTTGAGTGTTTTTAACACTTCTGCAGAGAGTTCCTCTGAAGAAAAATCTTTACGCATATTTTTGCTTTTATACGGGACTGTTGTTCCCATTGTGCGCTTGAACTCAACATAAGTGTTTGTTTCTCCCTCCTCAAAAGTTTCCAATGCCTTTAGAGAGTCCGTTTTCAAAGCGTTATATGCTTTGTCGCCAACCATAATAGCACCTGCTTTGTTAAAATTTACACACGAGTGCATAATATCCTTTTGCATATCGGTGCGGTTAGTTTTTGGAACTCCGTTTTCCATTCTTGCGATGGCAGAGTTGGTTGTTCCCAAGTCGATGCCGTAATCAATTTTGTTTCTCATATTTTATTAATTTTAATTGTTAATTGTTAATATCCTACGCTTACCTCAACCTGTGCTGCCTGTATCATTTTATCATTGAAATTTACTTGAGGTTTAATTACTCTTGTAATTATTTCTTCGCCGCTTTTCAGATTTTCATCGAGAACAGAATTGGCAATAATTAAGTTCATTCCCTGATTATATCTTTTGCCTGCTAATTCCACTAATTCATAACCATTGGCTGCAAGGTTGTCTTTAATATTGGTTACAGAATTTTTCAAACGCTGCAGTCCTTTGGTTTTTTCATCAATCAAACTTATTCCACGTTCTATTGCAGTTACTTGGTCTGCCATTTTCAACGCTAATGAATGGTCGGGTTCGGCGGTTGTTGTCTGCGTGGGTATTGCACGCAACGCCCCTACGATTTCTGCAAATTCATTAACCAACTTTTCGTCTATTGACTGCTTTGTTTGGGTTAATTGTGCGACAATATCCGTTTTGTCTGATTGTTGTTTTTTGCGAAGCAGCAAATAGACAATGCCCGAAATGATAACAGCAAAAAGTATTCCGATAATTGCCCAAAGCGTGGTTTTGCCGAGTGATTTATCTACTTCGGTAATTTGCTGCTCGGTGATTGTGCGGGCAATGTCTATTTTTATGCCCAAACTGTCGGCAAGCAGAGACGTGGCGTGCCGCGTTTCTACAACCTGCGTTTGCAGATTGGCGATGTCTTCATTCGCCGTTTTGATTTGATTTGAAAAATCGTTTTTCTGATTTCTCAATTCGGTTTGTAACTGCCCGATTTTTTGTTGCAATGCTTTGATTGCAAGCGTGTCGGTTTGTGATAATGCTGTTAAAGAGAACAGCAAGATAGCAAGCGTTAAAATTTTGTGTTTCATATTTATTTTATTTATTTGTTTTTTTTAGATTTTTGGGATAATTATTTCATCATTTTTTTAAACAGCCAATCGGCACAACCAAAACGCCGTCTTTACGCCGAAAAGCATACTGTCCGCCTGTGAGAACCATCAAAAATGACGGCTCGCGCATTTTGTCGGCATCAATTTTTTCTTTGAGTTTTAACAAATTTTCCGCTGCCTCTTCAATTTGTTTATTGCCCAATTTTACCTCTATTGCACCCCAACGACCATCGCGCAAAGCAACAATCATATCGGCTTCCAAACCGCTTTTGTCGCGATAATGAAACACATCGCCATCGTTGTGTTGTGCATAAATCCTGACATCACGGGCGCACAGTGCCTCAAACAAAAAACCGAAATACTCAAAATCCTGCAAAATGCCCGCAGGATTGACACGCATAACTGCCGTTGCAATAGAGGGGTCAACAAAATGATGTTTTGGCGAAGTGCGAATTGCCGTTTTTGAGCGCAAAGAAGGCGACCACGCAGGCATTGTTTCAATTACAAAAATACGACGTAAAGTGTTGTAATACACTGCAAATGTCTTGTCTGAAATAGTTGTTTCGGCACTTTCAACATCTTTCAAAATGGTCTGCACCGAAGCCATTGTAGCGATATTTCGGGAAAGCGAACGCAAAAGCAAACGCACGCGGTTCGGATTTTTTTCTACGCCATCAACCCGCGAAATATCTTGATTGATAATTGCCTCAACATAATCAACCGACATTTGCAGGGCTGCTTTGTCGGGTTTTCCAATTGTGGCAGGAAAACCGCCGCGACAAAGGGCAAAAGCGATTTGCTCTATGCTTAAATCAGATACGCCTTCAATTTCAAACTTTCCGTCAAACAAATCGGCAAGCGACACTGTTCCGTTTGATTCCTGCGATTCATACAAACTCATCGGGCGCATTAAAATTCGTGCAAAACGCCCTGTCCCTGTGTGTGCCGTAACATTATCGGCAGGCACAGCCGAGCCGGTAAGTATAAATTGTCCCGTCTCTCTGCGTTTATCAACTTCAAAACGCACCGCGTCCCAAAGGGCGGGCGACATTTGCCACTCGTCAATCAAACGCGGCGTTTCGCCTTTCAACAGCAGCGAGGGTTTTGTGTCTGCCATTTCCTGATAAGAACGTGCATTGTCGGGGTCTTGCATAAAGAGCGTACTTCGGGCAACATTGGCGGCGGTACTTGTTTTTCCGCACCATTTTGCGCCCTCAATAAGCACAGCACCCATAGTTGCAAGCGCGTTTTGAAGTTCCGAATCACATATTCTTGGTAAATAAAGACCGCTATTCATATTCAATTTATTTTTGAGTGCAAAATTACATAAAACTTCCGAATTTGGCAAACTTCTACTTCCGAATTTGGCACTGTTTTACTTCCGAATTTGGCATTTTAGAATATTTAATTTTTATAGATTTTTATAGATTTAATGCCTAATACATTCTTTTTCTTATGTTTTGAAATACATAATATTGATTTTGCAAATTTATCTTTTTTAATCTGAAAACAAACCTACTAAAAATGATGCAACAATAAAACCGATTATACCTCCAATAATCCAATGCCCATCATTGGCTGCGCCAATAATTATACCAAGTACAGTTAATATTCCAAATAACCAAAATATCCAATCATCACCGCCTGAAGATTTTGTTGATTTTGAACTTGTTGTAGGACTATATGTACTTGTTGAACTACTCGAAGTTGGCGGTATTATAGGTGTATTCAAATTGCCAAATAAATATTTAGTTTTTAAAGTTGAGCCGACAGGTAATAAATTAACCATTCTGCTGAAATGTGATTTTAACCAATAATAATCGCCCGATTCTTTAATAATGGAATCCAAAAGAGATAAATATTTTTCTAACAAAATTGTATTTTTACAGGTTTCTATTCTGCTGAGATTTTCAGCAGTAAATACTTGCCTCAGCATTATATTAACTTGACCTGTATTAACAACGCGCTGATAATCGTAGCGAACATCATCGTGTGTCTTTTTGATTATTTTTAAAACTTCTATTGCGTCCAAAATCTCTCTGTCTTTCATTCTTTCCATTGTGGTAACATTTTCCTTTATTCTATCTTTTACAACGCTGCCAATCACAATGTTTTCTGCTAATTTTCCCAATTTTACTGCAATATTTGCATAATCATTATTTGCATTAATATCTTGACTGTGGTTAAAAAACTCTATTGAACACTGCAAAATTTCATTCGCCACTTTATCAGCAATGTTTGAATACGCAAAGTCCTGTGCACCGACAACTGTTTTCAACTGTTCCAAATCATTTTTTGTTTGTTGATACAATTCTTCGCCTGCTTTTGCGGTGTTGGCTTTGTTGGCTGTGCATTTCTTTCTTGTTGTTTCTATCTTTGCAGAAATATTGCTTGTGATTTTTTGAGAGATTGATTTAAGAAAATCGGCTTTGGCAGAAAAAGTTACAGCATTGATAATAGAAACAAATTTATCTAATGTAAGATTAATGCTTCGTTTTTCAATTTCCTGTATAACATTATTCAAAAAGTTGATTTGTAATTCTTTTGAATTTGTTTTGTATGTGTTATCTGCAATATTTGATACAAATTTTTGTGAAAATTCACTTTCCAAAAAATATAGATTTCCAGCAATGGCATTGTGAATATTGCCGTTAGTTTTTGAAATATTAACAACAAAACAATTATGAAAAGCCGAAGCATTTTTTTCGGTTACGATTTTCCAATATCGGCTACCATCTTCTTTGGTTTCAGTTATTAATTTGTCCCAAATTTCATACGCTTCATCAATATTTCCCTCTTTCAATGCCTCAAAAGCCACTTCGTCTGTAATCGGGTTTCCGTTCCAAAACCAAAACAGTGCGGCAAAAATTTTGTCTTTGTCGAGATTGAGTTTTGATGCAGCATCTTCAATACTTTCAATTGTGCGTGTTAAATCTCCAATCACAGGAAAACTGAAATCATCTGTCGGCAGCTCCTGTTCGGCTTCAATAAATTTTTTTAATCGGCTTGTCTGCCTGTTTTGCTCTTTTGCAGTTGCTCCCGCAAGCAAGCCGAGTACTCTGTATGGGTTGTTGTTTATAAGGTTCATACTGCTTTTGTCGTTTATTTTAACAATTTGCAAAGGTACAACTTTTTTCAGTGTTTTTTAGTCAAAAAACAAAAAAAAATTGTACCATAGATTCTAAATTATTGATATTATCTGCACAAAGTTGTAAAATAATTTTACGCCATTATTTTTGAATATTGCACTGCCGTTTGTCCATTGCCTACAACGTGGTGGCGGCTTTGCGAGGGCGGGGGTTCCACAAAAGTTCCTGCGGGCTACACGCTTGAATATCAGCACAAAACTGTCTGCGGGCATACACCCCCGCTTGCGTGAAACCGCTCGTTAGGCGCAGGCATTTGTCTGCTTCTTTTTCTTTTCATCACACTAACCTGCAAATTAAAACACTTTCAAGTTGGTGTCGTTAATTACAACCGTATCGCCGACTTGTTTTATAACGGCAATGCCTTCATTTATACATTCTTGTTCTAATTCGGGGTAAAAACTCATAGATGCTAATCCCAAATAAATCTTAAAATCTTTGTAATTAGGAAATAATACGCGAAATGTTTCCGCTTTTTTGAGCACAGCAGGAATATCGTTTAGGTGTGCCTTATATTTTACTTCAATAATCGCCACCGAAGCGTGATTATAGAGTACAATATCATATTCATCTTCCACACCTTGCCAAAAATTTTTCAGATTTTTCTTTACATCGTCAAACTTTTCGCCAAAAAAGTTTGTTTTGCCGCTTTCAAACGAATTGAAAAAATATTCCTCGGCAAAAGCACCTTGATTATTCGTTATTCCGCCAACCGTTTTTTGCAGTTCTTGCATTTTACGGTCAGTTTCCTTCATTTGACGGTCAGTTTCTTTCTGTGATTGGGAAACTTCTCTTATTAGTTGAGCGTTTTCCTGTAACATTGCCCATACGGTTTCGGGCGTTGCTGTCGGGATATTTTGTAAATTTTCCATAATATTTACTTTTATATGATTTTTTATTTGCAAAGGTACAAATTTTATTTTATTTGCACAAGCCACCGCGAAACAAAATAAAAGCGGCGTTAGCCGCTTTTATTAGTGTTGTTATTTGTTTAATTCTTCACTACTTTTTGTGTTACCACCCTTTGTCGGTTTGTATTTTTACTAAATAAACGCCTTGCGGTAATGAATTAGTATCAAGTATTAAGTAGTGAGTATCAAGTAAGTGTTGAGAATTAAGTATTTTTTTGCCTGTAATATCAAGTATTTCTACATTATTTATTTTCAATTCTCCACTTTCAATTCTTAACTCCTCTTTTATAGGGTTGGGGTAGATAGAGATTGAATTTGACAAAATATCATCAATGCCCGATGGTGCATTTGTAGCGATGTTTGAACGAATAGAACTTACAACTGATTCTGCACTGCGCTGGGGCGATGGTGCGGGTTGCGGTGCAGAAATATCGCAAGCATCGTTCAACACTATTTCCACCATATAATAGACATTGCCCGCAGGGGCGGTATTGTCGGTGTAGGTGGTATTGCTTGCGGACATTGTGTTGATTAATTGCATTTCGCTGCCTGCGCTTGTGGCACGATAGATATTGTAAGTTGAATAACTTACGCCCTCGTATGGTG
>Ga0209628_10004425_pt1 | contig 10154 bp, 8 predicted proteins | sample TergutCu122P4_FD_187285 | JGI IMG/M metagenome (GOLD analysis project Ga0209628, IMG submission 187285) | Cubitermes ugandensis P4 segment gut microbial communities from Kakamega Forest, Kenya - Cu122 P4 (SPAdes) (version 2) | ecosystem: Host-associated > Arthropoda: Insects > Digestive system >... | reverse complement strand
ACATGACGCCTGTCACCTTAGCATCGACGACCAACTTTTTAAATGCAGGCAGATAGGTGTCCCACAGGTCATACGTGCTCACTTTGGCATCATAGACATGGCGGTTCCATTCCGGTCCACTGTGTACGGCATAGTGCTTGGCACAGGCCGATGCTTTCAGGTATCTGGGGTCGTTACCTTGCAGTCCTGTGACAAAAGAATAACCGATAGCGCCGGTCAGAAAGGGGTCTTCGCCGTAAGTCTCCTGGCCGCGTCCCCAGCGGGGGTCTCTGAAGATGTTGATGTTAGGCGTCCAATAGGTCAGACCGCAGTAAATCTCCCCTTTCCCTTTACGGGATGAATCGTGATAGATAGCCCTTCCCTCGTCCGAAGCATAGTCGGCCATCTTGTAAACGGCGTCCGTATTCCAAGTCGCTGCCATACCGATAGCCTGCGGAAATGAAGTGACAGGGTAGGGGCTACGGGCTACACCATGTAATATCTCATTCCACCAGTTATAAGCCGGGATACCCAAACGCTCAATAGCAGGGGCGGCATTGATCATTTGGTTGACTTTCTCTTCGAGCGTAAGACGGCTTACCAAGTCGTTTACACGCTGCTCAACAGGTAAATCGGGATTTTGAAATGGATAGGTTTGAGCTTGTAAATGAGCATAAAAACAAGCTAATAACAGTAAAATTAAACGATACGTTTTCATATTTTTTTTATTAAGAATTTCAGAAAGCAGGTTGCAAACTTGCTGCAAAGATAGGCATAAGTTGCCAAGATGCAAAAGTTATTAAAATCACATTGCCCCAAGCGTTTTGTAAAAAAGCAATAAATACTTCAGAGTTAAAAAAAGATTTTTTGCTATCAAAATGCTGTAATTGCAAAAAACTTTGTACCTTTGCGCAAATTGAACAAGCTATGCACAAATTGCAGACATACATCAAAAGACGTTTAGAATCAGAGATATATAAACGTATGAGCATTTTCCCTGCTGTCTTGATTTTAGGTTCGAGGCAGTGCGGAAAATCAACTTTAGTGAAAATGATAACTGCTGAAAGAGAGGATTATAGGTGCCTCGACCTCCAAAATATCGCAGATTTGAATAAGATTTCAGAGCCGCAACTTTTTTTTGAAGCTAACAAAGAAAAAGTAATCTGTTTCGATGAGATACAACAAGCGCCCAATCTTTTTTCAGCCTTACGAAGCGAAATAGATAGTGACCGCCGTTTGGGACGGTTTCTTTTATTAGGCTCGGCATCCCAGGAACTCATTCAAAAATCTTCAGAAACGTTAGCAGGTAGAATCGGTATTGTTGAGCTATCGCCATTTTCAATAGATGAATTATTGCTTTTCGAACCGCAAACAGATATAAAAACCTATTGGAACAGAGGTGGTTATCCCGACAGTTTTTTAGCATTTAATGATGAGGCAAGTACGATTTGGCGTGAAGATTTTATTAAAACATACGTTCAAAGGGATATTCCTCAACTTGGCATTCAAATACCGGCGCTGCAAATGCGACGTTTTATGACATTATGCGCCCATCAGACGGGACAACTTCTCAATTCGTCCAAAATGGGAGAATCATTTGGCATTGCTCATACGACTATCCGCCGGTATATTGACTTATTAGAACAGACCTTTTTGGTGCGTGTCCTGATGCCATACGACCATAACGAAAAGAAACGTTTAGTGAAATCGCCAAAAATGTATATTCGCGATGTTGGAATATTACACCAATTACTTCAAATTAAGGATTATAACGATTTATTAGGTAATCCTGTTTTTGGCGCATCGTGGGAGAGTTTAGTAGTAGAAAATATTTGTTCCATCTTTTCCGATTGTCGTTTTTCGTTTTACCGAAGCGCTTCGGGCGATGAGATGGATTTGATTATTCAAAAGTCGAACACAATAATAGCTATTGAATGTAAAGCCTCAGTTGCACCACAAGTAACCAAAGGTTTTTGGAATGTCATCTCATCTGTGTTACCCCAAAAAACCTTCATTGTGGCACCCATAGCCGGCTATTACCCCATTAAAGAAAACGTCTTTGTAAGCGGCCTCAACGAAGTAATTCCATTGATACATAAAGAATTTTATTCGGGTACCTCATTTTGATACTCTTCCGGAATGTTTATGTTAGTAACCGTATTGAATTAAACCGGTTCATGAAAATATTTGACACACAGGTTGCAAACCTGCGCGTTCATCGTTTCTAAGCACGTTTTTGAGTTGCAAGACTGACAATAATGATAACAGCAGTTGATAATGGCAGTGCGAAAATAAGTGGGTCAATGGCAAACCATGGGTAGACATCTATCAGTACATCTCTTCCTAACAGCGCTTTACATAATCCTATGGGTGCAGCTTCTGCCCGATGAAGGAATACCATACAGAAAAGGCTTGTCATTGCACCTGTCCAGAGACTGGTTATAGCGCCCTCTTTGGTAGTCTTTTTCCAGTACAGAGAACAGAAATAGGAAGGCAGGAAAGTAGCAGCGCAAACGCCCATAAAAAGCGCTGTACCGCGTGCAATGATACCGGCGCTCAGTGCATAACAGACAGCATAGCTGATAAGGATAGAGATAGCTACCCCAAAACGGACGCCCATCGTTAATGGTTGTTTGCGTTTCCGGACTTCCGGAATGATATCCGCGCCCATTGCGGCTCCCATTGTGTGAAACTGTGCGCTCAGCGTAGACATGCCTGCTGATAACATACAGAGCATGAAAACGGCGCTAAACCATACAGGCATGGCACGTGTTATAAATAATGGAATGATTTTGTCTAAGTCGGGAGTCATCTGTGAGGCAAGCAATCCGTCCGTTTTAAGAAAATAGAGGTTGGAGAGAGGCCCTATATGGTAAGCCGTACCGACAGTGATGAAAATGAAAACACAGCCAATCAGCACGCCCCGATTGATCTGCCGGTCGCTCTTAACCATCATAAAACGCACAGCCAACTGAGGTTGCGCCAAACAGCCTATTCCCACTCCCAGAATGAGTGAGGTAACTAATGTATACCATTGTGGCGAGCCAAAAGCAGGCATAGCAGTCCAACCTTGGTGTCCCAGCGCTTTGTGTTTTTCGGGAACCATACTAGCGATATCAGTCAGTTGTCGGTTTCCTTCAGCAAAACCGAAATCCATGACATGGTAGAACCAAAACAGCAGAAGCGCCATACTGAGAAACATGATGATACCCTGAAGGGCATCTGTATAAAGGACGCCCCTTATGCCACCGGTAATAACGTAGGCAGCAACAATAATGGTAAACAATAACAGAGCAATGTGGTAATCAATATGGAAAATCTGTTCGATGAAAACCGAACCGCCTTTCATCACGACTGCCGCATACAAAGGCATACCGATAAAAATAACGGCAGCTATGAAAATCCGTATATGACGCGAACCATAATGAAAGCCAAGGAGTTGCGAAAACGTGTGGGCATTGTGTTTAGCACCAAGCCTTCGGGTACGTCGGCCAAAGAATATAAAAGCAACAATAACGCCTGTCAGCATGTTAAGCATGCAAAGCCATTGGATACCCATGCCAAAAGCAGCCGAAAAACCTCCAAAGCCAACAATGGCAGAGGTGGAAATAAATGTAGTTCCGTAGGCTAAAGCCATCAGGAGCGGATTGACTCTTCGTCCGGCAAGCAGAAAATCCGATGCGTTTTTCGTTTTGCGGTAGCCAATATAGCCGAGCCAAATAATGATGAAAAAATAAACCAGAACGATAAGGGTCAAAACTAAGTTATTCATTTTTCTACCTCCTCTTCTTTTTCGTTCCAATAAATGATTCCATACACAAGCGAGAAAATGAGACATCCTGCTATCAACAGATAGGCGATGTAAATTCCGGGGTCGTCGATTCCAAACATGATTTTATATAATTAAATGTTAGTAGTCAGCAGGAAGAAAATTACAAGCTATTAAGTTCATTTTCAGTAATATATTCCAAATGAAAGCGTCCTATTACTTCGAGCGCTTTATTACGGTCGTTGACTCTTAAAATCAGGAACGACTTGTTTTTTACCGAAAAACAATACATGTATTCTATACAAAGCCCTGCATTGGTGAAATGCTTCAATATTGCGGCAAAATTGTTTGCCGAAGAAGGTGTAGTGATAGCTAACACATCAGCCAGATGAACGCTGATATGGTTCTCCTTTAACAATTGGTATGCTTTTTGGGGTTCGTTTACTATCATCCTTAAAATCCCAAATTCGGATGTATCCGCTACTGTGGCGGCAATAATACGAATATTCTCCTTACTTAACAAGTTAAACAGTTCGTTTAACGAACCGTATTTGTTCTCTAAAAAAATAGAAATCTGATTGATTGTCATATAGTTCTCAGTTTAATTCCCCCTTTGAAGGGGGCAGGGGGATGTATTCAGTATAATTATCATGCAAACTGTCCACCGTCCACCAATTATTAATGTTTTATTCGTAGTTCTTTAACTCTCACTGCCTTTCCTTCCTGGACAGGGAGGGAGCCTTTATTTACCAACTTCAAACGAGGTGTTATCAGCAATTCATCTTTCAAGTTGCGGGTTATCGTTTGTGTCAGATTTTGCAACTGACGGTAGTCGTCGGTAGAAAAGTCGCCTAATTCAACTTCGACTAACATCTCGTCGTTATTATCGACTGTTTGCATAGTAATCAGGTAGTTACTTCCTAACTCCTCAAATTGCATCAATACTTTTTCGACCTGAATCGGGAAAATATTAACGCCTTTCAGAATGATCATATCGTCGCTGCGTCCTTGCAGACGAGCTATACGGCGATGGGTACGTCCACATTTACATTCGCCGGGTAATATACAGGTTAGGTCGCGTGTGCGGAAACGGATTAACGGCATCGCTTCCCGGCAGAGGGTTGTCAACACCATTTCGCCGACTTCATTGTCGCGAACCGGTTCTAAGGTATCGGGATTGATAATTTCCACTATGGCATAATCTTCCCATATATGTAAGCCATTTTGCTCTTTGCACTCAAAAGCGTTACCGGGCCCGCACATTTCCGACATGCCAAAACAGTTATACGCCTTGATGCCAAGCATTTGTTGTATTCGCTGTCGCTGTTCTTCCGAATGTGGCTCGGCGCCCATGATAAACGTATGTAACCGGGTATCTTTTTTCACATCTATACCCTCTGCTATCATCGCTTCGGCTAAGCGGATTGCATAGCTGGGGATAAGGTGCAGACAGGTAGTCCCGAAATCGGTAATAAACTTGATTTGTCTTTTAGTGTTTCCGGCAGCCGCAGGCACAGTCAGACAGCCTAACTTCTCCGCGCCATACTGAAAGCCCAACCCTCCAGTAAACATGCCGTAGCCCGAAGTGTTCTGAAAAATATCCGTATTACGAATACCTACCATATACATACATCGCGCAATTTGATTAGCCCACTCGTCCAAGTCTTTTGCTGAATGCAGCACTACCGTTGGGTTACCGGTCGTGCCGCTTGACGAATGCAGACGAACACAATCCTTTAAAGGTATGGCGGCCATACCAAAAGGATATGAGGCGCGCAGGTCGTCTTTCGTTGTAAAAGGAAATTTTTTTAAATCCTCTAAGGATTGAACACTTTCTGTCGAAAGGTGATTTGTAGCAAAAATATGCTGATAAAAAGGGGAGTTCTCAGCCCTTTTTACGGTTTGCTGAAGCCTTGTTAGCTGCAGATTTTCGAGGTCTAACCGACTTATTGTTTCAAGTTCTTCCTGCCAATATTCCATTAAATTGGGGTGCTATATTATTTCAGGGTGCAAAAGTAATGATTATTTTTGCAATTTGTAATTAAAATGAAAATTTTTTAATACTTTTGTCGCAGAATTTCGCAAATTTATATTCATATTCAGGTAAAAATATGCGGTAAACAGTTTATAGTCAATGTAGATAAATATTTATAAATTTTAATATTTTTAAGATGAATGTTAGATGTATTTTTTTGATTTTAACGCTTTTTCTTAATTTTTTTTCGACAGCGTTTTCCCAAAGCGACACGATTAAGTTGGGTCGCTCGACTGGTTTGCAGGTTTCCGGTTTTGCCCGGATAGATTACATTTATGATACCCGTCAGACCTCTGAGGCAGTAGAAGGGTTGTTTACTTTTTTCCCGTTGAACAAACAACTGGATGCCAAAGGGAAAGACATTAACGCGGCTCCTGTCAGCAATTTTGTTTCCATTGCTTCGCGTCTGTGTACCCGTTTCTATGGGCCGGATGTATTGAACGCAAAATCGACGGCATACGTTGAGTTTGACTTCACCGGTACTTCCAACACTAACGGTGTGCGTCTTCGTCAGGCATACACCAACCTGGCATGGAAGAAATCCAATCTGCTATTAGGGCGTATATGGCATCCATTAGCAATGGGTTGTGTCCCTAATGTGGTTGCGCTAAATACGGGAGCGCCCTTCTGGGCTTTCAATCGAAGCGACCAGATTCGGTTCGATTACAAACCCCAAAATGCGCTGATTTCACTGTTTGCCGTTTTTCAAAGCGATTATTGTTCGTTAGGCCCTACGCCTGGAACCGCCGCCACTTCTCTCAAAAGCCCTAACTATCTGCGTAATGCCGTTTGGCCGGAGTTTGCCGTCCATATTGCATACAAATCGCAGTTGTTCGACATGGGAGTTATTGGTACAATAAAAACCATCAAGCCCCGACTGTTTACTTCGTCCGATTACTCCAACCCCACTGTACCAAAATATAAAACCGACGAAAAATTGACTACCCCCGCTCTTCAGGCTTATGCACATTACCGGAAAAACGCCTGGATATTAAAAGCACAGGCTACTTATACCCAAAACACGACCGAATCGCTGATGATCGGCGGTTATGCAGTTAGTTCCATTGAGCAGGGTTCAGGTCATGAGAAATATACTCCTACCCAATATATGAACTATTGGGTAAACATTGACTACGGCAAGAAATGGCAGTTAGGACTGTTTGCCGCTTACCTCAATAGTTTGGGTACGCTCGATAACGTCGTAGGCGCTTGGTTTGCACGCGCACCGGACATTAAATATATGTATCGCCTTTCGCCACATGTATTTTACAACAAGAACAACTGGCAGTTTGGCGCTGAGTTTGAATATACGACAGCAGCATTCGGACAGATTCAAAACGACCAAAAAGCCAAGATAGTGAACACCAATGAAGTAGCCAACCTGCGTTTGAATATGCTGGTTTGCTTCTATTTTTAAATAGATGCCGTTGTTATTATTACAACGAGGCTAATTTGAAGCGGAGTTATGATTATTGCTTTCGATGCCGAAGAACTCGGATTGATTATATGAGTCCACTCCGAAAAGTATTTTTAACCACAAAGAACACAAAGCTAACACAAAGGACACAAAGAAAAGAGTCTGTATTACAACACTTTGTGTACTTTGTGGTATAACTTTTTGTTTTACCGGAGTGGACTCTTATATCAATGCTTGCTGATAGGCTTCCAGGTCGCCGCGGTCGATTTCTTTCAGGTCGATGACGATGACGAAAGGCTCGGTGGCGTTATGGAGGCTTTGGGGGATAAGTAAGTCAAAGTAGGAATAGCCGTTTTTATCGCGAAAATAGGTACCGGGTTGTCCTTTACCGTTGAGGCTGACAGGCTCTTTGGTGGATAGTACTTCGGCTTTGGTGATGAAGTAAATTTTATCTAGCTGGAAACTGCGGGGCATTTTGATGCGTACCATGTTGTTAACCGGTTTGTTGAAGATGGTCAGGTAAACTTTCTCACCCTTTTGGGTAATATGACCCCAATCGTGCTTTTCTACAACCGAATGATAGACACCGTAGACGGCTTCGCTGTTTTTGGCCATCCATTTCCCTATTTCTTTCGCTATCTCTGTCTCTTCGGGGCGGATATTACCTTCGCCATCAGGACCAAAGTTGATAACGAAATTGCCGTTCAGCGAATTGGCTTTGACGATCATCTCTATCAGGTCGTTAGGCGTTTTTTGGTAGGTCAGCGTCCAGTCACGGTGGTAACCCCATTGGTTTTCGGGGATTGTCATCACACAATCCCAGTCGAAGCCTTTGGTCTCGGCCAGCGTTTCGGGCAGACTGCGTTCATAGCGCTGGTCGTAGTCGTCAATGATATGGCCGTTGGCATCTTCGTGACGGTTGCCTAACTCGTCGGAACGGAAACGACTGCCGATGATAAGGCCTGGTAGCCTATTACGAAGCTCAAAACCAAGCGAATCGACCCATGCGGCGTTGCGAACCCAAGCCACATCCCACGAGCCATCAAACCATAACCCTTTTATCTGCGGGTAGCGGTCTAATAACTCTAACAGTTGGTTGCGAGTGAAAGTCTTAAACGCTTCGTACTTATCTTCCTGTTCTTTTGAACGAAAGGGATTAATGCCTTCACCCGACTGAAAGGCTTGTTTCACACTCGCTGTGTTGATGTTGCCTCCGGAGATATAGCCCGGATGACTCCAATCAATAATAGAAAAATACAGATAAACGTCAATACCTTCGGCGGTATAAGCATCTACTATCTCTTTGACAATGTCCTTTTTGTAGGGCGAGTTGGCAATCGTGTAACTTGTGTATTTGCTGGGCCACATACAGAACCCGTCATGGTGCTTTGTTGTGAATATCAGATATTTAGCACCCATTTCTTTGGCCTGCTTAGCCCATCTTTTAGCATCAAAATTGACGGGATTGAACTTTTTGTACAAGTTATCGTATTCGGCGGTAGGCATTTCACGCCAGGAACGAATCCACTCGGCGGCGCCGGTATACGTTTTGCCGTCCCACACACCTCCGGGGATGGCATAGACGCCCCAATGGATAAACTGCCCTAAGCCATACTCCCGCCAGCGTTGCATGGCTGCATCGGTACGGTTGCCGGTACGGTGCGCACCGTGTTTTAAGGGAATAGGGGTGCGCTCAGTTTGCTGTGATTGGACTAACATGCTGATTAATAGCATGAATAATACTGAAAGGGTTATTGCTCTTTTCATCATCGACTATGATTTATTTGATTAGTATGATTAAGAAAATTTTTATACTTTGGATGGTAATTATTAATTGTTAATTATTAACCGTTTAATTGCTACATCATCTATTTAGTTCTTAAAATTTCTATCAATGTTGTCAAAAATAATTCTTTCAATCTTATAAGGTTCATCGCATTGATTGCCATGAGCCATAAAACCGCACCTTGGACATTCAAAATTTATCCAAATGGAATCAGATCTATCAATCATTGAAGTGTCGCAATTAGGGCAATGTGCTTGCATGTTTGAAATTGTCCATGCTTTTTTTCTGTTGCTAAATCGCCAATCCCATGTCCATTTCCAATTTTTAAATTTATCTTCTTTATAACTTAGGAAAAGAGGAACATCTTCTTTTTGGAATCTGGTAATTATGATAATAATGAAAAAGAAAATAATTATTGAAAGAACAACCCACCAAACCTTTAGGTCAAAGTTTAAGATTGACCATAAAAATTTTCCTAACCATTTTAATATAGAAAAAAAGGTTGTAAAAACTGGCTTATCTTTAAAATAGTCATAACAAACAGTTAGGAGAAAAGGGGGTATTGATGTTACAAGACTAAGTACAAAAGGGGATTTTTTCCAATTTTCTATTTTTAATTTCATATTTTAGGGGTTTAGGGGGTGTATATTTCGTCTATGGTGGTCATTATCTCGCGGGTTCCCTTTAGGGCTACGATGATGCGTTGGTAGTGGCGGATGTCGTTGTATGTGAGGCTGAGCCCCTTTCGGTCTTTGAGCCACTTTTGGGCGGGTTGGTATCCGCCGATGTAAAATTCGTATACTTCGGGGGGGACATTGTCGAAGTATTGGGCGTTGTTGATGAATAGCCGACCATTTACAATACCGTCACTACATCCCCCTGCCCCCATTTCTTCCCTTCGGAAAGAGACACATTGATTGATTCTCAAAGGAACGTTCAAAGGGGGAACATATTCGGTTTTTTCTATTTGGTTGGAGCCTGGGATGGGGAAGGATGCCAGGTTGTGATGGGGTTCTACTCCTTCTAATAAGTGGAGGCGGCGTAATTTTGCGCCTAAGTTGGCTAATTGCCAAAATGTATCGGCGTTGTCGGGGTATGGGATGCGGGGGAAGTCGATTTTTAAAAATTCTTTGTAACGCTCGCGGTAGGTTGGACTGTGGAGGATGGC
>Ga0209628_10004424_pt1 | contig 10154 bp, 6 predicted proteins | sample TergutCu122P4_FD_187285 | JGI IMG/M metagenome (GOLD analysis project Ga0209628, IMG submission 187285) | Cubitermes ugandensis P4 segment gut microbial communities from Kakamega Forest, Kenya - Cu122 P4 (SPAdes) (version 2) | ecosystem: Host-associated > Arthropoda: Insects > Digestive system >... | reverse complement strand
AGGACCCAATCCTTTCACTAAGTTCAAACGGCACATTGTTACCGGCATACCCGATTTTGTCAGGAATTTGGAAGAGTAGCCCCCACCGCGGAAATATTCCACAGAAGAAGGTCCCCACTGAGTTGCCTTCAGCATTGCATCAACTTCTTCTTCGGTTATCTCCCAGAATGGTTTCATTACGGGCTGTCCGTTGCTCGATTGCCTGCCTGTTCCATCCAAGGTGCATGAACCGGAATTGATCAGGTGAATAGCCCCATCTTTCAGTAAACCGTCGGGTTTCCATCCTGTGGTTCGTTTGATGGCTTCGGGACTCCAGTAGGTTCTCACATCGGCAAACATCTGTGAAGTATTGGTGAGTAATTTTCCGAACAGCATCGACATGCCGTTCAGATAATCATTTTCGGTAGCAAATGCAAAGGGTTCACGAATTCCGTTCCAGTCGAATGATGAATTCAGAATGGCTTCGGAAAAATCGCCGTTTGGCATAAAATCCGTCCACTGCCTTTGACCCTGAAATCCGCCGCAAATTGCATTATGTCCCAGCGCTTCTTCTCCGAATCCCATCCGGTCGAGCTTCTTGTTTCCGATCATTAAATCCCTGAAAATCAGTGTCATTTTCACAACAAATTCCCAATCTTCATCTTTTTGTTGACGTGAACGCTGGATTGCTTCCGGATTGTGGTCGGGCAACTCGTTGACTTTACATTTTTTCTTTGTCCATTCCAGGGCTTTTTCGTATTCATCCTTGTCGTAGATTCCTTTTTGTACGCGCCGGAGAATTTCCGAACAATCCACATATTCCGTACGCATACCGAAATATTCCTGCAGGAAATCGGGATTAACCTGCGATCCGGCAATTCCCATCGATACCGTTCCGATAGCAAGATATGATTTTCCTCTCATCATTGCAACCGCCAATCCTGCTTTAGCAAAACGAAGCAGTTTTTCCTGCACGTCTTCAGGTATCTCCGTGTCGCCTAAATCCTGCACATCGCGGCCGTAAATACCGAATGCCGGCAGCCCTTTCTGATTATGACCAGCCAAAGCAGCAGCTAAGTATACGGCGCCCGGACGTTGCGTACCGTTGAACCCCCAGATAGCTTTCGGAATCAATGGATTCATATCGATCGTTTCCGATCCGTAGCACCAGCATGGCGTTACTGAGAGCGTCAAACCAACATTTTCACTTTCAAATTTCTCTGCACAGTCGGCAGCTTCTTTTACTCCTCCGATACAGGTATCGGCAATAACACATTCAACAGGAGAACCGTCGGGATAACGTAACGACTTGGAATAAAATTCCGCTGCGCTGCGCGCCATATTCATGGTCGTTTCTTCCAAGGATTCCCTGATTCCTTGTCTACGCCCGTCGATGATGGGGCGAATTCCTATTTTAGGATAAATTGTTTTTTTCATACAAATGTTGTTAATAAAAATTATGAATTATGAATTATGAATTATGAATTATGAATTATGAATTATGAATTATGAATTATGAATTATGAATTATGAATTATGAATTATGAATTATGAATTATCAAATAAAAAACTGTTTTTTTTATTATTTAATCAAATACCTTGTTTATCTCTTTGATAGTTATTCCAAACAATTTTTCGGTAATCGGGCTTAAATCTGCTTCTTCTCCAATAAAATGATACACGGTATGTTTATGGCTCAACGATTGGCCGGGCATCAGGAATGCTGCCGGAGAAACGCTTTCCAATTCGAGAAATGGACCCATAATGCTTCCATCGGCAAGAGGGCCGTCGTTATAAGCATTCATTGCATCGCCAAGCCAGGGATCCTTTCCGGGATTCCATTCCTGATTCATATAAACTGCTTTTTTATCTACATCAAACCTTGTAATTGTTAAACGTTTCGAAGCCGGATCATAATTACCTCCGATCGCTTTCGTACGTTTGGCATTCAATCCTAACTTACTGCGAAATTTTCCGTCTGTCTTCAGAAATATAATATTTCCCTGAATTTTCAGCCTGTCGGCCGGAACTTCGCCAAAATAATCCGATGTTACAATTTTTCCCAATTCTTTTTCTTCACCTTCATTAAAAGGAATAAACGTAACCGCTTTGGGAGCCGGATTAAACATGTCGAGCATCCAGATACATATTGTTCCCGTTTCTTTCGTCCATTCGAAATCACTTGTATTAACGATAATATTATCTGTAGCATAGCCCACAGCTTTTACTTTCGAATTCATTTTTATATTTAAACCCGAAGCTATTTTTGGAGTCTCAATCATAGAGACTGTACGGTCGACCCGCAGTTTCAACCGGTAGCCTGCATAGTTGGTTACCTCCATTTCTTTACTGAATGCGACTTGTCGGTCATTGATAGAAGTCACATGCCAGGGTTCAATATCAATTGGTTTCGGCGTATGCCAATTGTCGAATACCTGCTCCGAATCTTTGTTAAAATAGATTGAATACTTACCTCCTTCAGGACCAAGCCAGAAACGGTTTTCTCCACCAAATCCATTCATGTGTTCATCGATGATTCCGGCGTCAAAAAACTTATAATTCACAAATCCCATACTGGTTCCATCCAATCCTTCTGCAGTGCTCGTAAAAACTTTCGCCTGATATTTGGCTGAAACTATTATCTGAGATTTTCCTTCGTTACCCGACAAAACGATCAGGTTGTCGTCTTTTTGGTTTAAATAATTCAGGTCATACCCGAATGTTCCTTTTTCAAACTCTTTCATACTTTTATCTTTTTTATTTCCACTTCCGCATGAGTAAAAAATTACACATAACAGCGTTACTATAAAAAAATCTAATTTTTTCATAATTCATAATTTATAATTCATAATTCAAAATTACAAACCCATTTCCTTATTCGATACTAAACATTTTTTTACATTAATCGTACCATGTTTCACATCCACAAATGGTTTTCCGTTTTTCAACCCTGCATTTCCGAATCCGGTATTAGTTGAGATGAATGATGTAAAATTATTTCCAATCCGCGAGTCGATATAAAGAATACCATCAACGGCGTCGTAACGTATTCCGGTCAGTCCTTCGATCAGGCCATAGCTCGACATAGCTCTTGCATACCATGAACCGCATTCATATTCGTTGAAAGGATTTCGAATCCGGCCATCGTAGCGAAGCCGGCATGCACGTACAATATCCAATCCTTTTTCCACTTCCCCTTCAAACATCAAATGCGATGCAACCTGGTATTCAATTCCCGTCCAAACTTCGTCGCTATATACAAACGGCAGTTGCAATTTCCCGCCTTTTGGCCATGAACACAACAACAAACCACCATCATCACCCATAGCAAAGGTCGGGCGCTGCGGATTGGCATGATTAAGTAAATTTTTCTTTAAATTGTATTTATGTATAGATACCAAGTGACTGGCTACTTTAGCTTTATCGAGTACTTCAGGCAAACCGCAAGCCAATGAAATCCATGAACCGAGAACTCCATCCGACAAACAACCGGTTCCGTATTGGTATTTTGGTCCTTCTTTTTCCAATATGGCAGCTGCTTCCGGTGTATATTGCGTATGGAATGATTGGGATTGTGTCGGATCCGGAGTACTTAGATCTTTCCAGCGAATAATCTGAATAAAATACTCGCCGTCGTACAATTTATTTTCCATATATTCCTTACTTTTAACAAGCAAGGTTTCGTATTTCGACACGTCTTCTCCTAAGGCTTTTCCCATCAATGAAATTGCTTGAAGCGCTCCTGTGTAAAAGCTTGTACACATACCGTCGGGTCCCCAGAATTCGATATCGTACGTGTTATGGTGCGGTTCTTCCAAAGCGCCGGTTTCCCGCGGATCCCAAACAGAAATACAATAATCAATGCTTCTTTTGATATTTGGATACAATTTTTTCAGCCATTCGGTATTTCCAAAAATTCGCCATTCGCGGTAGGCTTTCATGATGCCTCCCAACTGGCCGTCGGCAGCCGAATGAAAATCATGAACAACCGGCCGGATTGGCAAGTTGGAACGGAAGGTTTGATGTCCGGCTTTATTCTGGCTCACCATGAATTCGGTTTCTCTAAGGCTTCTTTCCATGGCCGGAAATAAATGAGGAATCGCCTGGGCATAGTTCCATACATGCGTACAGGTACCATGACAGCAACCCGAATTATCGCTGCATCCTTCCCAGCCCCACATCCTTCCGTCAAACTGGCGCAGAACTGTTGGAGATTTCATGATAGATAAATTGGCAGCCACCGCTTCAATCACTTCTGCAGGTAAAGTGCTTTTATAAAAAGCATCGGTAAACGATTGGGTTTTTACTTTCAGATCGTTGTAGTTTTTCAGCCAAAAAGATGCAACTTCTTGTACATCCTTAAATTTACTGCTATACCAAGGTCTGTAGTTTCCATCATCGACAGGGCAGCAGCTTGCATCGGGTTTTTCACAACAAGCGGTTATATTGGGTTTATCTTCATCCGTTTTAGCATCTCCGCCGATTCTCAATGTAGATAAAGGAACATACCAAGCCATATACAGGTTTAAAGTTTTCTTTTCTCCGGGTTTTAATTGTAAAGCGACCGACAGTGAAGCTCCGGGCGCACCCGATTCAACCGGTTCATTTTCTTTCATAATTCCCGAACTTATATCATTCCAGCTTATTGTTAAAGGATCGAACCACCCACCTCTGAACAAACAATAATTTACTTTGGTTTGAGGATCATCCGTAAAAATAGCGAAATCACCTTGTATTTGGGGTTCCTTGTCTGTTCCGGCTTGCGAAAGTATAAAACCGTTTGTTATTGGTTTTGCCGTTGAAACGCCCCGTCTATCAGACATAAAGTTTCTGCTTGTATAAGAAAAAATAGCGTCTACCGAAGCGCTTCCTTTGTTGTGAAATGTATATTCTATTGCGCCGACCGGCAAACAGGAATTGTCTTCATCGGTGGGAATAAAAGGACTCCAGGCTTTCATCTGAACTTCAACCGGCAGTTCTTTGTCTTTCAATTCAATTTCAGCAAAAGGGAAACGCGCCATGAAAGTATTTTCTTTAAAACGAGGCAGTCCCCAAGTGGTATTTCCTAATCCATTTCCGGAACCCGACAATCCGAAACGTTTCCATTCGGGCGATTGTCCTTCAAGGATTTTTGTTCCGTTATTTACTCCTTTGATGTGTATGGCTGCAAACATACAAGGTTCATGGAATATTTCCGGACGGTGGCGTACTGACATATGTGAAATAGCTCCCGACCCTTCGATACAGAACATTCCAGCTCCCATTCCTCCAAGCGGAAAAGCGACCCTGTTGAGGTATTCACTCTCATATTTGCCGTTAAAAGCTCTTTTCGAAGCGTTTGAACTTCTAAAATTATCGGAGCATGCGCAGAACACTACGGCAATTGTAATAATTAATAAAAGATTAAAAAATTTTCTCATTAATTCATAATTCATAATTCATAATTCTTTAAATCACCTCCAAGCCTTCCCAATCAGGAAGTTTTGGAAATTTATTATGGGGTTCGGTTTGATACCAGAAAGTTACGGAAGAAATATCCGATTTTTGAGGCAGGTACCGGCCGCCATGACGCCATCCCAAATCCTGCATGGTCACTTTCAGATCTTTATCAAAACGGATGGGGTCCATGATATGCCATCTGTACAAACCGAACCGTTGTTGCGACTTGTAAGTTCCATCGGGACGTATCACCTGGCTTAATCCGGCATAAGGGGTACAAAATTCCTTGTATTGTCCTTCCCTGTCGAAATTATACGATCCGCAGAAATAATCTTCTGTTCCCGTACCGCAAATTGTCGGGAATTTGGTGTCGCCATCCATAAAGAATTTTATTTCGCCTTCGCCCCACCAACCGGTATTATTCACTTGCCAGGCCATATATACTCCTACATAATGACCTTTTCCTTTCACGTTGTCGATGATCGTATAATCGGATGTTACATTCGGGTTTGCCCTTCGCCATTGCGCATGAAAATAAGCTGCATCATCGGGTACATCCGTTAAAGTATAATCAATCTGGTAATACACTGTCATTGCATCCCTGTCGTTGATATTTTCCATCGTAATTTTACATTTTTTCTTGAAAGGCATTGTCCAGTAGCAGTTAAAAGCGCTACCGGGATTCACGCAGATTGCTAATGAAGACAAAGGAGCATATACTCCCCAGCCCATGCAAAAAAAGTCGCCGATCGGACATTCCACCGAAGGTTCTTTTTCGTCGTCCCAATAAATACGGATAATTGAAAACCGCCAGTTACCGGTTGGCGTCATCCAGATGTGTTGAATAGCTCCCGGTCCTTCAATTTCAGCAAGTGTGATTGTTTCTTTCGAATTGATCCGGATAAACGGATTCACTTTCCAGCCTTGTCCCAAGTCGCGGGCAGCATTTGAGGCATTCGCAACATTTCGCAGTTCTTTGTCTTTCAGATCTGCCATTCCACCTTTCCCTTTTTCTCCTGTAAAGTTTTCAGGACTGATGGATCGGGTTTTTGCATTCGATAACAGGAATAGATTTCCCATGTTATTATCCAAACCGTTGTAAGGATATTTCTGTGAATAAACCGTCACAGAAAAAATAAAAAAAGCAATAAAAATTCCAATGTGTTTCATAATAGTGAAAATTTAAAAAATTAAAAAAAATATTTTGTTACATTTTATATCCTTTTAAACCGTAAAATAAAATAAAAAGGAAGCAGACCAAGGGAATAACAAATCCGATAGCCATGGATTCTTCACCTATATATCCCATAATCATTGGAATAAATGCGCCTCCGGAAACCCCCATAATGATATACGAAGAAGCTTTTTTTGTATATGCTCCCATTTTTGAAACACCTAAGGCAAAAATAGTTGGAAACATAATCGACATAAAAAAGAAAGAAGTATATAATGCATAAAGCGATATTTTCCCTAAATGGGCGATAACCAATACCATTGCTATTGTGCACACCAAAGAATAAATAACGAGTATTTTATTCGGCTTGAATTTACCCATTATAAAACTGCCCGACATTCGTCCAATCATGAACAATAACATTCCTCCGAAAGCCAAAAATTGCGAAGCTTTTACTTTTGTAATCGTCGCATCTAACTCCATAACATAATTAATGAAAAAACTGAAAATACCGGTTTGTGCCGCTACATAAAGGAATTGAGCAATGACTGCAAACAAGAAATGCTTGTGCGCCCACATCGGTTTTTTCACAACTGCGTCGCCGGTTGTTGCCGGAATTTCATCGGTTTCTACAATATGAGGTAATTTGGTAAAGAAAAACATCGTTGCAATAATTAGCGTACAAACGCCTAAAAGAATATACGGTTTTGTCAAGGCCATTGTATCTCCTATTTCTGCTCCAAGTATCAATTGCCCTCCGATAAAAGGGCCTAATACCCAACCCAGACCATTGAACGACTGTGAAAGATTGATCCGTTGCGCAGCGTTTTCTTTAGGGCCAAGCACCGTTGAATATGGATTTGCCGCCGTTTCCAGAACACAGAGACCACAAGCTACAATAAACAAAGCAAATAAAAATGGGTTGGCGGAGTGCAGAAAAGCCGCAGGAACAAATCCGAAAGCGCCAAGGGCATACAATAATAATCCCAATAGTATGCCTTTTTTGTATCCGTATTTCTTCATAAATATTCCTGCCGGAATACTGATCAAGCCATAAGCTATATACACTGAAAATTGCACTAATCCCGATTGTGCTTTACTCATGGTGAAAGCTTCCTGAAAATGTTTATTCAATACATCCAACAGTCCGTGCGCCATACCCCACATGAGGAACAAACTGGTCACAAGTATAAAAGGAAATAGATAACTTGTCCCTGCAGGAGACGAGAAAATCGTTTTTTTTGTTGTTGTCTTCATTTGTGATTTTATAATTAGTATTCTATTTATAATTCAGATAATTCTACCGCATTTCTACCCATTTCGGGAACAGGCTGCAAAATATAAGGAAGGGTGTAGTTAACCTCTTTGATAAAAGAAAGATTATAGTATCCATATTTCTTTAAAACATCAATGTAGCCTTTTTTCTTTCCTGTCTTTTATCAGCGCCTCTAAACTGCGGTCGTATTTTGCTTCGGCTTGCTTGCTGAAAAAACATGCCGGAAATTCTCCCGCTCTGCGGTGATAGGCTACACATTCGCAGCATTTACCCTGTCTGCTGCAGGGATATGTGCAATTACATATTATTGCAGTATTGTGTTGACAATTCATATTCAAATGTTTTTCATGTGACAAATTTATATTAAATTCTTGATATTACAAACAGACGGGTAAATTATTATAAAAATGAAGAGAAAAGATACAGATTGCACAAAAAAATAACCTGCATTTTTGAATAGGATCCTGTAAAGAATTTAAAAATCACGGATAAAATGTTCCAATTGCTTTTTGCAATTCCTGATTTTAAACTTTTTAGCCAATCTCGATTTTTTTGTCCTGAGATACTCTTTACTAATATTTAAATACTTTGTAATTCCATGTGTATCAGTTTCTATACGGATCAGACAGCATAGTCGTATTTCATCTTCGCTCAGGTTTGGGAAACAGACTTTTAATCGAACCGTGAAATGATTATGCAACCGGTCGATCTCTTTTTTCAACCAATCCCAGCGGTGACTAAAAGAAGTGTTTAACGAATCTGCATTTATTTCTTCGAATTGTTTATTTATTTTTTTTTGAAACATTTCATTATTTGCTCTTGCTTTGATTGCTTTGTCTTTTTCCGGGGGATTATCTGGTTTTTTCTTTCTTTCTAAATAAAGTGTACTACTTAAAAATAAAATAATTAATAATAAAAAAATGCAAATTGTTGAATACCAAGCAAATATTTGATCAGACTCATTATTACCAAAGCCAAACAGAAAAAAAAGTCCCATACTATAATGATGAAACTTTTCAAAGGAAAGGTGTCTTCTTTTCATAGTTTAAATTATGCGTTTCGGTTAATGCAAACACAAACTGTTCAGGAGTTTCAACCTGTCAAATTGACTTTACTCCTCATCTGTAAAATATTTCCAACTATTATAACGTGCAAAATTTAAAATATTGTCTATCGGTATTATTTTTTGTAAAGATCTTGCCTTCTGTATTCCTCTCTCAATAACTTTTCTGCCGGTTGAATGTGTGATACTTCAGCGCTTGTTGTAATTTCGAATGTATCTATCAATTTGTTCTTTGTATCTATTTTTGTGTGGTCTTTATATTCGTCAAATTTCGTATCGCTCGGCGTAGGTTCTGCCTATAGCTTTCAGTTTAAGGCTGAAAGCCTTAAATTGATGGCTATGGGTTTTGATTATGTTGCCTTTATGAGAAGGGAATCTGGACTTTTAAGATAGTGTCAATAAACCACTTAATTTCCTTTTTTTCATATCTTTCCATTTGTTATATTGTTATTTCGTTTATATACCTTTTTTATTTATCAAACTATTTTTTTGCAAGTCCGGAGATTTGCTTTTAACTCGGCGAAGCGAAAGATGCTACGCCGAGCTAAATATTTCATTATTTGCACACTACGATCATCAGGGGTTGTTCAGCAGATATAAAAGACACTACACTTAACATAAATTACCAAAAACAACAAACACCTCTAAATGTTAAAATGTTGTTTGAATAGTCAAAACTAAATGTTGCGGTATCATTCGCTATATGTGGCACGCCCTTGATATAGGTCAATTTTCTTTTTTGATTAGAGATAGAAAATAGTTTGGGAGGAATATCAAAAAACCAAAGAAATAGATAGCCTCTATAATTAAAATAACCTTTAAAATTATTTTCATTGTGAATTTGTATTTTACTATCAAGATTAATATTTAACATAAAACTATTCTTTTGATTATCATTTTTGTTACTATATACATTAAATATTTTATGTTTGCTTTGATTTATTACTTCTTGGCAAATAGAGTTGAATAATAAAGAGTCTAATCCAACCAAAAATAAGCTATCCTTAATAATTAAATTTGCAGCGAAAATATCAGTTCTTTCTACTTTTGGAACTGATTGAGCATTTACTGTTACAGAAAAATTCCACCAACCAATTATTATCAAAAAGAATTTATAAAGATACTTTTTCATATGCTAATAACTTATTTTTGTTTTAGATGGAACATGATAAATGTTAAAAGAAGGAACTTGTAGTCGCTGACTTCTAAAAACATCAGTAACT
>Ga0209628_10004423_pt1 | contig 10155 bp, 8 predicted proteins | sample TergutCu122P4_FD_187285 | JGI IMG/M metagenome (GOLD analysis project Ga0209628, IMG submission 187285) | Cubitermes ugandensis P4 segment gut microbial communities from Kakamega Forest, Kenya - Cu122 P4 (SPAdes) (version 2) | ecosystem: Host-associated > Arthropoda: Insects > Digestive system >... | reverse complement strand
TCAGATATTCTATTTTTGTTCATTTGGCAATTTTCTAAAAATCAATAAATATTCGTGTACTTTGTTTACAATAAATTTAAAAGGATAACCCAAAGGTCTCATATTATTATATTCTTGTTGCCTATCCCAAATGATAATATCTTCCAAACTAAAACCAACCTGTTTTGCAATATTTGAAGCATCAGAATGTAGAGAGAAAAATTTATCTTTCTTCCTCAAATCCATAACATTAACTATAAAATATGATTTGTATTTCAATACCTTAAAAACTTCTGCAAAAACAAGTTTTAAGTTTTCTAAAAAAGCATTGTAGTCATCAATATTTCCCAAATCATCACTTGAATCTGAGTAATTGATATTGGTTTTGTAATCAGCAGACCTTTTCTGATTTAAAATATCCCAATATGGAGGAGAAGTTATGCACAAATCAACGCTTTCTGACTCCAACTTTTGGGATAAAAATCTGCTATCGTGAATTAGATATTTATCAGACAAACCATAAAGATTTAAGTTGTACGAATTTGTTGCTCTCTTAATAAACAAATCCTTATATGATTGGCTTAAGTCAAAACCAATTACATTTTTGTCTTTTCTTAATCCCGAAATTAAGGCAGTTCCCGAACCGGCGAAACAATCAAGAATTAGCGACTTTTGAGGACGACAAAATGTGTCTATTAATTTATCAATTAATTTAATTGTGAAAATAGCAGGGTGTTTTAGTTTTTTTTCTTCTTCTGTTTTTCCTAAATCTTTCCAAATACTAAAAGAATTTTGCAGCCATTCTTTGCCTGTAAGGCTATTCGTCTTATTGATATTTTTCTTTGGTCTTACCTCAAAAAGAAATTCTAATGTTAATTGCGGCTCTTCAGCAGTTTGATTGATACTTTTATATCTTTTGTGATCTTCAAAGTGAGTTTTTACAGTTCCAATTCTGTTGAGTGTTTGTTCTATTGCAGATGTCGGAATAATACCTTCATTGCTATAACTCAACAAAATACATTGAGATTTTGTCGAGTTGAAAATCAAATCTTCCAATGCGTTGAGGGCTTTGTTTTTTGAAGCATAATCAGATTTTTGGTGATCATATTTGCGCATTCCTGTTTCTCCATAGATTTCCGGTTCTTTATCAAACCACCCTTCAGCAACTAATTCTAACAAAAAGTAATTTGAAGCATATTGCCGAGAATTGTAGGGTGGATCTAAGTACAGTATATCTGGGGTAATTTTTTTTACTAATTCGTTGGCATCTTGTTTGTATGCTCTATTTTTGTTTTTGCTTTCAATGATTTCTACCTGTTGCAGTGTTAAAGGATTTAATGCCCTTTTATCCCAATACTTCAGATATGCGCCATAAGTTCCTGAAACATTGCTTATTAAATTAATACCTTTCATTAATGATGTAATGAGATAGTAATATTCTAATTCTGTTATTATTTCAGCATTTTTCCATTCGTTAAAAAGTGTTCTGTTTGTATCAATTCTTAAAGCATTTTCGTCTGTAAAATACATTCTACCACCATTTGGACAGTAATTTTTATAAATGAATCCTTCTAAATAGTTCTGATTGCTATTTAGATAGTCAAAAACGCCTTGAATATCTTTTACTCTTAATTCTCTCCTTAATGTTTTGAAACTCGGTTGTTCATTTAATTCAATAAAGGTTTTTGAAAGAGCATACGAAAATTCAAGATTGTCATTAGCAATAACAGTATATCCTAATTTTTTGAAATGTTTTCCCACAGAACAAGTTCCTGAAAAAAGGTCAACAAAATTAGAAGTACCATTGATGCCCGTATTTTTCACAACTTGCTCTATAAAAGGCAATAACTTCGTTTTATTTCCGTAGTATCTCATATAATGACTATTGTAGATATTCTAAAATATATCCGACAGCGAAAATAGTTTTTTTTCAGAATAATAATTAAAATTCTATCTTTACTTTTTTCCCCTACAACACCCCCCTTATCTTGTTCTCCAATTCTGCGGCAAGTTCGGGGTTGTCGGTAAGCATTTGCTTTACGGCATCGCGCCCTTGTCCTAATTTGGTGTCTTCGTAAGAGAACCAGGAACCCGATTTTTTGATGATATTTTTGTCTACGCCGATGTCTATAATTTCGCCGGTTTTAGAGATTCCTTCGCCAAACATGATGTCGAACTCAGTAGAACGGAACGGGGGTGCCACTTTGTTTTTCACCACTTTAACTTTTACGCGGTTGCCCGAAGCCACGTCGCCATCCTTAATTTGCGAAGAGCGGCGAATGTCGATACGCACGGAAGCATAAAATTTCAAAGCGTTTCCCCCTGTGGTGGTTTCGGGGCTGCCGAACATCACACCGATTTTTTCGCGAAGCTGATTGATGAAAACACAGCAACTTCCTGTTTTGCTTACCGTTGCTGTTAGTTTACGAAGTGCCTGCGACATTAACCGCGCTTGTAATCCTACTTGTTTTTCGCCCATATCGCCGTCAATTTCACTCTTGGGGGTTAAAGCAGCCACAGAGTCAATCACAATAATGTCGATGGCACCGGAGCGGATTAAGTTGTCGGCAATCTCTAATGCCTGTTCGCCGTTATCAGGTTGAGATACTAATAGTTCGGCAATATTTACGCCCAATTTTTCGGCATAAAACCGGTCGAATGCGTGTTCGGCATCAATAAATGCGGCAATACCGCCATTTTTTTGCGCTTCCGCAATGGCATGAATTGCTAAGGTGGTCTTTCCGGAGGCTTCAGGACCATAAATTTCAACGATTCTGCCTTTGGGCAATCCGCCTACGCCCAGTGCAGCATCCAAGCCGATAGAGCCGGTAGAGATCACTTCGATATTTTCGGCAGGTTTTTCGCCCAATTTCATAATGGCACCTTTTCCAAAGGTTTTTTCCAATTTTTCCAACGTTGAGTTGAGTACTTTGAGTTTTTCAAGATTCATTTTTTCTTTTTCCATAATAGATTTTTTTATAGTGAAACATTAGTAAATAAAACAAATTTCGGTTGCATATTTACGCGGCAAATATACAACCGAAAAAAAGATTTGTCAAGGGGGGAAGTGATTTTTTTTTATCCAACGAGCGTTTTATATTGCTCTTCGGTTAGAAGTGTATCAAATTCAGCGGGTTCTGAAACTTGAACTTTAATAATCCAACCGGCACCAAGGGGGTCGGAATTGATTAATCCGGGGTTGTTTTCCAACTCTTCATTAAATTCAACGATTTCTCCGGACATCGGGAGCAACATATCGGAAACGGTTTTAACTGCTTCAATGGTTCCGAAAACCTCCTCTTTTTCAAGAGTTTCGCCTACTGTAGTAACATCTAAGAAAACAATATCGCCCAATTGTTCTGCTGCGAAAGCGGTGATACCAACGGTAGCGAGGTCTCCCTCCAATTTTACCCATTCGTGGTCTTTTGTATATTTTACGTTCATAATTAAATGATTAAAAGATTGTTAAAAATAAGTCGGGGTGAGAAGACTCGAACTTCCGACCACTTGCACCCCATGCAAGTACGCTAGCCAACTGCGCCACACCCCGAATGAGGCGGCAAAAATATATTATTTTTTCTTTTTAAACGATTCAATCGCCACTTTAAGAGAGAAAACGTGAGAATTTCGTCCGAAAGCGGAAAGTTTTCCCAAATCGGTGATGGCATAGTCTATAAATACAATATCTTTTATCCCTACGCCTATTCCGAGGTTAATTTGGCATGTAAACTTCTTCTTCCCATCAAAATAGGTTACCTGTTGAAAGTTTCCTATTCCGGCGCGAATTGCCACAATGGTTTTGTAGGCAAATTCCATTCCCAAATGGGGGTCAATATTCACGGCTTTACTTTTTATCAGTGTGTTTTGTTTTCCTCCGAAAGTCCAATCAAAATCTAACGCAAAAGTTCCGTTAAATCCTTTTCCAAACTCAACATATTTTGCCGCGCCAAGATTTAATTTTGGAATCGTTAATTCTAAAGTATTAGTAGGTATTTCATTTCCTGTTTCAATAAACACTTCTTTTACTCTATCCGTTAAATTATAACTCCACGCATTAAAAGTGGAAGTGGCGTCTTTTAGCATAGCCCCCACCTGCCAACCTTTAATATTATACTGTACGCCTGCATCTAATCCGAACCCCCATGCACCGGCAAATTTTCCGATTTTTCTACGAATAATTTTGGCATTAGCTCCCACCGATAATCCATTAATTTTTTCAAAATTATAGGCATAGCTTAACAAAAACGCATTGTCTGCAGCAGAAAAATAGGTAATTCTATTATAATCAAGATTTCCGTTTTTGTCAATTAACTCTGTAGTATTCATAATATTATCTACACCAAAGCGGAGCCATGAAAAAGCCACGGCATGTTTGTTATCTACTTTGTAAGCAGCCCCAATATAGTCATATTTGGCAATTCCGGCAAAAAACTCTGCGTGCATGGCAGAGAGTTGGTAAGGTCTCTCCATTCTTGCTAATCCTGCGGGGTTCCAATAGGCTGCAGTAACATCGTTTGCTAAGGATACCATCGTATTCGACATTGCCAACCCTCTTGCTCCAACCCCTAAATTTAGAAATTCATTGCTATATTTTGTAGCAACCTGAGCATTTGTTATAATAAATGAAAAACAAACAAAAAAACAAGAAAAAAACTTTTGGCAGTTCATAGTGCAAAAAATGTTGCGTATTTTTAAACGATACACAACCTCTTTTATTTTAATAATTACAATTACCCGTTTTTTTTTACTTTTGCCCCAAAATTAAATAAAAAATAAAATTGCACCAAATTTTTATGAAAAAGTTAATCCTCACCTTTTTAGTTCTCGCACTTTCAGTACATTTATCCGCACAAAAATATGCGGTATATTTTAAAGATAAAAACGATACACCCTATAGTATTGAAAACCCCGAACAGTTTTTGTCTCAACGCTCTATTGATAGACGGGCAAGACATAATATTGATGTAACGACACAAGATTTGCCTGTTAACCCGCAATATGTGGCTGCATTAATCAGTATGGGCGCAAAGGTTCCTTTTACCAGCAAGTGGCTCAACTGTGCCTTGGTTTCTTGTTCGCAAACTATTATTAATCAAATAGAACAGTTAGATTTTGTAAGCCATGTCGTTTATGTAGGTACGGGTTCTTATAGCGCAAAATCCGGAGACGATAATCTTCCTTCACAGTTTTCAGATAAATTGGAAAAAGAAAAGAACTTTAAAGAAGTCAATACGAGAGACATTAATGAAAATTATTTGTATGGGTATGGCTATTCGCAAATCAATCAAATAAATGGTATTCCGGTTCATGAACGAGGCTACACCGGCGAGGACGTTTTAATTGCAGTGTTGGATGCAGGATTTCACAATGTAAACAGCCTTACAGTTTTTAGCAAACTTTTTACTGAAGGTAGGTTGGTTTTTGAAAAAGATATTGTGAAACCAAACGGAAATATTTATGCTTCAAATACAAGCGATCACGGAACAAACGTGCTTTCGTGTATGTCGGCTTATACCAATAACAGTTTTGTGGGTACAGCTCCGAAGGCTTCTTATGCGTTGATTAGAACGGAATACGTTGACACTGAATATCTTATTGAATGTTATAATTGGGTAGTTGGGGTGGAACTTGCAGACAGTATTGGTGCCGATATTATCAACTCTTCGTTGGGTTATACGGGTTTTGATGACAGCTCCATGAATTATACTTTTTCTCAAATGGATGGCGAAACACCTGTGGCTTCTTTTGCCGCAAAATGTGCTGTGGAAAAGGGAATTTTTGTTACTGTTAGTGCGGGTAACAACAATGGTGATGACGAGTGGCCTTGGATTGGCTCTCCGGCAGATGCCAAATATGCAGCATCTATTGGTGCTGTGAAAGATAATGGAGATATTGCCCCTTTCAGCTCATTAGGTCCAAATGCCGTAGGAGATCCTAAACCCAATATTTGTGCAATGGGTTGGGAAGCAACTGTTTACACTACTTCAGGGGGCATTGCCTACTCCTATGGTACTTCTTTTTCCAGCCCCATCTCTTGCGGAATGTACGCTTGCCTCATTCAAGCAAACCCGCAACTTCATCCGGCAAATCTTCGTGATATTGTGGATGCAACCGGAGACAGATACCCAAATCACCATATTACGTATGGCTATGGAATTCCGGATTTTGCCTCTGCCCTTGAAAACGTACTTTCTATAATAGAATTAGAAGTGGTTGAGGTTGAAGTTGATGACTCGCAAGGTAATAACGATGGAAAACTTAACCCCGGCGAAACAGTAAATTTAAAAATCTCTGTAAAAAATAAGAGTTCAAATACTTTGACTGATGTAAGTGCAGTCGTTTCAACGAAAAACAGTGATGTTACTTTTATTAATGATTCTGCCGATTTTGGTACCTTTCTTCCCGAAGAAACGAAAAACCTCAGTAATGCATTCATCCTTACTTTAAGCGAAAATGCAATGACAAACTACATCATCAAAATCAATGTTACTTTTAATTATGAAGATAAAAGCACACAGGGATTTTTTACCATTAAAGTTTATGCGAATTTGGAATCTGTGAAAGAAAATAAAAATACCTCAACATTGATTTATTATCCCAATCCGGTTCATGACAGTTTTTATTTATTTAAAAATGAGAAAGTTATTAAGACAGTGGAAATGTACGATGTTGCCGGTAAGTTAATAAAAAACGTTATCATTAACGCAAACCAAACCTCAGTAATTGTAAGAGATATTTACGCCGGATTTATTTTTGTAAAGGTAATATATGAAGATAATACCCATGAAATAGTGAAGTGTGTAATATATTAGTAAAAAAACTATTCGTGTCCATTCGTGTAATTCGTGGCACATTTAATTAATTCCGAGTACCACAACTCCCCATATTTCCTAATGAGCGGTTCTTTCAAAAATTGATAAAGCGGTAATTTCAAGAACTTTCCATTTTCACAAGCAGAATGGCACACCCCCCAGCGGTGGTAGTTTAGGGCTTCGTAATCGGGAAGAATTTTTACACGAATAGGGTATAAGTGGCACGAAACGGGTTTCTTAAACTCAATTTCACCATTTAAAAATGCTTTTTCGATGGCGCATTTTGCAATATTATCTTCAAAAAAAACAAATGCACAACTTTCATCATCCAATAGCGGCGTAACAAACGAACCCTCCATATCATAATCAAAAGTTCCGTTTTCTTCCACTTTTTCAATCCCTTTTGGTGTCATATATTTTTTGAAGATGGGGTAATTATCTTCCAACTCCGAAATTTCATCGGGTTCGAGCGGTGCACCGGCATCCCCATCCACACAACACAACCCGCCGCACCTGCTTAGGTCGCAGCAAAAATGTTCGTTAAAAAGGTCGTCGGAAACTAAAACGTTTTGTATGATTTTCATACCTGCAACTTCCTCATTTGCGCCTCAATTGTCGCGTCCTCGATTTTCTCAAAAAGATACTCGGGGATGCTAATTTTTTGCCCTGCTTTTAAGAGGTCTATTTTACCACCCTCGTTCCATTGATGAACATCAATATTTAATATTTTTTGAAGTTTTGCAGCAGTAAACGGCAAGAAGGGTTCTCCCAACACCGACAAACAGGCGCAAATTTGAATGGACAAATGTAAGATGGTTTTCACGCGCTCAGGGTCTGTTTTTACCACTTTCCAAGGCTCTGTATCGGTTAAGTACTTGTTTCCCAACCTCGCCAAATTCATAAACTCTGCTAATGCCTCACGAAAACGGTACTTTTCAATAGATGCGCCGATTGTGTTTGGAAATTCGGCAATTTTTTTCACCAATTCTTTTTCTTCTTCCGTAAATTCTCCCGCTTCCGGCACAATTCCTTCATAATATTTGTGAATGAGAACCACCGTTCTATTCACAAAATTTCCAAAAATAGCCAGCAGTTCATTGTTGTTTTTTGCCTGAAAATCTGCCCAGGTAAAATCGGAATCTTTAGTTTCGGGAGCAATAGTGGTTAGCGTATAGCGCAAAACATCCTGTTTCTCTTTGAAATCCTCTAAATATTCGTGCAACCACACCGCCCAATTTCTTGAGGTGGAGATTTTTTTATATTCCAAATTCAGAAATTCGTTTGCCGGCACGTTTTCGGGCAAAATGTAAGAACCTTCCGCTTTCAACATCACCGGAAAAATGATACAATGAAATACAATGTTGTCTTTTCCAATAAAGTGCAACAAACGGGTTTCCTCATCTTTCCACCATTTTTTGTAATCCTGTCCGTTTTGCTCGCACCATTCTTTGGTTGCCGAAATATACCCGATAGGCGCATCAAACCACACATACAACACTTTGCCCTCTGCGCCTTCCAAAGGCACTTTTACGCCCCAGTTCAAATCGCGGGTTACCGCTCTTGGTTGAAGTCCCTGCTCTATCCACGATTTGCACTGTCCGTAAACGTTGGTTTTCCAATCCTCTTTATGACCTTCTAAAATCCACTCTTTCAGCCAGTTTTCATATTGGTCTAACGGCAAATACCAATGTCTCGTCTCTCTCATTACGGGCACATTTCCGCTTAACACCGATTTTGGGTTAATTAAATCGGTGGCGTTTAGCGAAGTGCCGCACTTTTCACACTGATCGCCATACGCGCTGTCGTATTCGCAGTGGGGGCAGGTTCCGGTAATATACCGATCGGCTAAAAACTCGCCCACTTCCTCATCATAATATTGTTCCGTAGTTTTCTCAATCAGTTTTCCGCTATTATATAAATTGGTAAAAATTTCGGATGCGGTTTCGTGGTGAATTGGTTTTGTGGTTCTTGAATACACATCGAACGTAATTCCCAACTCCTCAAACGATTTTTGAATGATATGATGATACCTGTCCACAATGGCTTGCGGGGTTGTGTTCTCTTTTCGCGCCGTAATGGTAATGGGGACGCCGTGCTCGTCGGAACCGCCGATTAACAGCACTTCTTCGCCTTTTGCGCGCAAATAGCGGCAGTAAATATCAGCAGGAACGTAAACGCCGGCCAAGTGTCCGATATGAATAGGTCCGTTGGCGTAGGGTAACGCAGTGGTAATCAAGTGTCTTTTTTTCATTATGATATTTAGTTTTTGAAGCGGCAAAAGTACAGGAATTTAAAAATCAAATTTTTTTTATTGAAAAAAATGCGCTTACCCCTTGACAAATGCCTTTTCGTATTGTATATTTGCGGACTAAATATTATTACGATGAATATACTAAAAAACAACTCTGTAGAAGAGAAAATCATCACAGTTAGAGGCATTTCCGTTATTTTAGATAGCGATGTTGCAGAACTCTATGGCGTGGAAACAAAAGAAATCAACCAAGCGGTTAAAAACAATCCAAACAAATTTCCGGAAGGATATATCCTGGATATTTCCGAGGATGAACACAAATCTTTAAGGTCAAATTTTTTGACCTTAAAAATTCAAGGTAGGGGTAAACATGTGAAATATTTACCTAAAGCCTTTACTGAAAAGGGGTTGTACATGCTGGCAACCATCCTGAAAAGCCCGAAGGCAACGCAAACCACCATTGACATTGTTGAGGCATTTGCAAAAATTCGGGAACTATCGCGCACGTTTTCTCAAATATCTGAAACTAAAGATGAAAAGACGCAAAAATCTTTAATGCAAAAAACCGGCGAGCTTATCGCAGATATTTTGGGAGACAATTTAGAAGTTACCGATGCAGAAACTACCTATGAGGTAAACCTTGCCATAATGAAATTCAAGCGCACAGTGAAGCAGAAGAAAAAGGACGGGTAGAGACGCAATGCATTGCGTCTCTACATTTCCGCCATTTCACAGACGCGATATATCGCGTCTCTACCGCCACCCCGCCACCTTTCGCGCCCTGTACGCCGATACGTTGTTGAACGGAATGCCGGTGCCGGTGGATGGCGTTGGAAATAATCAAACCTAATTTTCACCTAATAAAACTAATGAACACCTTAGTAGAGCAACGAAATACGATTAACAAACTAACCTTATTACCTAATTTTGTGCAAATTGAATACACAAATCTTTCAAAAAATTGACCCTAAGAAAAATAAAAAATATGGTAATTAGGTTAGATTTGCGCCTGTCATCCCATTGCTACTAAGGTGTTTTTTATGTTTGATTAGGTGAAAATTAGGTTAAAAAAAAATCCCGCATTGCGCGGGATTTTTTTTATGTAATCGCGGT
>Ga0209628_10004422_pt1 | contig 10156 bp, 4 predicted proteins | sample TergutCu122P4_FD_187285 | JGI IMG/M metagenome (GOLD analysis project Ga0209628, IMG submission 187285) | Cubitermes ugandensis P4 segment gut microbial communities from Kakamega Forest, Kenya - Cu122 P4 (SPAdes) (version 2) | ecosystem: Host-associated > Arthropoda: Insects > Digestive system >... | reverse complement strand
GTACTTTACATGAGGATGTAGGCTCATTTATGATTATATTTCGCTAAATTTTTCTTAGAATGAGAAATACTTCAAATTTGTAGGGAAAATCAAAACACACATTTTATGTTAAATCACTTTTTTTTTTCGAAAATCATGCCATTTATGAGATAATGTGGAAAAATTTGGTAGAGCCGGACAGGCCACAGATGACAATATAACAAGGCGCATGCTGGATGACTAAGGCTACAAATACACACTCAGAATATGTAATAATTATTGCAAGAGTGGTTGTGCAAACTAGCCTCAAAGATAACATTTTACGTACATTACCAATTTTGTTGTCTTTCTCGGTAGCATCATTATGTGTAGAATGTACAAAGTAAACCGTTTCAGACCAAGCCCAAGTCACTCTGCAACTGACAGTCAGTCTTTCCGATTTAGTTTAAATATTTTTAGCTTGTTTCCTCTCTCAGGGGGCCCGAAAAAAAAAATTTCAACGTGGCTCGATCCCGTTTTCGGTGGCCCAGACTGCAGAGTACGTTTTCAGATACTCATATTATAATACCTCTGTATCTCACATATTCTATTGGACAGTTCTGTAGTTACATTAATTAAGGCAGTACATTCTTAAATGATGAATTAATACTTATCTGATTCAGTAAAAGTAACCTGTCGGGGTTGAACTTTTTGCGCGAGTGTTTTTTTCTTTGTTCTCAGAATGTGGCGTTTGCTTGTATTGGTGTTGCTGCACTTCATCCTAATTCAAACAAGCAAGTCTGCAGAGGAGAGTGGGGCAGAATACCTCAAGACTGTCATGAATACACTACAAAGTGAACGAGAAGAATCATCTTTTCTGTGGCACGACATCAACCAATTTGACACCACTGTTGGCACTTTACAATATCGTACACCAGCAGGAGAAATCATGGGGCCAACTCCTTTGCCAGACGTATGTGTGATGATACTGTAATAGCCACAATGACTAAATCATTAGCACAATGCTAATTTTCATATATTTGTGTTTATTTTTAGCAATTAGTCTCTACAAACCCACCAAGAAGGAAAGGAATTAAGCAGCAAAAGAGAAGATAAGGTAGACTCCATTTTGTGCACTTCAACAGGCCCACTTGTGATTTATAGGGGAAATATATCTAAATCAGTAGCAATTATTTTTTGGTCCATTTTAACAAAACACAAAAAAACCCATCCATCATCTAGAGTGAACATGCTGCCAATATGTTTGTCTGGAACACTGGTATGTGCATATCAGTCTGCACAGTGCCACAAATTGGAAGATTACAATATGAGTCTGCAAAGAGAGATTTTGAACTGATCTTTAAGCATTTTTGCAAAGTTGCAAAAAGTGACTATTAGATTTGTCATGCCTGCCTGTCAGTTCATTGACATGAAACAACTCAGATCCCATTGAAGGGATTTTCATAAAATTTGATATTTGAGGATTTTTAAAAAATCTCTTGCAAAAATTCAATTTTCATTAAAACATGACAAGAATAATTGGTACTTTACATGAAAACCTATAAACAGGTGGGATAATATCTCAGCGAATTCTTCTTAGAATGAGAACTGTTTCAGACAAAAGTTGTAAACACACACACACACACACATATTTTATAGTCAATAACTTTTTTTTTTAAATCATGTTGTTCATGAGATAATGTGGAGAACTATGATGCAGCCAGACAGACCACAGATGACAATATAACAAAACTTCAAAAATACTTCAAAAAAGAAAACTTAAAAGCATAATATGGAGCATGAGATTTGCTCACTGGATAACTGAAACTACATTTACACCCTTAGAATATTGAATACTTATTGCTTTGCACTGCAACAATGGTTACATGAAGGCTTCTCAATATTGGTAATACATATATTGGCTGTCTTGTTTTTGATGTAGTGATATTAAACTAATTTGTAATTGTCTCACTTTAGTCACAGAATACGTATGAGTATTAATGATGGTTTTAAAATCAGACATAATCTGCAAGACTTAAAGTTCTCACAGCTGCACTGGTAAAGATTTCAGTCTTTTAGGTTATGATGTAATGCCAATTGGTAACAAAGATTGGACTGATCAGATGCCGAAGATGGAGGCAGCAGCAAGGTACTTTGAAATAATAGTTAACAATTTACCAGTCAACAAGCATCATATTGCGGAACACTGAAAACTTCACCACATTGTAATCTCCATTTTCCTAATGATGTAATAGTTTTGAATTGCACATACAAATTCACTGCTTTTTATTTTAAAGTTCTTTCATTGTATACTGCCCAAGCAGTTTCCATAGGTTAATGTACTGGCTGTAGGATCAAAATAATGTTTCATATACTTGTTAAGGATCTAAAACACCTGCTGACAAAGGACAAGAATTGACAGAAATAACTCTTTTGCTGCTTGATGATGGGACATTCATGATCACACATGGTACTAGATAGGCTTAATGTGGTGACATGGTCTTCATTACTTACTGGTAACCTAAAATTTATACCTTGAGAGTTGCATATTAATCGTGCTTGTAACACTAAATTGAGTGATGTACCAATAACACCATACACACTTATTCAAGTAGTGACTGGTTTGTATCTTGGGTGATTGGTTGGCTATACTGACTGAGCTTTTTTATGTTTTCTGTCAGTCCCTTGAGGCAAATTCCAGGATAATAGTGCAATTAGGTCATGATTTCTTCCCTTAAACCCATTCCAAGTCATCATTCATGAGTTTTCCTACCAGTCAACTGCATATAGTGTGGATGTTGTGAAATAAACCACAAAGGAAGCTAAAACGGAATTTTCTGCCATCTCTTAGTAATTACCTGTAAATACTTTTGTTCCACACTACCATGGTTTATGGAATTTTTACAAGATCAATTCTTCCAATGGCTTCTTGTAACATGCACAGAAGATAAAAACTATTCTTCATTGAGATATTTTAAATAAGGAAATATGATGCAGAAAACTCTGTGATTTGATCTAAACAATAATTTTTTACTGTACTATCAACAGGACTAAAATACTGTAAAATACCATATGCCCTTTAACACATGACATTGACCACTTCTGGTAAACTCCTAGGCAAGCTGTGAATGGGTCAGAATATTCACAGTTCTCATTACATTAACAACATACCAACTTGCAAAATGTGTATAATAATGTAACAATTAAAGCACATTAAGGTTATACATTTTCCAGAAATTTATTAAAATAGTTCTTTCTTTCAGGTAGAAAAAGAGTTACAACCAAGTCCTGCAGAACATCCTAAACAAAAATTGCCACCACCACAACCATTGTCAAAAGAGGAGCTGGCAGCTCTATACCAGGCAGCAGTGAAAAAGGGAGCAATCTTAGACTTAGCTAGCATGACATCTGGATCAGTTAATGGAATACAGGCACTTCAGAATTTATTTGGTGGTCTGAACACGAACAAGGATCACGCACAGGAAGAGCAGGGCTATTACTACTATTTCTATCCTATAAAGAATTTTGACATAGAACCAGCCAAGACCAATCAGGTACTTGTTCATAGTCATAAAGTCAGTGAGACAAAAGAGTGAATATGTATGAAATCACCCAGTAGCTGAAAATGTACTGCAAAGTACTGCACTCTAAATGATTAATGGTTATTTCAATAGAGTGTAGATTTAGTGTGATATTAATTCACTTGGTAGATTCTTTGTGTGTTGTGCTTCTTTTCTGAAGCATATGGACAGCTGAGGAATGTTCCAAAACCTATGTTTAATAAACTGTTTTTGCACTTTCATATCCATTAAAGCTGTAGGTCTACTTTACAATAAATTGCCAGATTAAGAAACAACGTACATATGAAATAGGTACTGCAGATTGGTTGATTTGCTTATCGAACACAGGTTCTTGAATGCACAAACTGATTATGCATTGTCAATTCAGAAGGAAAGAGAAGGCAGGAAGGATGGCCTGCATTAACAACTGAACATACAATTTCAGCCAATTTAAGTGCTGTGTATTACACGTCTTAGTAAATCTAAGGGGCACTTGTTGGCCAAACATGTCGAACTTTTTAAGGGGGCGCAGCCAGGCTTCATATTGTAGACCAAATGTACATTTTAGATTATGGTGTTTATGGTTCACTTACAATTTTTATATCTAGGTCAAAAGTACAAACATTGTTTAAAAAAATATGTTCTATAGTGACCAGGAACTTTGCAATTTGTGCTGTGTTTGGTGACAATATACACTTAGTGATACAACCTATGTGTTACTGTACTGGTTGCATGCAGTCTTACAATCAATCTGACAGGCCCACGGTAATAGAAGAGGGCTTAATGGAACGGTTCTTTCAGTAAGTTTTGGGTACATATTTCACTGTTCTGTAAGTAGTGTAAACCATTAAGCTAAATGATACATTAATATTAGTACACTTATGTGTCACTTAATGAAAGGGATACGTTCTGAGAAATGCATCGTTTTGTGATTTCAGCGTTGTGCAAACATCATTGAATGTACTTACACAAACCTAGATAGTATAGGCTACTACACACCTAGGCTAAATGGTATAGCCTATTGCTCTTAGGCTACAAACCTGTACAGCATGTTACTGTACTGAATAATGTAGGTAATTGTAATACAATGGTAAGTATTATAATATTATAATCTTATGGGACCACCGTCATATATGCGGTCCAATGCTGACCGAAATGTCATTATGCGGCACATGACTGTATGTGTATTACTGCCAAACTCAACAAACTTTTAATACAAAAAATATTCTCATGCTAGCAGCCACATCAGGTGGTTGAATGGTGGCAAAAAAAAACATTTCAAGTATCAGCTCTGTCCCCATCATCAGGAGCTATTATTAAATTCATCACTGAATACTACATGTTGCAGGTTACAGACCATAACCAGGCAATAAAATACATTATTTAAAATATAAGTATGCGTGCACTGAAATGTTTAGAAGTTTGTGAGATCTTCCAAATTTGTACACACTTTATTCAAATTGGTGTAGCATTAATCTGTATGCAACTGGTATAGCTGTCACATCTGTGGGCTCCTAGACAGCCTTTTATTATATGTTACAAATTCTGACCACAAAGTAATAAATGGGGGGCTTTAATTCTGATAAAAGGGAACTATAAGGCAAAGAAGCATTAATAAATTATAATTTTAAAGAGGGCCGCTCTAAGGCTTGAGTAAGAGAAGCCTCGATTTGAAGGACAAGCAGTGCCATTCTGAACATGGCACTGATTAAACTGACATATATAATGGATTTTTACCACTGTCTCATTTGTTGGTAACACATGACATTTTAGAAGCTGGCTCTCCTCCTCTCATCAGGTCAAAAATAAGGATGTGCGATATATAGCAATGGGTTTGTTAGACTGTACTACTCTCTGCCTAACATAAGATGAGATAATGGATGCAAGAAAATGAATAATATAGGCGTGTCATTTTAATAACAGATCTAGACTTATTTTATGGCACTTTACACTTCACAATTACAAATTTATTAAACTGACATGCCTAATATGATAACAAAATGCAAAGCAAAATTAAAATTATTAAGGAATAAACAACACAACAAATTCTTATAATACAAGCCAAAAAGATGCACTATTTATCAACTTCATTTTAGTAAAGAACTCTACATTTTTTGGACAGACTTATTGTTCATCATCAGGAGTCCTGATACCGTATTCATAGCAATTGGTATTTGTTGTACTAGTTATGTTGACTGTCTGCTAACTAGTATGACAAATACCTATTGCTGTGAATACAGTATTAAGACTCCTGATGATGGACAGTAAGTCTGTCCAAAACATGTAGAGTTATTTACCAAAATAAAGCTGAGAAATAGTGCATCTTGTTGGCTTTTATTATAAGAATATATCACGATGCACAGTCCTCTGAATGTCAAACATGACAAATGTTACACTATTATTTGTTTGGAGAATAAGAGTATTTTATTTTCTTACATCATTCAGAGCACATGACAAAGAAATTATTATGAGACAGACAAAGGAAGTGAGAATGCATGTAAAATTTTGGTCTGGTAAATTTGACAGGCCACTTGATTGATGAAAGCATAGTTGGAAAAATGAAACTGTAATGGATCTTAGAGAATTAGGATGTAAAGACTGAAATCTGATTCAACTGTTACATTTCAAACCAAAAAAATATTGTGACTTCAAAAAAATTTTGTGCATTGGTTGGTTCAAATAGTCATAATTCAATTGTATGGATTAGAGAAAGTTAAAATCATGATTCAGCTGATTAAAAGTAGTGTCCAAGGCACAGTAATGAACATTCTGGTGTCTCAAAAGTAGGGTATATTTTGACCAGCCATATGACTATTATCTCTTTAATTAAGACCAGACAATATGAAATGAGTTATTTAGACTGAATACACAGCACATATAGTAGTGTAATATTAGAAACAAAACCCTTCTGTCCAACATGTGAAATTATATGTTTATTCCTCAATGTGACAAATTCCTTAACAGATATGGTCTCCATGTCAATATAAATTAGCACAGTTCTATAGGATATAATAGCTTCATGTTGATTGGTCTCAATTTTAATCAATTTTCATACAATGTATTTTACTTCATACATTTTACTTTACTTATTTACAGGTTAAACAAACAATTACAGCCTCTCAAGCCCACAAACCAGCATCCCAAATGGCTGCAATTCCCACAACAATGATGATTATTGATTCAGGCTCCAATAAGAGTGTAGAGCCACTGTTCATGGCAATTGCTGGCTTCATTGGAATGGCACTCATGTTTGCCTTCTCCGTTCTGTTCCTGCCAAAGTTTGGAAGCATTCGATCCAGAGGAATCTCAGTTCTTAAATATGTCCCCGATGAGCTTGCAGCACTCACCAAATTAGTATTAGAAGGCATTGATGGCAAAGACTGTACTGAGAGGATAGCTTGTGAAATGGGGCGTGCTCTTAGAAAGATGCAACTAGACCAGAAACCAATAAGGTGATCAGATATTTACCATACATGTTAATGTCTTCCTGCATTTCCTTTATGCTCTCAGTTTTTATCTCACCCTGAAAGATGTATATACGTAAGAATCTGTATAAAATCTGAAATGTCCATACCACACAAATGAGCGTATTAATAGTATATGTTTACCAAACAAAATAATCACACTTAATTCCAAGGCTTAAAAATAATGAGGGAGTAATGAGCATAAGCAGATGCCAATATATGTGTCTGTTTTCAGATTCAAGATGCATCAAACTTGGGATAAGCAAAGTCCTTTACATTTCTAAAGCCAACACAGTTCTAATCCAAAAATATGGGGGGTATTCCATTTTGTTTGTTAATTGTGTCCAAAATTAAGAGTGAATGAGAACTTCCTTTCATACATATTTTACAGCTCTTGAAAATCATTTATTTATATTTGGTAACACACTTGAGCAACATAAACTTGAATTTGACTGTGCTTTTATTACTGTTTCAGAGTGCTGGAGATTCTTTTGCCTCCTTCCCTGGGCAAGCAGCTGCAACTCATTCGAAGGGCAGCAGGAAAGAGAGAAAAATGCAATTTCATACCATGTAAACGGAAAAAGTCTAGAGAATTATAATGTCAGTACTGATCTTAAATAAATACACAAGAGTATTTATTTATTTACTTACTTCATAACTCGAAAGGAGTGGTAGGCATTTCAATTTAGGTGTATATTGAAAAGTATAATATTTATATTTTTGTAGCCTTCAGTACCAGCGCTTTTCTTCATTAAGACTGTTTATTATAGATGCACTAGTACAAATTCATATACAGTTTGAGTTTCACTAAAGGACAGTATTCTTTTATGCTATTGGAATGTTAATACACTTCATGCTACTGTATAAAAATTAATATAGTATTTATGTGATTGGTATCAGCAACAAAATATATAAATAAATGTTCCTGCAAACTCTATGTTTGGCACTTGAAATGAAGAGCAACTTGGGTGCAGGCAGTCATGTTCCCATGGGAAGTTCACCTGGAAAGTAGGTCTTACAGTTTCTCAGCTAATGAAACAAAGCTTTGTCAGCTTCACTTATATACATAGTGTAAAATGACAAATGCCATGATCATTACCCAGAAATGACCATAGTCTATTTTAAGGCACTACCTCAGGATCTGCCTACATGAACTAATGACAGCCACAGAGACTCCCAATCAAGAAGCCATAAGTGGGTAGACACAGCCCTCACAGACACTGCAGCATAAATTAATGCTAGTTTTTACATCTTTTAAGAGCTGGGAAGCTACGTGAAGCTGCAGGAACACACTGAACAATCTTTGCTTTTTTCATTTTGGTAAATGTCTGAACTTCTGAAGTACTTTTTTGAAGGGAACAATAACTTGCTTGTTATGCACAACAAATTAGTACTATGTGGGTAAATTCTTTTTCATATTGTGTATCTTTGTAGGTTTGGTCACTTTATGGTATGTACAGATAGATCATTTTTCACATGAATTTTCTTGTGTTGATTCTAAGACTAATGAACACTTTTAAACATGACCACAACTGTGGTAAACTCACATTATCATAATTTTCAGCATGTATGTAATAAAATAAAAGGCCATAAACACAACTATATAGTTTCTAGTATTTACTTCTGTAACAACTTTCAACCACAAAGGTTATCTTCAGGCTAAAATACTTTACAAACACTTAAATAGGATTGTATACAACTGCATTATATTTATTAATTGAGAACTCAATTATTACAGATTATGGAATACATGTTACTGTTTCCAGTGTGTTGGTTGAAGTATTAGTTAACATAGTTATAATATATTCTTGATTTTCTGTGGTGTTCTTACATAGTAGACTGGAGGTGGCATTGGAATCTCGACTGTGTATGTAATACTTTGATGTCCAGCATTAAATTTTACTCAACAATGTATTTTTTTATGATGTTAGAGACAACTTCTCATGGACAGTTATATCTTGTGGTCTCAAAGAAGATGTGACACAAGTTGCAAAGTGATCTTTGTGTTTGATGTACAGTATGCTGGGAATAAAAATTCACTGATCACTTCCAAAATGGAGGCAAAATATTTGATGGCATTGGTTTGGTTTGGTTTATTTGTTCATCCATTCAGTCACATATGTAACACTGGACATGTCAATTACAGATTACAACTTACAACACAACTTATAATATATGGACATCCACACAATACTATATAATAAATAACAATACAAAATTTAAAGACCAATTGGAAGTGGAATTTGTCACTACATCTAGATATATGTGTATTTATATAAATATACCTAAGTGTTAAAAATTAAAATTAAAAGTAATAATATGTTACATGTAAGAATATTTAGATGTTTACTTTTAAAATGATTACACTGAGCCAAGATCTCTACTGGAATTCCAAGCAAAATATTCCTCCAAGTAAAATGAATTTATAAAAAGGAAACTTTTTAAAACAGTTCTGAACTGTTTTATGTCATAAGATGTATTTTTGATGCTAGTAGGAAGGTGATTAAGATCTTTGATTCCAAAATAAAAGGGACCTTTTTGGAAAGTTGTTAAGTTTACAGTTAGAGTAAGTCAGAACTAAATCTGAACTAAATTTGGTGTTAATATTATGCATTTCCGAATTCGATTCATATAAATCTTTATTTTTTAGTTTTAACTCAGTTTCTCTTCATTCCTTGTTTTCCATTTTGACAACATGAATCATGTATATTAAATGTTTCTGTTTCAGAAGACATGTTTGTCAGTACTCTGTTCATTTTTAACCTGAAGGCTAAACTCGCAATGCACTGACTGATGTGCAACATATTTTTATTGATACATGTACAAAAATGTACCAGCCAATAAAGGCATTATGTGTGCTTACAAACCAGCACTTAAAATACTACACTTCATGATACCAGAAAAGTAATGTTCCCAAGTTACTGAGTGAAATCAACCAATATGTGTGTCAGACATTCCATAACTATCTATACAAAAAGTTAAATGTAACAAAAATTGTAGTGCACTTAATATACCATTCCAAAATGAAAATGGACAACATACAGAATTTGAAATTCACCCAGGAGTAATTTTACCAAATTTGTTATACCCAGAGCCACTGCCAACAACTATGACATTAAGCTTATACTTACTCTCTGTTCATTTAATATACAAATATATATATATATATGTGTG
>Ga0209628_10004421_pt1 | contig 10157 bp, 10 predicted proteins | sample TergutCu122P4_FD_187285 | JGI IMG/M metagenome (GOLD analysis project Ga0209628, IMG submission 187285) | Cubitermes ugandensis P4 segment gut microbial communities from Kakamega Forest, Kenya - Cu122 P4 (SPAdes) (version 2) | ecosystem: Host-associated > Arthropoda: Insects > Digestive system... | reverse complement strand
ACTAGACCTTCGGCCCCCGGCTTGGCCTCGACTACCACAGATTGGCCAAGCTCTTTTCCGGCTGCCATGGCCACGGCACGAGCCAAGGCGTCTGCGCCTCCCCCGGCCTGGTAGGGTGAAACCAGGATGATGGGGCGGGAAGGAAAATCTTCGGTCGCGGCTGTTGCCGTGATCGCACTTAATGCGACGCACAAGCCAGCTAACAAGCGTTGCGGACGAAATAGATGTTTCAACATGAACGTCTCCTGTCACTTCTTCGGTTGGAAAATAAATAGCATTCAGCTCACTTCAAAAAGGCCTGAGGCACTCTCTTGCCGTGATTGATTCGATTGCGGATTGGCCTGAGGCGATGAAGCCAGAACCAAACAAGTACTACGAGTTCACTTAAGTTCCATAAATTAGTATTATTTCTGCACCCCATAACTGGCTGCAAGCCCAGCTGCTGGATCGTTCGAAACGCTGTAGGGGATGATTGGATAGCGAAGGCCAGCTGCATAAAGTCCCTTCAGTCCCTCAATACCTCGCAGGAACTCATCTGGCGGAAGGGCAATCAATAGCTCATCGTCAGCCACACCACCAAATCGGCGCTCTGCGTAGCATGGAATTGACACGCTTGTCTGACGAGTAGCCAGTGCGCGCCCCCATGAATCGGCGCATGCACTTTCTCCAGTGATCGTGAAATCGTAACGGCGATAAGCTTTCCACTGCAGACCATTGATGAAGAGAATCATCTGGGCTGGCACCGCATAAAAGAGGCATATATCAGGCGGATTGAGTCGTTGGTTACGTAATGGAGATACAGCAAGACCGCTGTAACGACCAGCCAATACACGTGGCATCTGAGTCTGATGCTGATGTGCTGCTTCCTGATTTTCAAACCAAACGCCCGTCATCTTTCTTCCATCAAGATAGTTATCGCCGGGCACATTCAAACCGACTACACCGCCGCAGTTTGAATTAGGAAGCAAATTGTCGGCCATAATACCAAGCGTCATGCCGGCAAAGCGAGATCTGGTGACAAGCTGGCAGGTTGAAAAGCGCACGCCCTTGCTGGGCGCACGGATTCCCTTGACCTTCATCATGTCTTGCACATCTTCAAACAACTTTAATCCGACCGGAAAAGTGCGCAAACGCAGGAGGTCCATTAGTTCTGTGGCTGCTTCCGCCAATACAGCCGCGTCCGGTTGTTCCGTCGCAGGCGAGAGGAAGTTTGTTTTATGCTGATTCATAGTTAGTAATGCCCTGTTAAATGTTCCGCGTTGAGTTCGTGAGCAAGCATTGGCGCGATCTGCGGGTCGATTTTGTTTGACACCTCAATACAAGCATTCTCATGACGAGTAGTCCAGCACTGCCTCTTCTATGTCCACACTCGAGGACGTAGATGCCGCGAGGCGCATCAACATAGCGAAGTTGACCACTGTCTCTAGTTTAAACGCTACTGTCGCAAGTTCTTCCGCCTGGGCGTCGGCAATGACACCTTTCGCATTGGCGCGGAACTTGGAAACCAACTCTTCATCTGTCATCGTGCTCGATAAATCCGGCGATGGACTGCCTTTAGGATAACGCTTCTCCCCGACAAACACTATCCCCCGTGCATGCAATTCCACCTTGGCTGGACGACTTGCCCCATGACTCGTCAGTAGCTTCACATAATCCGGATGCACCTCATGCGTAACTTTTTCCATCAATTGCATCACTGAAGGGCTGAACACTAACGCCGGATCCTGCCACGCGCGGGCAGATGGGGGGCAGTGGGCCGCAATAGCGATGCCGTGAGCGATGCTGAACTGCGCGTCCAGCACGTCTGTGATTTTACGGTTAAGCCAGATGGGGCGTTCAACTATGCCTTCGACCCAGACCTTGATGCCGTCAATTTCTTCGGGCCGGATATTGTGGGATCTGATGAGGTCAATGAGCACATCGGCCAGTGCATGCAAGATGCGACAGTGCGCGTAGGGCTTGTACGATACCTCCGAGGGAAAACGCCAATCCGCGCCCAAACCCTGAGTGATGGCGTCCGGCGCCCATCGGCTGGTGCCAATGAAACGCGGATAGCCAACCGCGCGGTCATCCATTACTTCCAAGTCGCCACGGTGCCCGAGCAGTGCCATGTGCGCAGCCGTCATCGCGGCTTGGGTCAGCGTACCACCAAGCAGATACTTGATGGTGGAACTTGGCGCATGATCAAACCATGCCATCTGTGCATTCACCGGCGAAATGGCGCCTGCAATACCCAAGGCGTGGGCTAGGCGCTCCACCGATTGGCCCTGCAGCAGGCCAATCGCCGCCGTCGCGCCAAACACGGTACTGCTGTAGCCATAGACCTGTGGCGCGGCGATCTTGCCATCCTTGGTATCGCGCAAATAGTCCATGGCTTTGCCAATACGCCAAGATATTTCATGCGACACGGCAATCGCGCGAATCAGTTCTTTGCCAGACAGCCCGCGCTCCTCGGCCACAGCCAGCGCGCCAGGCAGCACGTAAGGTGTAACGTGGCCAGGCGGCAAGATGGCATCCATATCCAGTGCATTTATCAGTTCGGCGTTGGCAAACGCCGCACCAAAAATATTGAGGCGATCGCCCGTACCGATCACCGTGGCACAACCGCTGGCGCCCGTCATGCGTCCGTACTCGATGCCAATGCGACCCTTGGGCGAATCAATGGCCGCCAGCGCTGCGCCGATTGAGTCGAGCAGCAGGCGCTTGCTCTCATGCACGACATGGTTTGGCAAATCTTCGTAGCGAACCTGAGCAAAAGCCGCGAGTTGTTCAACGATGGTCGGCATCCTTGGTCCTCGTGTTCGGAATTGCTACAGCCGCCATCCACCGGCAATCGATGACATCCAGCGCGAAGGCGATAGCGATGGCACGACCAATACCACTAGCCGCGCCGGTCACCAGCGCGGGTTTGCCCGCGAGGATGGGGTGATGCACCATCACTCAGGTTCGATACCAGCAATTTTCACCATCCGTTGCCAGCGCGCGATGTCAGCTTTCTGGAAGGCCGCGAGTTCGGCCGGTGTCATCGGAATCGGCTTCCACGCATTGGACAGGAAAAACTTGTCCGCATCGGGCGAGCGCATGATGTCAGCGATCATCCGGCTAAGCTTGTCGGCCACATCAGGTGGCGTACCTTTTCGCGCGAAGGCGGCGAGCCAGCCCGTGGTTTCGTAGCCATTCACTCCTTGCTCGGCAATGGTGGGAATATCTTCTGCGCTCGGCATGCGCGTGGCGGTGGAGACACCCAGTGCCTTGAGCCTGCCAGAGCGTACCAGCGGCAGTACCGCTGGCCCATCACCGAAGATCATGTCGATCTGCCCGCCCATCAGGTCGACGATGGCGCCCGTCAGCGCCTTATATGGCACGTTGACGATATCGATGCCGGCCATGTCACGCAACACCTCGCCGCCCATGCGGGAGGATGAGTTGCCGCTGCCAAAAGTCAGTTTGCCAGGATTTTTCTTCGCCATGGCGATCAGGTCCTGGACGTTGTTGGCCGGATTGTTCGGCGCCACCACCAGCACCACGCCACCGATCGTTACGCCAGACAGCGGTACAAAGTCCGCCACCGGGTCATAGGGCAACTTCTTGAACAGCGCGACATTCGCCGCGTGCGTGGTCACCGTGCCGATCACGAAGGTGTAGCCGTCGGCCGGCTGCTGTAACACGTACTGCAGCGCGATGAAGCCGTTGGCGCCAGCCTTGTTCTCCACCACCACAGGTTGCTTGAACTGTTCGGTGATTTTTTGGCCGATGTAGCGCGCCGCTTGATCGGTCGTCGTGCCGGCCGCGAAGGGCACGACAAGGTGGATCGGCCTGTTGGGAAAACTCTCGGCTGTTTGCGCAAGCGTCGCGGCGGCTGCTGTAAACAGCACGCCGCCGGTGAACAAGTGTCTGAGCAATCTCGGCAATTTCATGGTGTGCCTCCTGGCGGTTTATGAATAATCAATGTGGATGAATTACGGCCGTTCTACTGCGTCCGCCCCTTCACCATCCGAAGTGGATTGTAGGTAGCGACCACCTCCCCGCGCTGGTTGACTACGCGGTTGAAAGTGCGCATGAGACCCCGGCCAGGTTTACTGGTGGCGCGCGCCTCCACCACCTCGGCCTGCACGTGAATAGTGTCACCTGCCACCGTAGGCCGAAGGATACGCAGGTCGCATTCCAGAAAGGCCATGCCGGTGCGCTGCATGGTGGACTGCATGAGCAAACCCTCGCTGATGCAGTACACCATTGAACCTGGGGCCGGTCGTTCGCCGATTCTCGATTCGGCCTGAATGTAATCGAGGTTGGTGAACATCTCCTCAACCATGCCGGTGACGCCGACAAACATCGTGATATCGGCCTCGGTAATAGTACGACCGATGGTGCGAAAGCGCTGGCCGACCTTCACATCATCCCAATACAAGCCCAATCCCATCATTGGGATATCGTCCCAGCCTTTCTCCTGTCCCACTGCATGCTTGGCAGTCTTTGCTGTTTCGGGGGTATGCTGGCTCATGTCGTCTCCTTGATGATGCCTTGCGCTTTCCATTGCGCGATCTGTTCCTCATCCGCACCAAGTACGCGGCGCAGCACCTGATGCGTGTGCTGGCCCAGCACCGGCGGTCCTTCTTCATAGCGAATAGGCGTTTCTGAAAAGCGCATCGGGTTGGCCACCGATGGCACTTGGCCGGCAACCAGATGCGGTAGCGACAACTGCATGCCGCGCGCCTTAATCTGCGGGTCGGCGAACACACGATCAATGGTGTTGATCGGGCCGCAGGGCACGCCCATCGCTTCCATCGCGGTTACCCATTCGTCGATACTGCGCGTCTTCGTGCGTTCGGTCATCAGGGCCAGCAGCACATCGCGATTAGCCACGCGTAGTGCGATGGTGGCAAAGCACGGGTCAGCGCTTTCCTTTTCCAGGCCGAGTACCTGCATAGCCTTGCGGAACTGCGAATCGTTGCCCACGGCCAAGATGAACTGCCCGTCGCTAGCCGGAAAGTATTGGTAGGGCACGATGTTTGGGTGGCCGTTGCCCATACGCTGCGGCGCTTTGCCTGTAGTAAGGTAATTCATGCCTTGGTTGGCAAGAACAGCAACCTGCACATCCAGCATGCCTATGTCCAAGTGCTGGCCACCATGGCCGGCATCGCGATGCCGCAACGCGGCCACAATACCCAAGGCCGCATACATACCAGAGAGAATGTCGGCTAGCGCCACGCCTGCACGCTGCGGACCACCGCCAGGCTTGTGGTCTGGCTCGCCGGTCACGCTCATCAAGCCACCCATGCCCTGGATCAGATAGTCGTAGCCGGCGCGCTGCTTGTACGGCCCTGTCTGACCGAAGCCAGTAATCGAGCAATAGATGAGTTGCGGTAATTCTTTGTGCAATGTGGCGTAGTCCAGGCCGTACTTCGCGAGCCCACCAACCTTGAAGTTCTCTACCAGTACGTCGCACTTCGCGGCGAGCGCACGAATCAGCTGCCGGCCTTTCGGCTTGGCAATGTCCACCGCCACCGACTCTTTGCCTCGGTTGGCCGCCAAGAAGTAGGCTGCGTCTGCATTCTCGCCAGTGCGTGCGTTGCGCACGAATGGCGGGCCCATTTGACGCGTGTCGTCGCCGCCGTCGGGGTTTTCGATCTTGATAACCTCGGCACCGAGATCAGCCAGGTTTTGGGTAGCCCAAGGGCCAGCGATGATGCGTGTGAGGTCAAGTACGCGCACACCAGCCAGCGGCAGCAGAGGCTTGTGGGCAGTGATGTTCTGCGAGGCCATCACAGGCTCATCGATTTGGCAATCAACGTGCGCTGTATCTGCGAGGTGCCGCCACCGATGGTGGATTGCATGCCCTCGCGGAAATATCGCTCCATGTCGGCTTCGGGCAGCATGCTGTGGCCGCCCAAGATCTGCATACCTTGGCGCGTAACGGTTTGCAGCGTTTCAGAGGCCATGAGCTTGGCCATCGAGACCTCGCGCTGACAGGGCAGACCGTGCGAGGCCATGTCGGCCGCGCGGTAGACCATCAGGCGGGCCGCGTCCACGGCGGTCTGCATATCGGCTAGCGCATGGCGGATCACCTGGAACTCGAAGATGGCCTTGTCGAACTGGATGCGCTCCTGTGCGTACCGCAACGCGTCGCTCACTGCTTGCTGGGCATTACCCACGTAAGCGGCGGCCACGGCGATGCGCTCAAGCTCCAGATGGTCGGTGATGATCTTCCAGCCGTCGCCGGCAGCACCCAGCAGGTTGGCATGCGGCACCAGTGCGTTGTCGATGAAGATTTCCGTTGTCCCAGTAGCCCGCCGTGCCATAGTGGGCAGTCGTCGTACGTCCAGACCAGGCGTGTCATTAGGCACCAGCAGCACGGTAAGACCCTTGTGCTTGACGGCGGCCTTGTCGCTGCGCGTGAGCATGGCAATCACCACGTTGCGAGCGGCCGCGCCTGAACACCACAGCTTCTGGCCATTGATACGCCAGCCATCCGGCATTTTTTCCGAGCGGGTGCGGGTGTTAGCCGCGTCCGAGCCGGCCGATGGCTCAGAAATCGAGATGGAAAAACGGATATCGCCCTTCATAAAAGCGGGTAGGAAGCGCTCCTGCTGCTCCTTGGTACCGAACTTGCAAATATTCATGGCAGTGAAGGTGGACACCATGAAAGCTGTGGCAAAGTCGAAGCCATAGCGTGCCAAGCCTTCGCACATGAGCGCGTAATCGAAGATGGTGCCGCCGTCGCCACCGTTCTCCTCTGGCACGAGCAGGCGAAGCCAGCCCATCTTTGCAACCTTCTCATATGCCTCGTAGGGGTAACTACGGTCGATATCGCACTGGCGCACGTATTCGCGCGTAATCTCTTCTTTCATGACACGGTCTACCGTGTCTTTCCACATCTGCTGTGATTCGGTCAGGAAATTCATGTTTATCAGATCCAACTTCAAAAATATAGAAGGCGTTACTCCACAACCAGCCGCTCACGCCGAATCAGCAGCGTAAATTCGCAACTCAGCACTCGCTCGGCACGCTGGTTTATTACCCACAACCGAGCGGTGACAATGCCGTGCTTGTCGCCCTTGTCGCGCATGGCGACGATTTCGCTCTCGGCATGGATCGTATCGCCGATGAAGGTCGGCTTCAAAAAACGCAGTTTGTCGACGCCGTAGAAGGCCTCGACCACGGCCGCATCGAAGCCGAAGAGTGCATTGCCGACGACAAAGACCAGCCCACCCTGTACGACACGCTGGCCAAACAACGACTTCTTGGAAAACTCGGCGTTGGAGTGAATCTCCAGCCAGTTGCCGGTCAGTCCGCAAAAGTTGACGACGTCGGTCTCGGTGATAGTACGGCCGCGTGAGCGGGCTTTCTGGCCAATCACGAGTTCACCGTAGGGGAGGTTCATCATTTTGGGGGCTTCCTGTTACTTGCGGCTTTTATTAGGCTTTAGCGCCTGCGTGCCAAGTGGAATGCTACCACTGGCTCAGATCCATGCCGATCATTCCAACGTCGTGCCTGAACTTTTGATAATCGGCGCCCACTTCTCGCGCTCGCTGCGCAAAAGTTTGGTAAAGTCGGCCGCTGAACCGCCGATCGGGAATAGCCCTGCATCATAGAACTGCTGCTGCACCGTCGGCACCTTCATCGCAGCCATAGCGGCGCGCTGCAGTTTGTCGATCACAGGGGCAGGTGTGCCAGCCGGTGCCATCAGACCACCGTAGGCAATCATTTCATAGCCTGGCACGCCAGCCTCGGCCACAGTGGGCAGATCGGGGAAGGTCTTGGAACGGTAGGGGTTGGTGGCCGCGATGGCGCGAACCTTGCCGCTTTTGATGAACTGGCCCGCAACCGCGCTGCTGAGGATGGCTGCGTCCACGCGCTCGCCCATCAAGTCCAGCAGCGCCGGGCTTTCACCCTTGTAGGGCACATGCGTCATGTCGGTATGCGTCATGAACTTGAAGAGTTCCATGGCAAGATGCTGCGGGCCGCCGGTACCGGAGGAGCCATAGGTCAACTTGCGCTCTTTCGCGACCTTGATAAATTCCTGAACGTTACGCGCGGGCAAGCCGTTACGCACGATCAGCAGGTGGTCATAGGTGACAACATGGCTGATAGGCGTGAGATCCCGTTCCACCTTATACGAGAGGTTCGGGTCCATGATCGGGCGTAACGTAAGATTGCCAGGGCCGCCAAAGACCAGCGTGTAGCCGTCGGCCGGCGACTTGGCTACCACGTCGGTACCGATCACCCCGGCCACGCCGGGCTTGTTCTCCACAATCACGCTCTGGCCAAGGGTCTTGCCCATTTCTTCGGCGAGCAGCCGCGCCGACACGTCGGTCGCGCCGCCTGGCGGGTAGGGCACGATGATACGGACAGTCTTCTCTGGGAAGTTCGCCTGCGCGAAGGCAGGGATATGAGCGATTAGGGCGCCGACGGCCGCGAGGCCGAGCACAGCAAGAAAAGGGCGTCGTTTCATGACTTGTCTCCTCGTAAGTTGCCTATGTCACGCACTCTTTCAGCAGTGCATGCCCATAGCCCGCGCGATGATGCGCAGTTGTATCTCTGGTGTACCTTCGCCTATGTACGATTCCGGTCCGTCGCGGAACAGTCGCGCGATGCCGCTTTCTTCCATGTAACCGTAGCCGCCGTGCAGATTGACTGCTTGCTGAGTAGCGAAGATCACGGCGTCGGCAGTCATGAACTTGCCCATGGACGCGCCGCGGTGCGAATCCCGGCCTGCGATGCAGTCGTGCGCTGCGCTGTAGACCATGAGGCGTGCGGCTTCAATGCGCGCGGCCATCTCGGCCACCTTGAAAGCCACTCCTTGGAATTGGCCAATTTTCTTGCCAAAGGCTTGCCGCTCTTCTGCGTATTTCAGCGTCTTCTCCATCGCCACCTGCGCGATGCCCAACCCCCGTGTGGCCTGCATCACGCGTCCAGAGGACAGCGTCGCCTTCAGTTGCGTCAAACCCCCGCCGACCTCACCCAGCAGTTGGTCAGGACCGACGCGCACGTCGCTAATCGTGACATGCGCAGTGGAAGAAGAATGGTTGCCCAGTTTGTCCAGCGGTTGAGCGTCGACACCTGGGAGCTTGCGATCCACCAAAAAGAGCGAGATTGCGTCCGCTCGACGCTCTGGCGAAGTGCGAGCTGCAAGGATATAGTAGTCAGCGATCGTGCCGTTGGTTATGTATATCTTGCTGCCAGACAGTATCCAGCCGCCACCTTGACTGTCGCGCCGTGCCCTGGTCTTGATGCCTTGGACGTCGCTGCCGGCATCTGGCTCGGTCAGCGCGAAGGCACCGATGCGCTCAGCCTTAAGCGCAGGCAGCATGTATTCGCGCCTTTGCTGGTCCGTGCCAAGCTCAAACAGTGGACGCACAGCCAAGTGCTGGTGCGCGAACACACCAGCCGACACGCCGGCCGGTATGCGGGTGAGTTCCTCGTAATATACGCAGCCAAGCAAAATGTCGCCACCACCACCACCGACGGCTTCCGGGTAATCGGGTGCCAAGAAACCGCCTTGGGCCAGTTCCTGGTAGACCTCGCGCGGAAAGACTTTTTCACGCTCACCACGCAGAGCCAACAACTCCAGCCGTTCAGTTACGAAGCGGCGGAAATGGGTACGAAATTCAAGATGTTCCGGTGCTAGCAGCACATCGGCGGCAAAGCCAGTCTGCTGACCGTTCATGTCCATCGACACCGTCATTTGTCTCCTTCAGGATATTTCAGCAATGTATCCGTATTAAATTATAACTTCCGGCGACCACCCAAATTCCCCCACCCTGGTAGCGCGCTGAATTGCAGCACTGCCCACCAAGCAGGACTATACCAATGCTGCCCAATCCGCGGCTGCATAGACGGTGCGGGTCATACTCTCCGCATCCCATGCATCCTCTATCACGGTGGCACCTGTTTCCTGCGGCGGCGTTCCCTGCAAACGGCCAATGACGCGGATCACGGACGGCTCAATTACTTCATCGGCGCGCTCCACCGCCACCTGCAACAGCGCCAACCCTTCCCGGCCCAACGCGCGAAAGCCCGGGTGCGCATCCCAACCAAGTTGTCCTTTGACGGACAACAAGCGCACGCGCGCGCCGCCTGCGGCAAGCTTGAGCGCCGCATCGATAGCGGCCAAGTCGTCGCCAATGACGGTATAGTCACGATTCGCCTGCGGAACG
>Ga0209628_10004419_pt1 | contig 10157 bp, 8 predicted proteins | sample TergutCu122P4_FD_187285 | JGI IMG/M metagenome (GOLD analysis project Ga0209628, IMG submission 187285) | Cubitermes ugandensis P4 segment gut microbial communities from Kakamega Forest, Kenya - Cu122 P4 (SPAdes) (version 2) | ecosystem: Host-associated > Arthropoda: Insects > Digestive system >... | reverse complement strand
GGACGATTTCATTCAATCTGCAACTTGCCCACAAATCAATAGAGTGTTTAGAGTTTATTATTGTTCATGAACTCGGACACATTACGCATCACAATCATGGTAAAGGTTTTATCGCTTATATGGACACCTATCTGCCTTACTGGCGTGAAACGAAAAGCAAACTTAATACATTAACGTTGGATTATGTTGCGGGATAGAAATTTATATATTTTTGCGGCGGTTGCCCGCGTGGGAAGATAATTATAAAAAAAATGGCTCAAAAATCAATCACCATTAAACATTAATCATTAATAACTAAATCATTAATCATTATAAAAAATGTCAGTTAAAATACAAATCAGTCAAAAAACAAGAACGAAAATCGAAGAGATTTGCAAGTCGTTCAACAACAATCCGGGCGAGTTGATCAATGTTTTGCATAAAACGCAAGATTTTTTAGGTTATCTGCCGGCAGAAGCACAAGAAGTGATTGGGAAAGAATTACAGATTCCTACTGCGAAAGTGTATGGCGTTGTGTCGTTCTACTCCTTTTTTACCATGATTCCCAAAGGTCGCTTTCCTATATCTATTTGCATGGGAACGGCATGCTATGTGCGCGGCGCCGAGCGTATTCTTGATGAATTTAAACATCTGTTGAAACTCAATGTGGGAGAAACCGGCTCCGACGGGCTCTTCTCGTTGGCATCGCTGCGCTGTGTGGGTGCCTGCGGACTGGCTCCTGTGGTGCTCGTAGGAGAAAAAGTGCACGGCCGCCTCGCCTCCGACGATATAAAAGCCATTGTGGAAGAATATAAAAATATTGGTTTTGCGGTGTAAAAAAAAACGGTGAAACGCAAAATCGTAATTTCTCAAGACGGCTCAAGTAGCGTTTTTGATGAGCAAACCAAACAACACTTTCATTCACAATTTGGAGCAATTCAAGAATCGAAACATATTTTTATTGAAGCAGGCTGGCGAGCAGCAAACGCAACTAATTCAAGCGAAATTACTGTTTTAGAGATTGGTATGGGAACCGGTTTAAATATTTTGCTAACTTTTTTGGAAAGTATTAAAGACAAAAAAACTGTTTTCTATGAAACGGTTGAAAAATATCCACTTACCCAAAAAGAAGTGGCTCAACTAAATTACCTCAATTTTTTTAACACTCAGGAAGCGAGCCATTTTTTCTCAAAACTTCATTCCTGCGATTGGAGCAAAGTTCAAAAACTAACCCCTTCCTTCACTTTCATAAAGCACCATTGCTGTGCTTTAGACTTTAATTACCGGCAACGGTTTTTTAATTTGGTTTATTTTGACCCCTTTTCTCCGGAAGTGCAACCCGAACTGTGGACGTATGATTTCTTTGCAAAGATAGCATTAAGTATGAAACCGTTAGGGATACTTGTTACCTATTGCATCAAAGGGGAAGTGAGAAGAATTTTGAAATCGTTGGGGTTTGAAATTGAAAAATTACCCGGCCCTCCGGGGAAACGGGAGATATTACGTGCATGTTTGCAGCATTAAGATTTTTAATATGGAAAAAATAATTATTCTTGAAACCCACACTGCCATTGGAGTTTATGGCAAAAACAACGGAAATATTGAACTGCTAACCCACATTTATCCAAAACTAAAAATAACGGCGCGCGGAAACGAAGTTAAAGTTATTGGCGAAGATTTGGAAGTAGAACTTTTTGAGCAGCGTTTTCAACTGTTACAGGTTCACTTTGAACGCTTTGGAAAAGTAACAGAAACCGATGTGTTAAATATTACTTCGGCAGAAGACGATTCTTTTTACCGCTTGGATAAAGGTAATATTAACAACGATATATTGCTGCACGGGCGAGAAGGGCGTACGATTAAAGCCATTACTCCTAATCAAAAAAAGATGGTAGAAAGTGCCGAGCGAAATGATATGATTTTTGCTATTGGACCGGCAGGAACCGGAAAAACTTATACTGCTGTAGCCTTGGCTGTACGTGCCTTGAAAAACAAACAGATACGACGTATTATCTTAACCCGTCCGGCTGTTGAAGCAGGTGAAACACTCGGCTTCCTACCCGGTGATTTGAAAGACAAACTTGACCCCTATTTGCAACCTTTGTACGATGCCCTCTGGGATATGATGCCCATGCCTAAATTACTTTCCTACTTAGAAGATAAAACCATTGAAATTGCACCACTTGCATTTATGCGCGGAAGAACATTGGATAACGCTTATGTTATTCTCGACGAAGCGCAAAATGCTACGAAATCACAACTTAAAATGTTCCTGACCCGCATGGGAAAAAATGCAAAATTCTTTATTACCGGCGACTTAACACAAGTGGATTTGCCAAGAAACCAACAATCCGGATTAGCAATTGTTGCTCAAATTTTAACAGATATTAAAGGAATTGATTTTATCTATATGAACCAATCCGACGTTGTGCGCCATCATTTGGTAACGAAAATTATTGACAGATACCAGGAATACGACCAATCTTAATCTTTCAACAGCCCAACACTCCGCTTCACAAACTCGCTCAGTTTTTCGCCGGTAAGCATGTTTTGCGATAACAGCGCCAAATCTATCAATTGTTTAGATAATGTGGTTTGCTTTTCGTTGTCGGTTTCGTGCAACAGTTGGCTTGCCAATTCGTGGTTGCCATTTACCACCAGATTGTAGTGTTCGAAAACACCGTAGAAACTTTTTTGCCCCGACAGTTTTTCCATATCCTGATAACGGCGCATAAATTCGTTCCGCGTAATCATGATAGGCAAGTCGGTTTCACTTAAAGATTCTACAATAACAGTAAATTTCTCTTTTTCAACAGCGTTATCAAAAATTTCTTTCAATTTTTTGGTTTCCTCTTCCGATAATTTTGAAACCTGCACTTCGTCTTTTTGAATCAGTTTATCAACCACATCGGCATCTACCCGTGTAAAGCGCGATTTCTCCATTTTTTGTTCCAACATATTGATAAAGTGCGTGTCTAAAAAACCGTCGAACAACAAAATGTCGTAGCCGCGCTCTTTTGCCGCATGAATATACACGTGTTGCGAATCCACATCGGAAGCATATAAATAGATGAGATTACCCTCTTTATCTTTTTGCAACGCCTCAATATGGGTTTTGTATTCATCAAGGGTAAAATATTTATTTTCAATACTTTTAAGCAGATAAAATGACTTTGCGCGGTCGTAAAATTTATCATCGGTAACGGCGCCATACTGAATGAAAACCTTAATATCATCCCACTTTTTTTCAAAATCTTCGCGGTTATTTTTGAACATCTCTTCCAATTTATCGGCTACTTTTTTGGTAATGTGGGTAGAGATTTTCTTCACTGCCGCATCCGATTGCAGATAAGAACGCGAAACATTCAACGGAATATCGGGAGAATCTATTACGCCGTGCAGCAGTTGCATAAATTCCGGTATAATTCCTTCCAATTGGTCGGTAATAAATACTTGATTGCAATAGAGTTGTACTTTATTCTTTTGAAACTCCATCTGGTTTTTCACTTTCGGAAAATAGAGTATTCCGGTGAGGTTGAACGGATAATCCACATTCAAATGAATTTGGAACAACGGTTCCTCAAAAGTCGTGGGGTACAACTCTCGGTAAAACTTCAGGTAATCCTCCTGGGTTAATCCGCTGGGTGCTTGTTTCCACAATGGATTTGTATTATTGATGATACGGGGGCGTTCCAACTCTTTCGATTTTTCTTCACCTTCGGGTTTATCCCAATATTTTTCGTTTCCGCAACGGATAGGCACCGGCAAAAAGCGACAATATTTTTTCAGCAAATCCACAATCTTGTATTCATCTAAAAACTGCTCGTCTTCTTCCGAAATATGTAGAATAATTTCGGTTCCGCGCTCAGTTTTCTCATGTTTCTCCATCTTGTATTGCGGCGAACCGTCGCACACCCAGCGCACAGCAGACTCCTCATCATGATACGATTTGGTAATGATTTCTACCTCTTTTGCCACCATAAACGAGGAATAGAACCCCAGCCCAAAATGGCCGATGATACTCGCCGCATCGGTTCCTTTATATTTTTCAAGAAACTCTTCGGCACTGGAAAAAGCAATTTGGTTGATATACTTGAGCACTTCTTCTTCAGTCATGCCAATTCCTTTATCCGTAACATGAAGCGTTTTTTTCTCTTTATTAACAACAACTTCAATCGTTGTGTCGCTCATGTCAACATTTGCTACGCCCGATTTCACCAACGTGTTCAGTTTCTGTGTGGCATCCACTGCATTAGAAATTAACTCCCGAAGAAAAATATCGTGGTCGGAGTATAAAAATTTCTTAATAATGGGGAAAATGTTTTCGGTTTTTACATTAATTTTTCCGGATTTCATATTTTTTATGGTTAATGGTTAATGGTAATAATTGGATGATTAGTTTGACAAAAACCATGCCAAAGAGTACTTATTCAATTTTCTATTCATTCAAATCCACTGCGTAATAAACCACTTGCCCATTTGGGTAAACGCCTGTTAATAAAAGCACTCTCTCCTCGTCCTTATCCGATTTTATTTGCTCATATACTTCAGCTAAATCGTCTTCGGAGGTTATGATAGTTTTGTTGGCTTTTAGAATGATATATCCTTTCTGAACGCCGGCTTTGGCCAAACGTCCGTTTTTTTCTACCGAAACAACTTCCAAGCCGCCGTTAATACCGAATTTATATTTAATATTGCTATTAATGGGTTGAAATTTTGCTCCTAATTGCGCCATATCAACTGCCTTCACAATGCCTGTATTTCCGGAACGGTTGCGCAATTCAACCTGAAAAATCATCTCTTTTTCATTTCTCAATACAGTTACTTGAACAATATCTCCTGGGCGGTAACGACCAATCTGTTCCTGCATCTCCGCCAAAGATTTTACTTTTACATTTTCAATAGCAACAACAATATCTCCTTCTTTTATTCCTGCGGTTTTGGCTGCTCCTTTTTCTAAAACATTGGCCACATACACCCCTTCTAAAGTGGATATTTTTTTCTCTTTGGCAAATTCGGCATCAATATCTCTGGTTTGAACGCCCAGAATGGCGCGTTGCACCACACCAAACTGTTTGAGGTCTTCTACAACTTTGCTGACAATGCTTGCAGGAATAGCAAACGAGTAGCCGGTAAATGAGCCGGTTTGCGAAGCAATGGCAGTGTTAATGCCCATCAATTCGCCTTTAGTGTTTACTAATGCGCCGCCGCTGTTTCCGGGATTTACGGCGGCATCGGTTTGAATAAACGACTCTATTTTTAAATCTGCGCTTAAAATATTGATATTTCTTGCTTTTGCACTAACAATTCCGGCAGTTACCGTAGAGGTTAGGTTAAAGGGGTTGCCCACTGCCAGCACCCACTCCCCAATTCTTAATTCATCGGAATTACCGAATGGCATAGGGCTAAGGTATGTTGCGTCTATTTTTAGCAGGGCTATGTCGGTAGAGGGGTCGGCGCCTACCACTTCCGCTTTGAAAGTACGTTTGTCGTTTAACGTAACTTCAATGGAAGAGGCCTTATCAATCACGTGGTTATTCGTAACGATATAACCATCTTCCGAAATAATTACGCCGCTACCGGAGCCGCCGGGTTGCTCTTTAGGCTCCTCATTCCGGCGCGGATTTTGTGGGCGCCCGAAGAAAAACTCAAACAGGTCATTAAAATAATCGCCCCCGCCTTGCTGATAAGAGACTTTGTACTTGGTTTTCACATGCACCACCGAATTTACCGACCTCTCAGCTGCGTAAGTAAAATCAACCGGAATACCCGAACCCGGACGTTCGGTGAGTGAATCAGAATTCGTATAATCCTGTAATGAATGAACTGTTGCTGCCACGGTAATCAATGTACCCAGCAAAAGAACACACGAAAAAATAAGAATAACGGACGTGATTTTTGTTTTGTTCATAAGAGTTTGAAATTTAAAATTAAAAATTTAAGATGATGGTTTAAAGGCTTTATTTTTTGCAAAAATTATACCAAAGCTTGCATCTATAAATAATAAAAAAAATACTTTTGCAAATCATTTTCTAAAATGAAAAAAACGATTAAACATATTTTATTCTTTCTTTCATTAGTGTTGATAATACTTGCTCTATCAAAGAGTTTTAAGCAATATTGTGCTTGCAGGTTAGATGGTGATATTGCTGAAACCGTTTTGCTATATCCGAATGTTCAAAAAACGTTTGACGACCCTACCGGATTAAAAACCATCATTAGCAACGAAAAGCGTGCATGTCCAAACAGGTTCTTTTCACAATATTTTTTGTACAAAACTTTTCGTGAAATCCCGTTTATATTGCAAAATTATTTTACTCCGATAGAAAGTGTGTATTATACTGCTGCTATTGCAAAACTATTCATGCAAGTCGTAATTTTATTCTTACTAACTGCCATTATCCTTGGAAATTTTAACCTGTTTTCTCTTAAATTTGTGGTTACATTTCTTATATTAATTCCATTTTTTCCAACTAACGGCACACATATTTCTCATCAAATCGGGATTATTGACAAATCTATTACCTATAGTTTTTTTTACGCACTACCATTGATTTTTTTGCTATTGTTTTATGTTCCAATTTTTTTTGAACTTTTACATAACAAGAAATATAAAATGAATGGGTTGTTAATCATCTTATGGACAATTTTTGCCGTGGTTTCATGTTTTAGTTGTCCATTGATTCCACCCACCATTTTAATTACAAATGTTTTACTTTTGTTGTACTTTTTTTCTAGAAATTGGAAAGAAAACAAAAATCAGCCGTTGGGTAAGAAAATAATTAAATCGCTTAAACTAATTACAATACGATATTATTTATTTTTACTACCCATTAGTTTATTAGCATTGTATTCGCTATTTTTAGGTACCTACAATAGCGACTTTTTGGAAGTTAAATTACCTTTAAAAGAAATGTATTTAAATTTACCAAAAGGGGTTTTAAATTCATTGGCAACGGTCTCATATATAATAATTTTAATAGTACTTGTTGCTAATTATTTAATCGTTTTTCATAAATATAAAAATGTTCCACAATCGGGAAAAGTATTTGGTTTATATCGTTTTTTTATTGCTTTTTCATTGATTTATATCTTGTTATTGCCTCTTGGTGGGTATCGACCGTATAGGCCACTTATTTTAAGATATGACACCATTATTCCGATAACAGTACTTTCCATTATAACCATTTATTATACCTTTTTGTTTATCATGAAACAATTTAATTCCGATACATGGAAACAGCGGTTAAAGATAATGTACTTAGTGATGTTTTTTGCCGTTCTTGTTATTTTTGCCGCTAAAAATAGTACGAAAATTTATAATGATTGTGAGAAATCGTCTCTTTATACAATTGCAAACTCAAAAGACAATATTGTTGCTTTAGAAAACGATTGCGCGGTTGTTGGCTGGTGTCCAATTTATAATCCTGAAGAATCAAGGCGTTATGGGGAACTATTATATTTTTGGAAAATTACTGATGAAGTAAAACTTTATTATATTTCGCCTTCATCAAAATTTGAATAATTAATTTTGCTTCTTTTGCGCCCTCAATTAAAAAATTATTGAAATGAAAAAGATTGCTGTGATTGGCGCCGGACATTTTGGCTCTAAACTCTCTACTGCCCTGTCGGAAAAAGGCGTTGAAGTGTTAGTAATTGATAATAACTTGAGTGTTATTCAAGATATTTCGGATGATGTGGCATTTGCTGTTTGCACCGATGCCACAAACAAACGCGCCTTGCATGCCGAAAATATCCTGGATTACGACGTGGCTATTATTGCTATTGGAAACGATTTCGTTGCCCGTTTGCTCTGTGCCGCCAATCTGTTAGATATTGGCGTGAAACGGATTATTTGTCGAACCATGGGAGAAAATCAAAAAATTATCCTCGAAAAAATGGGAATTACAGAATTTCTTGCCCCAGAAGATGAAGTAGGTCAAATTGTTGCAGAACGACTAATGAATCCAAACCTCATCTCATATCTCCAACTTCCCGAAGAATACAAAGTAGCAGAAATTCTCGCACCGGATTCTATTGTGGGTAAAAAAGTAGGAGAAGTGGGATTTAGAGATAACTACAAAATGAGTTTGATTACTATTCGATGGAAAGTGGAAGAAGCAGACCTGAAATCAAAAAATATCCCCAAAGAAAAGATTGCGGGAGTTCCTGATAACAACCTTCTCATTGAAAAAAACGACGTTTTGGTTGTTTTTGCCAAAGAAAAAGATATTGAACATTTTATTAAAGATAATTCGTAATTCTAAATGACTATATTTCAACGTTTTAATTTTAATAAACGTAAAGAAGCGGAACATTTCGACCACCTGCTATCGAAACTGCAAATCACGCCGGCAGTGCTGATGATTATCTCCTTTTTTATCCTCATTGCTATCGGAACAGTGCTGTTGCTACTGCCGGGCATGACCCATAAAGAGTTATCTTTTGTGGATGCTCTATTTACCTCTACCAGCGCAAGTTGTGTAACAGGTTTAACGGTGTTGGATATAGGTACGGATTTTACATTTTGGGGACAACTTGTAATTTTATTTCTTATGCAAATTGGAGGAATAAGCATTTTGGCTTTTGCTACCTTTTTTGCCGCTTTTTTTGCGTCATCAAGAATTGGAGTGAAGCAACAACATTTATTAAAAGATTTTTTTTCTACTTCAACCATAACAGATTCAATATCCATGTTGCGCGAAATTGTGTTAGCAACAATACTTATCGAAATCATTGGGGTGGTTTCTCTTTTTCTTTATTGGAATTCAACAACTTTATTTACAAATAATTGGGAAAATCTTTTCTACTCTTTTTTTCATGCTGTGTCGGCTTTTACTAACGCGGGGTTGTGCTTGTGGAACGAAAGCTTTATGCACGAAGCATTAGCAAACAGTTACTTCCCTCAAATGGTGGTGATGATTCTGATAGTTACAGGTGGCATGGGGTTCATCTTTTTACACGATGTGTTCAGCCCGAAACAAATCAAAGAGAGACATATTCACAAGTGGCGGAGATTAAATCCAAGTACAAAAATTGTTCTTAACACCACTTTGGTAATCATCGTCATGGGTGCTCTAATTTTTTACATATTAGAGCGAAACAACTCATTATCCATCATGAATGGTTTTGGAAAATCTCTGTTTGCTTCTGTGTTTCAAATCATAACCTCGCGCTCTGCAGGGTTTAATAATTTGGAAATCAGTACTTTTTCTGTCCCTGCGCTGTTACTTATTATGATGGTAATGTTTATTGGTGCCTCTCCGGGTTCAACAGGGGGAGGGATAAAAACCAGTACAGCGTTTGTGATTTTTAAATCGGTAGCAGCCACCATTCGCGGAAAGAAGTGTATTGAATTTCAAAAGAAAACCATCCCTTTTGAAATTGTTGACAAAGCTTATTCTATTGTGGTAATGTCTTTGATAATTATTTTTATCTCACTATTTGCACTTTCCATTGCCGAACCGCAATTATCATTTATAACGCTACTTTTTGAGTCGGTTTCTTCATTTTCAATTTGCGGATTATCAATGGGGTGCGCTCCACAATTGAGCGAAGCAGGTAAATTCATCCTTATTGTAAACATGTATATCGGGCGCATCGGTACACTCTCTTTAGCATTTGCTTTAACGCGGCGTGTTAAAGAAGCGCAGCATCAGTACCCGAATACTTATTTTATGGTAGGATAATTTTTTTCTTTTTTTTTATTTGAAATTCAGCATAGCAATTTTTTTATATATTGCGCCAAACTACTCGTATGAACTTCTCTCACTACCCCGTACTCAAAGTGCTACTGCCCTACATTTTCGGCATCATTACAGGGTATTTTTTGCCGATAAATAGCCTTAATCTGCTTTTTTGCATTTTCGGGCTATTTTTTTTCTGTATTATTTTTATTATTTTTAGACAAAAAAAGAACTTTTTTTTACATAAAACACTCATACTGCTACTATTTTTTTCCTTCTTTTTTGCGGGATTTTTACCTGTTTTCTTCCATTTTCATAAAAATAAAGCACAATTAAACATCGAAAAAATTACTCAAAAACAAACATGGGTGGCCGAAATTAAAGAACTTCCCAGAGAGCGCGAAAAAACATGCAAAGTGGTTGCAAAACTTTATGCTATCAATGATTCAACCTGTTGGCTCACAAAAAAAGTGATTCTCTATTTTCAAAAAG
>Ga0209628_10004418_pt1 | contig 10158 bp, 3 predicted proteins | sample TergutCu122P4_FD_187285 | JGI IMG/M metagenome (GOLD analysis project Ga0209628, IMG submission 187285) | Cubitermes ugandensis P4 segment gut microbial communities from Kakamega Forest, Kenya - Cu122 P4 (SPAdes) (version 2) | ecosystem: Host-associated > Arthropoda: Insects > Digestive system >... | reverse complement strand
CACCCAGGATATCGAGGCCATCACGCCGCAGACCCTGATCAACATCCGGCCCGTGGTGGCGGCGCTGCGCGAGTTCTTCGGTACGTCGCAGTTGTCGCAGTTCATGGACCAGACCAACCCCGTGGCCGGGCTGACGCACAAGCGTCGTTTGTCTGCGGTCGGGCCGGGCGGCCTGAGCCGGGACCGCGCGGGCATGGAGGTACGAGATGTGCACCCCTCCCACTACGGCCGCATGTGCCCGATCGAGACCCCTGAAGGCCCGAACATCGGGCTCATCGGTTCGCTGGCCTCCTTCGCGCGTGTCAACGCCTTCGGGTTCATCGAAACCCCGTACCGCAAGTGCGAGAAGGGTCACGTGACCGACCAGGTCGAATACCTGACCGCCGACGAGGAGGACCGCTACATCATCGCCCAGGCAAACGCCAAGGTGGACGAGAAGGGCAAGTTCTTGGAGGAACGGGTCCTGGTGCGCATCAAGAACGGCGACGTCGACCAGGTGATGCCGAACGAGGTGCAGTACATGGACGTGTCGCCGCGCCAGATGGTATCGGTGGCCACCGCCCTGATCCCGTTCCTCGAGCACGACGACGCCTCGCGGGCCCTCATGGGCGCCAACATGCAGCGCCAGGCGGTTCCCCTGATCCGTACGGAATCGCCGCTTGTCGGAACGGGTATGGAGTACCGCGGCGCGGTCGACGGCGGCGAAGTCACGCTGGCCGCCAAGGCCGGCGCGATCCGCTCGGTTTCCGCTGACATCATCGAGATTGCGAACGACGACGGTACGTACTCCGCGTACAAGCTGAAGAAGTTCATGCGCTCCAACCAGGCCACCTGCATCAACCAGCGTCCGCTGGTGGTGGAGGGCCAGCACGTGGACGCCGGCTCGCCGCTGGCCGACGGCGCCTGTACCGACCATGGCGAGATGGCGCTCGGGCGCAACCTGCTGGTCGCCTTCATGCCCTGGGAGGGCCTGAACTACGAGGACGCGATCATCCTCTCGGAGCGGCTGGTGCAAGACGACGTACTGACTTCGGTCCACATCGAGGAACACGAGGTCGACGCCCGCGACACCAAGCTGGGGCCGGAGGAGATCACCCGGGACATCCCCAACTCCTCCGACGACGCGCTGGCCAACCTGGACGAGCGCGGCATCATCCGCATCGGCGCCGAGGTGACCACCGGCGACATCCTGGTCGGCAAGGTGACACCCAAGGGCGAAACCGAGCTGACGCCGGAGGAACGCCTGTTGCGGGCGATCTTCGGCGAGAAGGCGCGCGAGGTGCGCGACACGTCGATGAAGGTGCCGCACGGCGAGTCCGGTACGGTCATCGGGGTGCGCGTGTTCGACGTCGAGGACGGCGACGAGTTGGCACCCGGGGTCAACCAGATGGTCCGGGTCTACGTGGCCCAGAAGCGGAAGATTTCGGTCGGCGACAAGATGGCCGGCCGCCACGGCAACAAGGGTGTCATTTCCAAGATCCTGCCGCAGGAGGACATGCCGTTCCTGGAGGACGGTACGCCGGTCGACATCATCCTCAACCCCATGGGCGTGCCCTCGCGTATGAACGTGGGGCAGGTGCTGGAGACGCACCTGGGCTGGGTGGCCAAGTCCGGCTGGGACATCGGCAATGTGCACGACAAGTGGGCCAAGCACCTGCGCGAAATCGGGCTGGACCGGGTCGAACCCAACCAGCGCGTCGCCACGCCGGTGTTCGACGGCGCCACCGAGTCGGAGATCACCGGCCTGCTGGCCCACGGCCTTCCCAACCGCGACGGCATGCAGCTGGTCAGCGAGGGTGGCAAGGCTCGTTTGTTCGACGGGCGCAGCGGGGAGCAGTATCCTGAGCCCATCGGCGTCGGTTACATGTACATGCTGAAGCTCCACCACCTGGTCGACGACAAGATCCACGCCCGTTCGACCGGCCCTGTCTCGATGATCACGCAGCAGCCGCTGGGCGGCAAGGCCCAGTTCGGCGGGCAGCGGTTCGGCGAGATGGAGGTCTGGGCGCTGGAGGCGTACGGCGCGGCCTGGGCCCTGCAGGAACTGCTGACCATCAAGTCCGACGACGTCACCGGGCGCGTCAAGGTGTACGAGGCGATCGTAAAAGGCGAGAACATCCCCGAGCCGGGCATCCCGGAGTCGTTCAAGGTGCTCGTCAAGGAGATGCAGTCCCTGTGCCTGAACGTTGAAGTGTTGTCGTCCGACGGCACCGTGGTCGATCTGAAGGACACCGAGGACGACTACCGCGTTTCCGAGGATTTCGGCATCGACCTGTCCCGGCGCCCCGGCGTGGACACCTTCGCCATCGAAGAAGTTTGATCTTCTTCATGGCGGCCCAATTTTGAATAAACACTCCCGTACCGAAGAAAGTGAAAGACAGTGCTGGATACGAACTTCTATGACGAACTGCGGATCGGTTTGGCGACGGCCGACCAGATCCGCGCCTGGAGCCACGGCGAGGTCAAGAAGCCAGAAACGATCAATTACCGTACGTTGAAGCCGGAACGGGACGGGTTGTTCTGCGAGAAGATCTTTGGGCCGACCCGGGACTGGGAGTGCTTCTGCGGGAAGTACAAGCGCGTACGGTTCAAGGGCATCGTCTGCGAGCGCTGCGGCGTCGAGGTGACCCGCGCCAAGGTGCGGCGCGAGCGCATGGGCCACATCGAACTGGCCGCGCCCGTGACGCACATCTGGTACTTCAAGGGCGTGCCGTCGCGGCTGGGCTACCTGCTCGACATCGCGCCGAAGGACCTGGAGAAGGTCATCTACTTCGCGGCGTACATGATAACCGAGGTCGACGAGGAGGCACGCCACCGCGACCTGGCCTCGCTGGCGGCCCGGGTGGAGACCGAGCGCAAGCAGATCGAGAACCGCCGGGATTCCGACGTCAACACCCGCCTCACGAAGCTGGAGGACGACTTGGCGGCGATGGAGGCGGACAATGCGAAGGCGGACGCCAAGAAGCGCACCCGGGACACCGGCGAGAAGGAGGTACGGCTGATCCGCGAGCGCGCCGACCGTGACCTCGCCCGGCTGCAGGCGGTCTGGGAGCGGTTCTCCGGGCTCAAGGTCCAGGACCTGGAGGGCGACGAGGTGCTCTACCGCGAGATGCGGACGCGCTTCGGGAAGTACTTCAAGGGCTCCATGGGCGCCGAGGCGGTCAAGGCCCGGCTGGCGTCCTTCGACCTGGAATCGGAAGCCGAAAAGCTGCGCGAGATCATCACCACCGGCAAGGGACAGCGCAAGACTCGCGCCCTGAAGCGGCTGAAGGTCGTATCCGCCTTCCTCACCACGAACAACTCGCCTCTGGGCATGGTTCTCGACGCCGTGCCCGTCATCCCGCCGGATCTGCGGCCCATGGTACAGCTGGACGGCGGGCGCTTCGCGACCTCCGACCTCAACGACCTGTACCGGCGGGTCATCAACCGGAACAACCGGCTGAAGCGGCTGCTGGATCTCGGCGCGCCCGAGATCATCGTCAACAACGAGAAGCGCATGCTGCAGGAGGCCGTCGACTCGCTGTTCGACAACGGCCGCCGCGGCCGTCCCGTGACCGGGCCCGGCAACCGACCGCTGAAGTCCATCTCCGACATGCTCAAGGGCAAGCAGGGCCGGTTCCGCCAGAACCTGCTCGGCAAGCGCGTCGACTACTCCGGCCGCTCGGTGATCGTGGTCGGCCCGCAGCTGAAGCTGCACCAGTGCGGCGTTCCCAAGACGATGGCCCTGGAACTGTTCAAGCCGTTCGTCATGAAGCGGCTCGACGACCTGAACCACGCCCAGAACGTCAAGGCCGCGAAGCGCCTTGTCGAGCGGCAGAAGCCGGTCGTGTGGGACGTGCTGGAAGAGGTCATCGCGGAACACCCTGTGCTGCTCAACCGCGCGCCGACGCTGCACCGGCTGGGTATCCAGGCCTTCGAACCGCTCCTGATCGAGGGCAAGGCCATCCAGTTGCACCCGCTGGTCTGCACGGCGTTCAACGCCGACTTCGACGGTGACCAGATGGCTATTCATTTGCCGTTGTCGTCGGAGGCCCAGGCCGAGGCGCGCATCCTGATGCTGTCCACCAACAACATCCTCAAGCCCGCCGACGGGCGCCCCGTGACCATGCCGAACCAGGACATGGTGATCGGGCACTACTTCCTGACGCTCGACCGCCCCGGCGCGATCGGCGAAGGCCGGGCCTTCTCCTCGGTCGCCGAGGCGCAGATGGCGTTCGACCGCCACGAAATCAGCGTCGGTTCGCTCATCAAGATCCGTCTCACCGGGTTCGTACCCCCCGCCGGGGTCGACGTCCGCGCGGACGGGTCGTTCATCCTGGAAACCACGCTGGGACGCGCCCTGTTCAACCAGGCGCTGCCGGCAGACTATTCGTACGTCAACGAAGTCGTCGGCAAGAAGCGTTCCGGGCAGATCGTCAACGACCTGGCCGAACGCTACTCCAAGATCCACGTGGCGGAGACGCTCGACAACCTGAAAGACATCGGCTTCCGCTGGGCCACCCGCTCCGGGGTGACCGTATCGATCGGGGACGTCGAGACACCATCGTCCAAGCCCGAGATCCTCGCCGGCTACGACGCGAAGGCCGCCAAGATCGACAAGCTGTACGACCGCGGGGCCGTGACCGAGGACGAGCGCCGCCAGGAACTGATCCAGATCTGGACCGACGCAACCGCCGAGCTGACCGCCGCCATGGAGGCCAACTTCACCAAGGACAACCCGATTTACATGATGGTTCACTCGGGCGCCCGCGGCAACATGACCCAGATGCGCCAGATCGCCGCCATGCGCGGGCTCGTGGCCAACCCCAAGGGCGAGATCATCGCGCGGCCCATCAAGTCGAACTTCCGCGAGGGCCTGTCCGTGGTCGAATACTTCATCTCCACCCACGGCGGCCGGAAGGGCCAGGCGGACACTGCTCTGCGTACCGCCGACTCGGGCTACCTGACGCGGCGCCTCGTCGACGTCTCCCAGGATGTCATCATCCGCGAAGAGGATTGCGGCACCGAGCGCGGCATGGTCAAGACCATCGCCGTTGTCCGTGACAAGGAGCTGGTCCCGATCGCCAACATCGAGGCCTCCGTCTACGCCCGTACGCTGGCGGAAGACGCGGTCGACACGAACGGCGAGATCATCGTACCCGCCGGATCCGACGTGGGCGACGCGGAAACCGAGGCCCTCATCGCGGCCGGCATCACCGAGGTGAAAGTACGGTCGGTACTGACCTGTGAAGCCCAGACCGGCACCTGCTCGATGTGCTACGGCCGCTCCCTGGCCACCGGGAAGCTCGTCGACGTGGGCGAAGCGGTCGGCATCATCGCGGCCCAGTCCATCGGCGAACCCGGGACGCAGCTGACGATGCGTACGTTCCACACCGGTGGTGTCGCGGGCGACGACATCACGCAGGGCCTGCCCCGCGTGGTGGAGCTGTTCGAGGCCCGTACGCCCAAGGGCAAGGCACCGATCGCGGCCGCCGCGGGGGTGCTGCATTTCGACGACTCCGACCGCACGCGCAAGATCGTCCTGGTTCGCGACGACGGCGAGGACGACCTGGTCTACCCGGTACCGCGCCGTGTCCGGCTCGAATGGGAGGACGAACTCGGACAGGTCCACAGCATCGAGGACGGCATGCACGTCGAGGCGGGCCAGCAGCTGACCGCCGGTACCATCGACCCGCAAGATGTCTTGCGTGTGCGCGGTGTGCGCGCCGCCCAGGAGCACCTGGTTGACGAAGTCCAGCGGGTCTACCGTACGCAGGGCGCGCCCATCCACGACAAGCACATCGAAATCATCATCCGCCAGATGCTGCGGCGGATCACCGTCATCGAATCCGGCGACACCGTCTTCCTGCCCGGGGAACTCATCGACCGGTCCAGCTTCGAAGCCGAAAACCGCCGGGTGCTGGCCGAGTCGGCGGCTCCCGCCCAGGGGCGTCCCGTACTCATGGGCATCACCAAGGCCTCTTTGGCAACCGAATCATGGTTGTCGGCCGCCTCGTTCCAGGAGACGACCAAGGTGTTGACCGATGCCGCCATCCAGGGCAAGTCCGACGCGCTGGTCGGTTTGAAGGAGAACGTGATTCTCGGCAAGCTGATCCCCGCCGGAACCGGTTTGGAACGCTACCGCAACATCCGCGTCGAACCCACACCGGAAGCCAAGGCCAAGGCCTATTCCATGTCGTTCGACACGTACGCCTATGACACCGGCTTCACCGGCGGTCCCATCCTGCCCCTGGAGGACTTCGATGTCTAGTTCCGTGAGGTCTAGTTCCGTATGTAGGCGATCGGTGAGGTACGGCTGAGGCTGACTGCTGTGCCGTTCACAGTCAGATCCAGTTGGTCCCGGGTCGTCGTTTCGAGCTCAAGTCGCGTCGACATGTGCGTGATTTCGACTCGTACGCTGCTTTGGCGCCAGCGCAGCTTGAAGGCCAGCCGCTTCCAGGTCGCCGGCAGGCGCGGGTTCAGCGTGGGAACCCCATAGTCCCGCCAGCCCGCGAAGCCCATCACCAGGATCGACCAGACCGCCGTGGCGGAGGCCACGTGAACGCCGTCCCCCGTGTTGCCATGGGTGTTGTCGATGTCCGTGTTGAGGGCCTTGTCGAAGTACGATTCGGCCAGCGCCGACTGACCGGTTTCGGCCGCCATGATGGCCTGCGCCGAAGCCGACAGGGTCGAGTCACCCGTGGTGATCGCGTCGTAATAGTCGAAGTCGGCCCGCTTCTGCTCCATGTCGAACAGGTCAGGTCTCGTGATGAGGGCCAGGACCAGGTCGGCTTGTTTCAGGACCTGGTGGCGGTAGATCGTCAGCGGGTGGTAGTGGAGGAGCAACGGGTACATGTTGGGCGGCGTCGAGTCGAAATCCCAGGGTTCGTGGGTCAGGAAATCCGCGTCCTGCCCGTGCAGGCCGAGTTCCTCGTCGTACGGAATTGCCATGGCCCCGCTCGCCGCCCGCCATGCTTCACGTTCCTTGTCGCCGACGGCAAGGCGTGTCACTGCTTGTTCGTACCAGTCCTTGCTCCGCGTTTTCAGCACGCCCAGCCAGTGGTTGGCCGCGTCCAGGTTTGCGGCCGCCATGACGTTCGTGTACAGGTTGTCGTCTACCATCGCGGAATATTCGTCCGGGCCAGTCACCCCGTGGATGTGGAACCGGCCATCCCTCGTACTGTGAAATCCCAGGTCAGCCCACAGTCTGGCGGTTTCCACCAGTACGTCGATGCCTTCCGCCCCCAGCCATTCCAGATCGTCGGTGGCGTGCATGTAGCGGTTGATGGCGTACGCGATGTCGGCGTTGATGTGGAACTGGGCCGTACCGGCCTCGAAGAACGCCGAGGCCTCCCGGCCGTCGATCGTACGCCAGGCGAAAGCCGCACCGGCGAGGTGCAACTCGCGCGCGCGTTCCCGGGCGGTGTCCAAAGTGGCGTAGCGGTAGGACAGGGCGTGGCGGGCGACTCCGGGTGCGGTGTACGTCAAACAGGGCAGCATCATTGCCTCGGAGTCCCAGAAGGTGTGGCCGTCGTAGCCGGAGCCCGACAGGCCCTTCGCGGGGATGCCCAGGCCGTCCGCGGCGGCCGACGCCTGGATGGCCTGGAAGAGGTTCCAGCGGATCCGGCCCTGCATATCGCCTTGGGCCCCGACCTCGACGTCGGCGGCCGCCCACCACCGGTCCAGGTACGCCGCCTGGGCGGACTCGATGGCCTGTGCCGGGTTGTTGCCGAGGTCGTCAAGCAGGCGCCGGGCCTGCCGGGGGTCGGGGTCGTACGCGGCCACCGCGGTCAGGGTCAGGTCCTGGCCGGCCTTCAGATGGGCCGTGACCACGCGCGACAGCCGGTCTGGTCCGGCGGTTGAGACCGCCTTGTGCTTGCCGGAGTATTCCTCCCTGTGGTCAACTACTGTTGTCATGGTACGCCGGGCGGCCTTCGTGGTCAGGGTCGCCTCCAGCCTCGGGGCCACCTTGGTCGACACCACCTCGATGCAGTCGTCCAGGTTCGTCGAGCGGCGCGGGTCGAAGTGACCGGCGCCGGGACCGGCTGCCTCCCCCGCAGTGGTTGCGGCCAACGGCAGGACCAGCGAGTTCGTCAGCTTCACCGTGCAGGGAGTTGATACCCGTACCTTGTATCGCATCAGGCAAAGCCCGCGCTGCGCCAGGCTCACCAGCCGCGTGGACGAGACATCGACGTCGGTCCCGTCATCCGTTTTCCACGTGAAAGACCTGGTCAGCTCGCCTGTCCGCAAGTCCAGCCGTCGTGTGTAGCCCGTCAGCCGGGACGTGTGCGGATCGAGTGCGGAACCCTCCCCTTTCTGGGTGGTATCAACTTCCAGCTGGAACGATGCCGGGTTGGCGACGGGTTGGATGGTCTGGCCGGTGCGGGCCAGCCCGTAGGCGTCCTCCGGGTACGTGATCGGCCACGTTTCGTAGAAGCCTCCGGCCAGCGCTTCGCCCGCGATGTCGGTGTCCTCTTCCAGGGCGCCGCGCAGGCCGATGAAGCCGTTCGAGAGGTTGAACACGGTTCGGGCGTGCGGGCTGGAGTCGACGCTATCGGTCACCAGCGCCCAGTCTTCGACTGTGATCATTGTCAGGCTTTCCACGGTAGCAATTCGTCCAGGTCGTTCACGACCAGGGTGGCGCCGTGAGCCAGCAGGGCCTGCCGGCCGGCACCCCGGTCGACCCCGATCACGGGGTTGAAGCCGCCGGCGCGGCCCGCCTCGACCCCGCTCAGGGCGTCCTCGACCAGAGCGGTTTGGGACGGCCGCACCTCCAGGCGGCGCGCCGCCTCGAGATACGTATCGGGGGCCGGTTTGCCTGGCAGGTGGAATTGTCCGGCGACCAGGCCGTCGATGATCACGCCGAACATGTCGGACAGGCCGGCCGATTCCAGTACGAGCTTGGCGTTGCGCGACGCGGACACCACCCCGATGGGCACCTTGTCGGAACGCAGGGTTTCCAGGAGCCGCAACGATCCCGGGTACGCCTCAAGCGGGTGGGTGCGCAGGGCCCGGTGAAACATGGCATCTTTCAGGTTGCCGAGGCCGCAGACGGTGGTCAGGCCGCCGGGTTCGGATGGGTTCCCGTAGGGGAGACTGAGGTTGCGGGAGGCCAGGACGGCCTCCACCGCCTCGTAGCGGTTCCGCCCGTCGATCAACTTGTAATAATCGTCGTCGGTGTAGGGGCTGGCACCGCGGATTTGCAGGAAGGGGCCGAAGAGATCGGCCCAGGCGGACCGGTGGAGATCGGCGGTCGGGGTAAGCACGCCGTCGAGGTCGAACAGGTAGGCAGAGTAGTGGACTGGGAACTGTTCCATGTCGAAATGGTAACGTTTGCGGCCAACGTTTGCAATAGGTACGCCGAAGGGCTTAACCTAATCACGAGCCTTGGCCACAATGGCTCGGCGCCGCCCGAGGCCGGGTTGCGCAACACCTGTGGCAATGCATAGACAAAAGGAGTTTCCATGGCGAAACATCGCCTCACTTACGGCCTGGTCGCGGTAGCCGCGACCGCCCTGACGCTGGCCGGCTGCACCGGCACCGGTGGCACGACAACGACTTCCGCCCCGGCCCCAGCTGTGGTGACCATCTACGGCACGCCGGTGGACAACGAGGCGTCCCAGTGGCAGGCGAGCTGGGATGCCTGGGCACAGGCCAACAACATCAAGATCGAGTACACGGGTGACCGCGCCTTCTCGGACAACATCTCCACCAGGCTCCAGGGCAACGCCCTGCCCGACATCGCCGTGTTCCCGCAGCCGGGACTGATGAAGGCCGCGATCGACACCGGCAAGGTCGTACCCCTTGATGCCACCACCTTGACGACCGTGCAGCAGAACTATTCCGCTGACTGGCAGTCGTACGGAACGGTCAACAACCAGCAGTACGCCGTGCCGCTCGACGCCTCGGCCAAGGGTTATATCTGGTATTCGCCGGCGCAGTTCTCCGCCTGGGGACTGACGATACCGGAGAAGTGGGCAGACCTGATGACGCTGACCGACGCGATCCAGCAGAAGACCGGGGCGCCGGTGTGGTGCGCGGGGTTCAGCTCTGATGCCGCCTCCGGCTGGCCCGGGACGGACCAGATCGCCGAGTACGTCCTGTCGGCCTACGGCGGCGACGTCTACGACCAGTGGGTTGCGGGAGACATCAAGTTCACGGACCAGCAGATCGCGGACG
>Ga0209628_10004417_pt1 | contig 10158 bp, 7 predicted proteins | sample TergutCu122P4_FD_187285 | JGI IMG/M metagenome (GOLD analysis project Ga0209628, IMG submission 187285) | Cubitermes ugandensis P4 segment gut microbial communities from Kakamega Forest, Kenya - Cu122 P4 (SPAdes) (version 2) | ecosystem: Host-associated > Arthropoda: Insects > Digestive system >... | reverse complement strand
TAACACTGTGCTTATGATAGCCCTGACAAAAAAAAGACGACGATGGTTTGATGACCTGTGGAATTATCCAATGAAAATACCTTTTCTTTCTAATGCGTAATCTGGGATAAATCATAGTTCAGACAAAAAAGTAGTCTTGAACCAAGATTTTCAGGATTAAAAGATTACCAAGATTTTTTTTTATCCCATCATTCTCGAAAATTTTATGTAATTTTGCAGATTATTTTTTTTCATAAGGGAATTTACGTTGTATGAGTAAGAATTTAGTCATTGTAGAGTCGCCAGCGAAGGCAAAAACGATTGAAAAGTTTTTAGGAAAAGATTATGTTGTAAAATCAAGTATGGGGCACGTTAGGGATTTGCCTGAAAAAAATTTAGGCGTAGATATTGGCAATAATTTTAAGCCGTTATACGAAACGCTTCGCGGAAAATCTAAAATAATAAACGAACTAAAAGATTGCGTTAAAAAATCAGATTTGGTGTGGCTCGCAACCGATGAAGACCGTGAAGGTGAGGCTATTTCGTGGCATCTAAAAGAGGTGCTAAATCTGCCAGACGATAAGGTAAGACGCATTGCTTTTCATGAAATAACCAAGTCGGCGATTGTACACGCCATAGAAAATCCTCGAAATTTAGACATCAATTTGGTGGACGCACAGCAGGCTCGCCGCGTGCTGGATAGATTGGTAGGATTTGAACTGTCGCCCGTTTTGTGGAAAAAAGTAAAACCTGCCCTCTCTGCGGGACGGGTACAGTCGGTAGCGGTGCGGCTAATCGTTGAGCGGGAGAAAGAAATACAAAAATTTGCCGCCGTATCAGCGTACCGCGTACTTGCCGATTTTGAAATTATAGATGAAAAAGAAAAAAAATTCACCATTCAGTCGGAATTAAATACCCGTTTTAAGACAGAAGAAGAGGCAATCAAATTTTTGGAAAAATGCAAAAACGCCAAGTTTACTGTAGATAGTGTAGAAAAAAATCCTGTAAAAAAATCGCCGTCTGCCCCTTTTACTACTTCTACGTTGCAACAGGAGGCATCGCGGAAGTTGGGATTTTCTGTTTCCAAAACGATGATGGTCGCCCAGCAATTGTATGAATCGGGTTATATTACGTATATGCGTACCGATTCGGTAAATTTGTCGAATTTGGCATTGGCAGATGCAAAAAAAGAAATCAGCGAGCATTACGGCACGGAATATTCGACTACCCGCAAATATACCACCAAAACCAAGGGAGCACAGGAAGCACACGAGGCAATTCGTCCGTCTTATATGAACAGGCATACGATTGACACAGGCGATAATGCCCAAAAACGGCTATACGAATTGATTTGGAAACGTACAATCGCCTCTCAAATGAGCGATGCAAAATTTGAAAAAACAACGGTATCTATCAATATATCAACAACATCTGAAAAATTTATTACCGAAGGTGAAGTGCTGTTATTTGACGGTTTTTTAAAAATATATCTCGAATCCCGCGACGACGAAGACGAAAATGATGAACAAATGAAGTCTTTGCCGCCTATCAAACAAGGCATGAACCTAACGATGGAGCAAATACAAGCAATTGAAAAATTTTCACAACAGCCTTACCGTTATACGGAGGCAAGTCTGGTGCGAAAATTGGAAGAGTTAGGCATAGGCAGACCCTCTACATACGCCCCGACCATATCAACCATTCAAAAACGTGAATATGTTATCAGAGGTGATAAACAGGGTTTTGAACGCGAGTACAAGGTGATTGTATTGCAAAAAGAAAAAATTACGCAAAGCGTCAAAAAAGAAAAAATCGGCTATGAAAAAGGAAAATTATTTCCTACCGATACGGGCGTAATTACCAACGATTTTCTCATTGCCAACTTTGAAAATATTATGAATTACAATTTTACTGCCAAAGTAGAAAAAGAATTTGATGATATTGCCGATGGAAAACTGCAATGGGCGAATATGATTCACGATTTTTATGCACCGTTTCACCAAACAGTAACAACTGCCACAGAAACCTCCGCAAGAGCAAGCGGTGAACGTTTGGTGGGCATAGACCCGAAATCGCAGAAGAATGTGTATGCAAAGTTGGGACGTTTTGGTCCCATCATTCAAATAGGCGACACGAAAGGAGAAGAAAAACCGCATTATGCAAAATTATTGCGAAACCAAAGCATTGAAACCATTACGTTGGAAGAAGCCTTGGATTTGTTTAAACTGCCCCGCACGGTCGGAACGCACCAAAACGAAGAATTGATAGTAAACACAGGAAGATTTGGACCTTATATCCGCTACCGTGAAAGTTATTACTCTATTCCAAAAACAGAAGACTTGATGAGCATAACCATAGAGCGTTGCATCGAAATTATTGACCAGAAAAAAGAAAGCGATGCAGGGAAAAAGCCCATCGTTTTGGGACAACACAACGATATAGACGTTTCGGTTGCAGTGGGAAGATATGGTCCGTATGTGGCTTACAACAAGCATTTTTATTCGTTGCCAGCAGGAACAGACATAAAAAATATTTCGTTGGAAGAGGCATTAGACGCAATGAAAAAAGCCGAAGAAAAAAACAATATCAAAACATTTCCCGAAAATGCGAACATAAAAGTTCTCAAAGGAAAATACGGTGCCTATATTACAGACGGAAAAAAGAATTATAAAATTCCAAAAGATAAAACCCCAACCGAATTGACATACAAGGATTGTTTGGAGGTGATTGGAAAATAAGGGAAAAATAAACAATATTTTTTTTCAGCGAGTTAGCAATACCCTACATGCAACCCAAGCATTTTTTCAATAAAACGAATTCTTCTTCGGGCAGAAAATGCTGTGTAGTTAGTTCGCACATTTGTTCTTCAAAATGTACGTCTTTATATTGCTGATACAGCGGTATATCCATAAAATAACGTAATAAAAACGGCAATTTGTCATATCGTTTTATCGTTTCAACCAATGCCAAACCTATTTCTTTTATTGTGCCGACACATTCAAACGGTTTTTCTGTTGTCAATCCGCAGAGTTCTTGGAAGATAGGTACTAATTCTTCCTTGTCAAGCAGGTTTTCTCCAAAAATTTTTGTCAATCGTTCCGCTGAAATAAAGGGTGATAAAATGATGAAGACAAACAAGCATTTTGCACATTTACAACACCATTCGTCTGTTTTGCTGCCTGCATTGCAACTTTTAAACACCGAAAAATAATCCGTCTGTTTTGAAAATAAATATCCAATTTGCAACTCGCTCAACGGACGAAGAAAACTGTAATAATTCACTTCTTTTGACAAATAATTTGCTATATATTCTCTAAAATCAGCCTCAAATTCATACGATTTTGAATATTGGTGATTGACATCAGACCCGATTACCGTAGATTCATTGGCACTTGATTCGTTTGACAAGGCAATATTTTTTTTCCCCGAAACAACCGCCAAAAGCAGCGAATAAAATGCCAACATGGCAGAAAAGGGGGTATGTCCATTTAAAAATCCTTGCTGGTTCAGTTCCAAGAGTGAGGGGTCAATTGTTCGTTGAATTTCAAAGAAATTGCTTGAAAATCCGCTTGTTATGATTGTATCCATGGTGGCTTTACGCAGATTGATAACCATCGGAGTTACGCGGCAGGTATTTCGTAAAAGTTCAAGTGTAACCACAGAATCTTTTCCGCCGCCCACAGGAATTATCGTTTCATTTTTCAGGTTGAAGAACGGCAGTTTGTGTTTGCTGTAAGGCGACAAGATTTCAATATTCATAAAATCGTCAAGACTTGTTTGTATGGAATTGCGATAAAAAAATTCCCCCAAACCGTGATAGTATAATTTTTTCCAAAAAGGAATTGCCTCTTTATCTAAGTTGCCAACTTTTATCTGAACAATGGGTGAACACATTGCTTTCCAATAACTTACCAACTCAATCATTCCAATAGAAAAAACAAAATCATCTAATTCCTTCAAATTATTTTTCCAATACAAAATATCAAAATTTGGGTGATATTTAAGCCTCGTTTCTGGGGAAAAACACGTGTTTTTTCCAATGGAAAACTGAAATTTCATTACCAAATCCTTATCTTCCCATCTGTAATTATACGCACTATACACAAAAACAGGATAGTTTCTCCGCAAATTTTGAAAATGTTCTTCCATTAAAAAAGCATATAAAAATGCAAAGGTACATAAAATTTTTCTAATTACACACAGACGGAGCATAACCACACCAAAAAGGCTGCCCACTTTTGAACAGCCTTGTGTTTTTGTCTGAACTATGATTTGTTTGATTTATGTGATTGAGTATGATTATTAAAAAATCATAGTTTTCATAGTCAATCACATAAATCATAGTTCAGACAAAAAAATAGATAATAAAACGGTTAAAATAATTAAAAATTAAAAAAATCTGTGAAAATCCATTCAATCTGTGTTATCTGTGTGCGAAAAAAATCGTAATTTATAACTCATTTACGCAAATTGATTAATTTAGTATAAACTCCCATACCAAAAAAAACGTTACACAAGCCTTTCAACTCGCATAACGCTTATTAAAAACATAAAAAAATGAAAACAAAATTCTTATTCTTTGGGGGCTTCCTCCACGTTGCGGGAAGAAAGTACAGTAATCACCACTGTGGAAGGATTATCAATAATAGAGATAGCATCTAATTGAATATCTTCAATTTTAATCGTATCTAATATATCCAAACTGCTAATATCAACGGTAATATTGTCAGGAATATGTTCCAATAATCCTTTAACTTTTAATTTCCGTACGCGTTGCGATAATTTTCCACCCCGCATCACCCCGGGAGAGTCTCCCTTGGTAAGCAACGGAATATCAATTGTTACAGGTTTTTTTGGCATAACTTCCAGAAAATCAACATGTAATAACTTGTCCGTTACCTTGTGAAATTGTGCCTCCTGAATTACCGCCTTGTAATTCTTACCCTCTACATTTAACTCTACATAACACACTTCCGGCGTATAAATCACGTCTTTAAACGATTTTTCTTCTATCAACAATGGAAGTTGTTTTTCTCCGCCATACAACACTGCTGGGATTAACCCATTTTTACGTTGCTCTTTTGCATCTTTTTTCCCTACGTTCTTTCTTAAAGAACCGCTAACAGATACTGATTTCATTGACTATTACTTAATTAACAATAATTTTACTGAATTAAAAAAATTTTTGCAAAGGTACATAAAATTTTTTAATTACACACAGACGGAAATACAATATCGTAAATTTTTTGACACGTTCCGATATTATCCAACACATATTGTTTGGCTGCGTTTCCTGCTGTTTCCATGATTTTCAGATGGGTATATAATTGACTAACAACAACATCCAAATCTTCGTAGTTTGAAACAGAAAATGCCGCAGACAGGCGAATTAAATCATTTGCTTCTTTAAATTTTTTATAATTTGGTCCAAAAATAATGGGTTTTCCATAGGTTGCCGCCTCCAAAATATTATGTATTCCTTTCCCAAAACCTCCGCCAATATAGGCAATAGAAGCATACCTATACACGGTACTGAGAATGCCAATCACGTCAATAACAACAACTTGCACCTGTTTTATGTTTATTTCAGACCGCAATTGCGAGTATCGAACAGGCGAATAAGAGGCAAACTGTTCTTCTATTTCTTCAATGTGTTCTTTATGGACTTCATGCGGGGCAATTATTAATATAAAATGATGATTTTCAAGCAATTGAAGCAATAATTTTTCATCTTCTTTCCACGTACTGCCTGCAACAAGGATGTTATTTTTTGATGTCAAATTTGAAAAAAAATCTATCTTTTTTGCTTGATTAACAATCTCATACACTCTATCAAAACGCGTGTCGCCGCAAATACTTGCTTGATAAATTCCGTGCCGATTTAACAAATCTTTGGAATGTTTATCTTGCGTAAAAAAATGGGTAATATACCCTAACTGCCTTCTAAACCACCACCCGTACCATTTGAAATAGACCTGTCTATCTGAAAATAGGCAAGAAACAGAATAAAACGGAATATTTTGTTTATATGCCTGATAGATATAATTATACCAAAATTCATACTTAATAAAAAATATAAATTTTGGCTGTATTATGCGGAAAAATTTCTTTGCATTGGCAACCGTATCCTGCGGAAGGTAAAAAACATAATCCGCATCTTCATTATTTTTTCTGATTTCATACCCGGAAGGCGAGAAAAACGTCAGCAAAATTTTGTACGTAGGTTGCCGCTGTTTGATGTATTGTATCAAGGGTCGTCCCTGCTCAAATTCTCCCAACGATGCACAATGAAACCATATAATATTCTCATTATGAATAATTTGCTCCGATATTTGGTTAAAAATATTTTTTCTACCTTTCACCCACTGCCTTGCTTTTTTATTTTTTACAGACAAGCATCGGGCAGCAAACGAATATAAAAACACAAACAGATTGTAAATCAGCCTCATAGATTATTTATCTATAATAAAATACCTTGTTAGGGTCATGTTTATACAGCGGAATAATCCAGCCTATTTTAAATCCTATTATCGCCTCAAAAAGTTTAGAATCGTCTTTTTTCATCAAATTAAAATCAAATTCTCTTTGCCGCCTCGCAAAATTTTCACAAAATTCCACCCCGCCGTACACGCAAAATAAATTTCGTTTGTTCATGTGGGCATAGCCAACAAATTGATACAGCGAAAATCCCAGCGTAAGTTTGTCGTATCCCTTTTTGTATTCTGGGGTAAGCGACAACACTTTATTGTTTGGATTTTTGATGTTCATAAAATGCTGTGTTACCCCAACGCCGCATTTTATCCATATTCCCGAATTGCGGAATCGTTGCGTTACGGGAATAATTTTTCCTGCTTGCAAATGAAAGGATACGCCTCTAAATTCGAGTTCTATTTCATAACTTGCAGTGCCGCCTGCGATAAAATGCCCATCGCAAACAAGATGCTTAAATGTGCTGTCAATTACTTCTGGTCGAACAGTTCCGCCAAAAAAATACTTAAACCCGAAGTCAATAGACCAATTATTTTTCATTTTAACTCCCACATCTGTTCCAATGGCAAAATTGTTGCCAAATTCTTTTTTCAGGTCTGCCAAAACAATATTATAGGTAAAATTAGGCGTTAAAATAACAAACAATCCCGCCGAATCAACAGCCCTCGCTTTGCGTACCTCTACCTGCGCATATCCTCTTCCCAAAAAAAGAACACCGCCAAACACAAAAAAGAAAATATATTTTTTCATCTTATTTTGATATAAATATCTCTATTACAGCGACATGGTATAAAAAGCAATTATTTGACTTTTTTTTCCAATTCTTCTATTCTGGCAATGTATTTTGGTAAAAATTTGAAAATAGCATACGATTTTATACAATCAGACGCATTAAAAGCGGGAGTTCCAAGCAATACAGCATTGTCTTTCACGCTGTTGCTAATTGCACTTTGAGCACCAACCTGTACGTTATCGCCGATGCTGAGATGCCAATTTACGCCGACCTGCCCGCCGAACAAACAATTTTTTCCGATTTTTGTAGAGCCCGAAATGCCGCACTGGGCTGCCATAACTGTATTTTCTCCAATTTCGCAATTGTGTGCAACCTGTATAAAGTTACACAATTTTACTCCTTTATGAATAATGGTAGAACCCAAAGTGGAGCGGTCTACGCAGGTTTGTGCCCCAATATCTACGTTATCTTCAATAATTACGTTTCCAAGTTGAGGAATTTTTACGTATTGATTATCTTTTTGGGGAGCAAATCCAAATCCGTCTGCCCCGATAATCGCCCCTGCATGCAACGTACAATTATTTCCGATAACGCAGCCGTGATGAATTTTTACGCCCGGATTTAAAATGGTATTATTTCCAATCGTTACGCCCTCGCCAATATAGCAATGAGGATATATTTTTACATTATCGCCCAATATGACACCTTCGGAAATGGAAACAAAATCACCGATATAGACATCTTTTCCCATGACTGTCCCTTCGGCAACAGCGGCATGTTTGGAAATGCCTATTTTGCCTTTCTTTTGATGATAAAAAGCCATCAGTTTGGCAAAGGCTACGTATGGTTCTTCTGTCCGAATAAGGGTAACAGCAAGCGGACGGGTCGGAACAAAATCATTGCTTACCAGCACTGCCGTTGCTTTTGTGGTGTAAATATAAGGCGTATATTTTGTGTTTGCCAAAAATGACAAGCCGCCCTCCTCGCCCTGCTCTATTTTTGAAAATGTGGTGATTATAGCATCGGGATTCCCTTCTATCGTTGCTCCGATAACTTCTGCAATCTCTTTAACTGTAAATGTCATATTGTATGGTTATTTAATTAGTGGCTACATTTTTTCAATTATTCTATTAACAGTAAATTATATCTTTTATTTTCTGTAAAACAAAAACGCACTTCTTCAACAAAGAAGTTGAAGTTTGCAAAGGTACATAAAAATTTTGGAATTTTTTGTCTGAATCAGGATTCTCAAGATTAAAAGATTGCAGGATTTTTTTAGCACACGGATAACACAGATTGAACAAATACTCACACAGATAAATTTAAGAAAAAATCTGTGAAAATCCGTAACATCTGTGTTATCCGTGTGCTAATTTTGTGGGTTTTGTCCACTTGCACAAAACGAGCCAAAATTAGCATTCCTTTTGTCCATTAAACCCAAAATTATCCCCTACCTCTTATTTTTTCTTTGGCAGTTTGAATTTGTATCCAAGCGTTAGCCCAAATAATTCCTGAAATTGGAGATGGTCGGTTGTAATTCCCGCTACAATTGTTCCATCTGAGGCATACACAGGGAAACGTACATTGTAATCATACAACATAGCCGTTTTCAGCGTAATAGACAACCATTCTGTAACCGAAAAACGCCACGTCATCTCAAAATTGGCAGCCATGTTTCGCATTTGGTCATATACGCCTAAATAGTTATAAAACAATTCCAATTTGGTGTTCAAATTGATTTTAGGGTGAATATCTGCTGCAAAGGCAACACGCGTAAACGCCCCGATAAATAAATTTGTTTTTTTATTTGCCGCTACTCCAAAGGCTTCTTGTTTGTAAAAAACAGGGTCTGTTTTTGTTGTCATTTTGGCAGCAAGAGGCGATATATACCAAGACCACATCGTATGTTTATAACTTATACCAAGCGATAGGGTAATGTATCCCGGCGTCATAAAAGAAGATGTTTTTATGGTATCGTGTTCAGGATTCCAACTGTTAATCAATTGGGTGCTTGCCTGCAATAAAGCACCGTAATACCAATTTTTTTTCATTCTGAAACCCACTTGCGTATTGAAATCTATTTTATCTGACGTTTTGTCTCTTCGGGTAGATTTACTTCCCTTCGGACGAAATATATACCTCATCCCAAAATCAACATCCAATGTGTTTTCCCACGAAATTTTACTGCTATTATACAGCAGACGCAAATGATCCAAGGTCGAAAGCCCTATAAACGGGTCGCTGCTGCCAACCCAATTACTCGAATAGGCTTGATTTAACAACAGTTGAAATTGTCCCTCAAATGTCCAATTATTTCCTGTTGCAGTGTCTGCTGGTGCCTCTTTGCCCGTTTTATCCACAACTTCCTCCACTACCGTTTGCGACCTTACGGCAGTAAAACAACTCAATAAATATACAACTGTACCTAAAATTATAATTCTTCCCATGCCATTTTTTGCAACAAATTTTGTGCCAAAATAATGTTGAAAATAAATTTGGTTCAAAAAATTTTAAAATGCTGTCATTCAATTACGAATTACGAATTACGAAATCGGTGATTATCCGTAAAATCGGTGTTATCTGTGTGCGAATTTTGTCTTAAACCAAGATTTTAACAAGATTTACAAGATGAACAGGATTAAAAAAATCTTGGTAATCTTTTAATACATTCACTACGTTCAGTACATGCCTTATGAAAATCTTGGTTCAAGACTTTTTTTTTGTCTGAACTATGATTTATGTGATTGAAATGAAGACTATGATTTTTAAGCCTCCCCTAACCCCTCCAAAGGAGGGGAAAAGGCTCGGCTTAACGGTTTTACGAATTTGTACAATCCTAAGCGTAGGCTGTTTCCCCCCTTCGGGGGGATTAAGGGGGGCTTTTTATTCTTTCACTATTTTCACCATCTTCCCACCTACCTTCAAAAAATACAAACCATTTGCCAAGTGCGAAATAT
>Ga0209628_10004415_pt1 | contig 10160 bp, 9 predicted proteins | sample TergutCu122P4_FD_187285 | JGI IMG/M metagenome (GOLD analysis project Ga0209628, IMG submission 187285) | Cubitermes ugandensis P4 segment gut microbial communities from Kakamega Forest, Kenya - Cu122 P4 (SPAdes) (version 2) | ecosystem: Host-associated > Arthropoda: Insects > Digestive system >... | reverse complement strand
TGCAATATGTTAGCGATACTCGGTAAGCAAGCTGGGCCTTCTTTACACCAATTAATGCACTCTTGTAATGTTCTCTTGAATGCATTGGTGTACCACATAATTTCTCTGTGACGAGCTTCCCTTCCGTCATTGGACATGCGTGCGACATCCATAAAACCAGTATTGACTAATTTTAATAAACGTTCCTGGTGTTTGTCGTAACACGACTGTCTAACTGTCTTCCTTGCACCGGCTACCTTCATGGCCCTTGTAATCTGCTTTTCAAATTCGACAAGTGCCGTGATTTTGTCTTTTATGGATATCTCTGGGTACTCTTCGTCACTACTAGACCCAAACGCCTCGTTAAACAAATCCTTAATATTATTAATAAAATAATCAGCATCGAGTTTTTGCCGCCTATTATGCTTAGAATGATCGTAGATATCACCACCCTGCGATTCAGATGAGGAGCCGTCAGCCTGAGGGCCGACCAGGCCGGTTTGGCTCGGCTGGGATTCAGCTGGTGGTGCCGTAGCTTCAGCTGGCGGTGGTGCTGTTGACGTGCTGGATATTGGGCTGGCTAAGTCTGCTACGAGATTCGCTTCCGGCGTTTCCGGCGTTTCCGGCGTTATTGTCGGTTCTTCATCGTCATCGACAGGATTAGCCAAACATCCTTGCGCCATCACGCTCAGCGAACCTAAGGACTGTACCACCTTCACCGGATCCATCTTAACTAATATTTCTGCTATCTCTCCGAAAGTTGAGTTACTAAACTTGATAACCCCTAAAAACTGCAGAATTTTTCCAATGAATTCCCATCGTTTTGTTTTGTCTTCGCCATCCAGTTCTGTTTCTGATGTGACCGGGCCCGTAACAATACCATCAACTGCCCCCCCCCGTGTGGACTTGTTGTACTCGACATATTATCTCCCTTTCTCTGCCTGTATTCTAGCACCAAGTTTACCAATAGTCAACTATCTCGTGATAATTTTGTAAATTTCCTCCTGGGATCTATTCTGCCAGCTCTGCCGACGTGTGTTGACTCACCAATTTCTTGTCAAAAGTCAAAAGTGGTTCGGCGCCATTCAGCCGTGCGTATTCCGCCAGATAGCAATCGTCAAACGATAACTTTGGATGCTCCAAATATTGTTGCGCCACACCGGCTAACAGCGGCCGATTGCAGTTTAATTGCTCTAACTCCAGCACTGCCGCCACCGCATCCGCTACCTGTGGGCGCCGAAATTGATAGTAGCTTTCCAGGGCAAATACCATTTCTAGGATCGCGACGTCCGATACGATGAACTGCTTGGTTGTTGATTTCAGGATATTTTTGGCGATCTCATGCTGCGCCGGAATGTCATTAAGCAACAATCGGAGCAGGATATTGGTGTCCAGCGACCCGGCCAACCCCCGCTTCATAGCCTGGCCCTGCGATGTTTTTGATAATATTTACTAGCATTTTTCAGTGGCGGAATGCCCGGTTTCAGGTAAGCTGAAATCCGATCTGCGACATCGTCAACAGTGACAGCCCGAGAAATGGTGGCGCTGGCGGCGTCATCATCCAGACGCAAACGTAACCTGGTGCCCTTCTCTGCCCCCAGTTTTTCGCGGAACCTGGCCGGCAAAGTGAACTGTCCTTTGCTAGATACGGTAATAAAAGTGTCCATGGCTCCATTGTACCAAAACTTTTTATATTTTGCAAGGATTTTTGTAAAAATAAGGAATTTTTTGTGTGTCTTACTTTTTCAAAAAGTAAAGATTCTGACTTATCCAGCTAACGAACTACTGCAGATACTCATACAATTTCCGTGTGTCCTTGTTCTTGCGTAGTTTGTTCAGAGCTTTGGCCTCAATCTGGCGGATGCGTTCGCGGGTGACGGCAAATTCGGCGCCAACTTCTTCCAAGGTGTGCGGCCGGTCGCCATCCAAGCCAAACCGCATTTTGATAATTTTTCGTTCCCGGTCGTTCAGGCCGTTGACCACTGTTAAAACCTGTTCGCGCAGCAGCTCCGTGCTAGCGGCTTCCTCCGGTTTGATGGCCGCATCGTCCTCAACAAAATTACCGAGCTCCGAACTGTCATCGTCCTCGCTGCCGCCGACCGTAGCATCCAGGCTCTGGATTTCTTGCTTGATTTTGAAGACATATTTGATTTTGTCCGGCGTATCGTCCATGGCTTCAGCCAGTTCGTCAATCGACGGCTCGCGGTTCAGTTCCTGGGTCAAACGACGCTGAACGCGCAATAATTTGTTGATCGTCTCGACCATGTGCACCGGGATGCGGATAGTGCGGGCCTGGTCGGCGATGGCGCGGGTGATGGCCTGGCGAATCCACCAGGTCGCGTAGGTGCTAAACTTAAATCCTTTGTCCGGGTCGAATTTCTCGACCGCCCGCATCAAGCCAGTGTTGCCTTCCTGAATCAGATCCAGAAAGTCCAAACCACGGTTGCTGTAACGTTTGGCGATCGACACCACCAGGCGCATGTTGGCTTCGGCCATTTCGTCCTTGGGCCGTTTCAGCTTCTTGATTTTCAGGCGCAATTTTTCGCGCTGGGCCCGCAGGTCGGCTTTCTTTTCATCGGTCAAATCCGGCTTTTTTAGACGCTCGGTCAGCTTGATCAACTTTTCCTCGGCCCTGGCCAGCGGCTCGACATTGGCCACGATTTTGGCGGCCAGCTCGTTCTCTTCATCCTGAGTGAGCAAAGGAATCCGCCCGATTTCGCGCAGATAAACCCGCACCGAATCATCGGTCATATCGTCAAAATCAGTCGGCTCGATCACCGCGTCATCGGCCAAATCCTCGTCATCCAAATCATCGATATCCGGCTCGTCACCGAAATCCAACTCGTCATTCATCAGCACTTCGTCGTCATCTGTGTCACTCATCAGGGAACATTGTAGCACCAGAGTTTGGCAAAGTAAATCCTTGACACGGCCAACCAAACGACCTATAATGTTAATGTCTAAGCGGTCAGTGCCGCTTGCGGGGACCAGACTATAATAAATTAAAGAGGAGCGCGTTTATGGTCTCAATCCCCGACAGAAAACATCAGCAATTCAAAATCAACCCTCGTAACGCGGCAAGACATGGTGGTACAGTTCTCGCGTTAGCCTTATTTTTGTTAAGTCTCGGCTTGGTTGGCGCCATCAGACCGAACGACGGCGCCAGCGCCTTGACTGCCCATGATCCGACTGATACGGTCAATGTCCCGGGCTGCGATGGTCAAGCTGAGTGCTTTGCATTTACGATTGACACAACCCTAGATGTTAATGGTGGCCACACTGGCACATCTACAACATTTGCTATTCCAGTGTCAGGTTACGTCAATGGCACCTTTACGCATCCTTACAATTGGATTGTTAACTGTGGTGATGGTAGTAGCGACCAATTATTTAGTGGCACTGGGTCGTCTTACGATAACGGCATTAACTGCAACTACAGCACACCAGGCCAGTATCAAATTACCATTCGTCCCAATGATGCAGCTAGTCCTGGTTGGCTGGACGCGTTTGGGTTTTATGGCGCTCCTACCGGTGCCGGTGCCAGCGCCATTGCTAATACGGATATGTTTTATTCCATAGACACGCCCTTGCCTAATTTGGGGCGCACCAAGGGTGCAACTTATCGTTTTGCCTATATGTTCTGGAGCGCCCAAAACGCCATCGGCATCCCGGATAATCTGTTTTCCAATATTGTAACGACTGGCGACATCAGCTTCTCTAACATGTTCTATCAAACTTTTTATCGCTTCGCCTGGTTCAACAAGAACCCTGCCGGCGCTATAATTCCCGCTGGTTTGTTTGATGCTTTAGATACTAGTTCGGGGACAGACTTCAGCGGAATGTTCAACCAGACTTTCAATAGCTATGCCTACAACACTACCTTGTCTGCCAACGTTATTCCCGCCGGTTTATTTGACTTTATAGATACCAGTAGCGGGGTGAATTTTAGCCGTATGTTTCAGAGTACTTTTGTCAGCATTGCCAGGAATACTGACTATCCACCGCTTGACGTTGGCGGTACTATTCCCGCCGGTTTATTTGATCGTCTTGACACCATTAATGGCAAAGATTTTTCCAATATGTTCAATGGGACGTTCAGCTACTTCGCCTATACCTCCATGGCTGGCACCGTGCCAACTGACCTGTTTAGTAAAATTGATACAACCAACGGCACGATGCTGGCCGGTATGTTTTTTCAGACTTTTCAAAATTACGCCAATCGTACTGCCGATTTTTCTATTAATGGTTCGACCATCATCAATCTGACTCAAACTTTCCGGAATCCGTACTCCACCAAAAATACCACCACTGACAGCGGGCCTAGTACCAGCCCAACCGTCAACGCTGGCGATGTGGTAGTGCCAACCTACAACGGCGGCGATCGCACCATCACCGCCCCCACTGGCGTCTACGCCGATTACAACTGGTACCGGACAGACGGCACGTCCTGTGCGGTGGCTTATCCGACGCTGGATTGCGGTGCCCAGACGGCTGATCAATTGGTAACTTTCCCAGTGAGCGACGAATGGACGCCGGAGACTTCGACTGAAAAAGGTAATGTGACATTTTATGGTGCAGCAACCACTGTGACGGCTAGTTTCGATCCTAATGGCGGCGCGGGTCCAGACTTGGACGATCAAATTGTTGGCGCTGGTAGCATTATTAACCAACCTGCTAACCCGACATATGACAATTTTACTTTTGCTGGCTGGTTTTCGGATGCGGCACTAACAACCCCTTGGGATTTTGCCACCGACGTAGTGACAGAGGATACGACGCTGTATGCCAAATGGATAGCAGAAACCACTCCGCCGTTTAGGCCGCAGCCGCCGTTTGAACCGCCAGTCGAACCATCAGTTGTGCCTGGGGTGCCGGATACGGGGCTAGACTGCTTTTTTCTTAAACAAACCTTTTAGCGACAACCGTTTGGAATATTCCACCGCGCCGGTCTGGAACAGCCGCGCCGCGATGATGAAGACAGCCGCCGCTGTCGCGGCCAAAATCGCCGTGCCGAGGATCGCTTCGCCTAAACCTAAATTCCCCACCGCGTTTCTGAGCATCAGCGGTATCGGCGCCGTGAACGGGAAGAACGTCACGACATTGACCACCGCGTTGGTGGTGTTCGCGATCAGCATCGTCGCCAGATAAATCGGCATGACGATAAGGAGAATCGGGATGGCGAAAAATTGGTTGGCGTCTTTGGCGGTCGGCATGGCTGCGCCGATGGCGACGAGCAGTCCGCTGAAAAGTAACAAGCTCGCGAAGAAAATCACCAAACCAATGGCGATCCGCGCCGGATCGAGCGGGATTTGCGACAGGTCAAACGACGGCAGATTTAGGCGACTGCCCAGCGCAAAATACGCTATGGCCACCAGCCCGATGATCACCACGACCTGAATCAAAATCAATGTCAGAAAGGCGAAAATTTTGCCCACGATCAAGGTTCGCGCACGGATGGTGGTCAGGATCATTTCGCTAACGCGGTTTTCTTTTTCCTCTGTTACGGCGGTCAACATTTGGTTGCCGAACGTCACGATGATCAGGAAAAACAGCACCAGGAAAATCGCCGGCGCGATCATTTGCATCATCGGATTATACGATTTTCCATCCTGAAAAGTTTCGGTCGTAAAGTTAATTTTGCCGCTCAAAATCGCGACTGTTCCCGGGTCGGTCGCGGCCATGGCCGAACTTTGCAGCAGACTTTGCGCCACCGCCTGGTATTTGGAATTGTCAAAAATCCCGACGTTCTTGGCGAAAATTTGCACCTGATCCTTCGCCAAATTTTTGGGGAAATAAAAGTAAGCATCCAATTTTCCGGCCTTGACCGCCGCCAAACCGTCGTCCTTGTTCGCGATATTTTTCGCGCCGATTTTGGTCAAGATGGCCAGCGAAACTGTGCCGGAATTGTCGGTCAGGCCGATGGAAAATTTCTCGTTCGCCAGGTTGTCGACCGAATTTTGCGCCTGATTTGCGGCAAAAAGTTCCACCCCGGCGATCGCTGAAATCAGCAGCGGGAGTAACAGAATCATCGCCCAAAAAGATTTTCGTTTCAAGGTCCGCACCACTTCGAATTGATACACCACGCCGAAATTGTGGCCGAAAAATTTACGGGTCATTTTGCCTCCTCCAACATTTTCATTACCTCTTCAATCGTCAAGAAATCATCACCAAAATCCGGTCGTGGCGTGTTGGTCATTTCATTTTCCGAAATATAGCGCCAGAACACGCTAAAATTCAGTTTCGCGAAAAGTTTATTCAGATTCTTAACCAGATTCGCCGAAATTTCCTCGGGTTTGGCGCGACCCTTGACTGCTGTTATCGCGATGATATAATCCAAATTATTGGCTTTCTTGAGTTCAAACGCCGCGATTGGCACGGTTTCAATGTTGCTCGGTTTCGTTGCGAAATCGTTGTCCGGTTGATTGAGCAGAGCCGCCGCAATTAAACGGACTGCACGAAAGACTTTTTCGCGCTCCGATTTTTCACAATTTTCGTCGTGATAAATTTCTAAAAGTGCCACTACTTTTCCTCCACTTCTTCTAAAAATATTTTTTGCATAAAAGTTCCTCTTGCCCCCCCCCGCTTAACACGCTCTGTCTCAATTTCTTGGTCTGTGATCTGGAATAAGTTAGCTTTCGCCAGAGCGATTTCTTTTAGATCCGCCAGTTCTTTCAAGACATCTTCGCGAATTTCAGCGTCCACCAATTCCCGAGCTTCTTCAAGGATTTTATCGTCGACCGCGGACGCAAATTCTTGGTCGTTTAGAACACGCATTTTCAGTGTTGCACCATTCGCGACAATTATTTCAGGAATTTTGTCGCGCACTAATTTTTTATGAACTACCTTTTTCATGGCTTTCCCTTTCGCGAATCATCATTCTTGTCATCCTGAACTTGTTTCAGGATCTTCCTTGTTTTGGCGCTGTTTTGGAAAGTTGAAGATTCCGAAACAAGTTCGGAATGACTTTTATTACTAGATCCCTCGACTACGCTCGGGATGACACTATCATTTCGCGAGCCCAAATCACCTAAAGAAAAATGTTCTTCGTTCTCACCATCCACGCCGCCGTAAATCTGCACAAAAATGTCTTCCATGTGCTGACCACCATACTTTTTGCGCACCGTCGCCAGCGTGCCGTATTCTTTCGCTATCCCGTCCTTGAGCAGCAAAATTCGATCACACAACCTTTCCACCTCGTCCATTTGGTGCGTTACCATCATCACCGTTGTGCCGCGCCTCTGCAAATCAAGTATCATGTCCATCAAAAGCCGCTGATTCACCGGGTCGAAACCTTTGGTCGGTTCGTCGAGAATCAAGAGTTCCGGCTCGTTCATAATCGTGATGCCGAGCTGGACTTTTTGCTGCATGCCGCCAGAAAGTTTGTCTATTCTGCTGTTTTCGTAACCGCCCAGGCCGACTTTGCCCAGATAATTCAGCGCAAAATCCTTGGCCGCGGCGCGCGACATGCCCTTCAACTGGCCGAAGTAAACCATGGTGTCCAGTACCGTTTCCTTTTTGTAAAGCCCGCGCTCCTCTGGTAAATAACCGACTTTACCGCCGATTTTCGCTACATCAAACTTTTCGCCATTGATCAACAATTCGCCGCCGGTCGGTTCGTAAATGCCCAGCAGTGCCCGGAGAGTCGTCGTCTTGCCCGAACCGTTCGACCCGAGAAAGCCAAAAGTCTCGCCCCGTTTCACCACGAACGACAGATCGCGAATCACCTTTTTCGTGCCAAAACTCATCGCAAAATTTCTTACTTCGATAATATTTTCGCTCGCCAAAATTTCCTCCTTGCTTTTCAATTATTATACTCCCTTTTTCGCTAAATTTTTGTGGGAAGTTTTAAAAAAGGCTATTTGTACAGTTGGCTGTGTGTGCCGATATTGATCAGTAGTATCGAGTTTTCGCTAGTATATTCAAAATGGATCCTCAGGTCACCGCCAACGTTAATCGACCAGACGCCCGACAGCTCTCCTTTGAGTTCGTGTAAACGTAATTTTCGTGATTCTGGATTTCTGAGAAATAGCAGGATTGCTTCGTCGACCCGCCGCTGCTCCCTGCTTGATAGTTTAGTGTAACTTTTTTGAAATTTTTTGTTAATATCAAACTGCATTATTTTGCCTTGTCTGATTGCGCTGCTGCATGAAGATGTTCTAACATGTCTTCGACGTTATCAAAATGCTCATATTCCCCTGCCGCATAATCGGCCCGTGCTTCCCGGATGTCATCGATTAGCTGCTGCGTCGGTTCGCCGTCATCATACAAATCCAAGTTGAGCCGGCCAGTGCGGACTGTTTGCGCGATCAACGCATTTACCAGCGCCGTGGTAGTCATGCCGAAATCATCAGCTAGTGCCATTAATTTGGCCTTGGTGCTGGCCTTTACTTTAACATTGAGTGAAACTGTATCGCTTGCCATAATACGTCCATTATACACCTATTGGATATATGGTGTCAAGTTTTTATTGTAAAGTTTAGGATTTCTCTGTAATTATTCTTCTTTCCGCCCGTCCCAAATCGCCCTTAGGCCCGCAAAATCATCGCGCGACGAAGTCTTTTCCAAACTATTCAGATCGCGTTTCAAACCGTTGACCGCACCGTTCAGAATTTCGACGCGCTCGCCATTTCCGCTGTCCAGCGCCGTCGCCAGCTCGGTGTTTAGGCTATCAAATTTGGCGCGCAGTTTCAGTTTTTCCAACTCCACCATGCTCGCCAGCAAGGCCAGCCGTTCGTCGACATCGCCACCCAGTTCCTGCGACGCGATAATTTCCAGCTCGGCCATTTTGTCGGCCATTTCACTGGTAATTTCGATCTTTTGACCGAGCAAATAATACTTTAATTTAGCAAAAGTTTCAGTCAAATATTCGTCGCGTAAATTGTTTAGGACGCTGCGCAGGCGCATGACTTTGAGGGTAATTGCAAAAATTTGGTTCAGGAAATGTTGTTCGTCCCGCCGCGAATATTCGCGCCGCGGTGTTTTGATCTCACGTCGAATTTTGCGCGGTTTCTTATCTGTTGAAGTAGCATACATTTTTTGTTCAAGAACGTGCAAACTGGCGCCGGTCAGGCTACTCAGCTGCTGCAAATAAAATTCAATTTCCACCGCGTCATGCAAATTGCGAATCAATTTTAGAGCCTGGCTAGTCAAAGTTTTCTTACCATCGGCCGTGGTCAAATCTTCGCGGGCGGCGTATTTTTGGATTACCCACTCCACCGCCGGTGTTGTATACTTTACAACAATCTCCTGCCAAACATCTGCGCCAAATTTGGCGATAATTTCGTCGGGGTCTTTCATTTTTTTAATGTCATCCTGGCAAACCTTTAGTCCTGAACTCGTTTCAGGATGTTTCAGGATCTTCATTTTTGCTTCACTAGATTCCGGATCAAGTCCGGAATGACAGTCGTTTGACCAATCAACCACGCTCAATTTAAGTTCCAGCGGCTCGGCCAAAGCAATCGCCCGCTCGGTCGCCGCCACTCCGGCCCGATCGCCGTCAAAACACAACCGAACATTGCGGCTCAGACGACTTAGCGCTTTCAAATGATCCCGCGTCAGGGCCGTCCCAGCACAAGCCACCACGTTTCTAACACCAGCCTGATGCGAAGAAATCACATCCAAATTACCCTCCACAATCACCGCGAAATCCTGCTCCCGAATGGCAGTTTTCGCAAAATTCAGTCCGAAAACTTGTCGGCCTTTGTCATACAAAATCGTGGCTGGCGTATTCAAATATTTCGGCTCGCCCTCACCAACAATCCGCCCGGTAAAGCCGACCACCTGCCCCTGGCCATCCCGCAATGGAATCATCATCCGACTCCGAAACATCTCGCCGCCCCGTCCGCCGATCAGACCGGCGCCACGCATTTCCGGCTCGCTGTATTTCTTGTCCAACAACAGTTGTTTAAGTTTAGGACTCTCCGGCGCGTAACCAATTCCCCATTCCATGACAGTTTCGCGCGTTAGTCGCCGGCCCGAAATGTAGGCCAAGGCCGTGTCCGATTTGACCATTTCGCGCTGAAAATAATTCAAGGCGATCTGGTTCATCGCCAAAATCCGCTCTTTGCGCTGGCCCAAGTTCCGCGGCGCCCGTTCGTCATATTGCGACAGATCCACCCTGGCCTTTCGCGCCAGCAGCTCTAACGCCCCCCGAAAATCCAGGCCCTCGACTTCCATCACAA
>Ga0209628_10004414_pt1 | contig 10160 bp, 9 predicted proteins | sample TergutCu122P4_FD_187285 | JGI IMG/M metagenome (GOLD analysis project Ga0209628, IMG submission 187285) | Cubitermes ugandensis P4 segment gut microbial communities from Kakamega Forest, Kenya - Cu122 P4 (SPAdes) (version 2) | ecosystem: Host-associated > Arthropoda: Insects > Digestive system >... | reverse complement strand
CACCTAAAAGGGTGAATCTTGCGTTTGGAATAATCAATTTTTTCATCTATTTTTGTCACGCGAAAAAACAACAATAGCGATGACAAGTTTAGATTTAACAGGAATGGGCGTTGCGTTGATTACCCCGTTCAAAACAGATGAAAGCGTTGATTATGAGGCGTTATCTATGATAATTGATTATCTTGTAGATAACGGGACGGATTATATCGTAGCCCTTGGCACAACAGCCGAAACTATGACTTTAGCCGATGATGAGAAAAAAAAGGTGACCCGTTTTATTGTAGAGCAGGTAAACGGGCGTATTCCCATCGTACTTGGTGTCGGGGGTAATTGTACGTGGAGTTCGGTCTCACAAATCAAACAGACCGACTTTACCGGGATAAACGCCCTGTTATCGGTTGTGCCTTATTATAACAAACCTTCTCAAGAGGGTATATACCAACATTTTAAAGCCATTGCAGAAGTAGCGCCGGTGCCGATCGTTTTATATAACGTGCCCAGCCGCACCGGTGTTAATATGACTGCCGAAACGACGCTTCGCTTAGCGCATGCATTTGATGCATTTACTGCTGTTAAAGAGGCGTCAGGCAATTTTGTCCAAATCGGGGAAATTATCAAACACAAACCTTCTGGTTTTCAGGTGATCTCAGGCAATGATGGCGACACCTTCCCATTGATCGCTTTAGGCGCCGTAGGCGTGATTTCAGTACTTGGAAATGCTTTTCCGTTCGATTTTAGCCGGATGGTTCGTCTGGCTTTAGTGGGCGATGATCTCAATGCCCGCGCCATACACCTTCGTTTCACCGAACTATACGATTTGCTTTTTGTTGACGGAAGCCCTGCCGGCGTTAAGAGCGTACTGCATTTGATGGGATTCATTGAAAACAAACTGCGTTTACCGCTTGTTTCGGCGCGAACCGTTACTTATGAGAAAATTCGTCAGGCGTTGTTACAATTAAATGTAAAAGTGAAGTAAATGGATATTTCGGTATTGATACCCTTATACAACGAAAGCGAATCGCTTCCGGAGTTGTATGCGTGGATAAAACGGGTGATGGATCATCAGGGGTTTTCTTATGAAATTATTTTTGTTGACGACGGAAGTACCGATGCGTCATGGGATTTAATTGAGGCGCTGAGCGCAAAAGCGCCGGAAGTGAAAGGGATCAAATTTCGTCGCAACTATGGGAAATCACCGGCGCTTCATTGTGGTTTTCAACGTGCACAAGGCGATGTTATCATTACTATGGATGCCGATTTACAGGATAGTCCGGATGAAATACCGGAACTGTACGCGATGGTAAAAAATGAGGGGTACGATATCGTGTCCGGTTGGAAACGAAAACGGTACGACAATAAACTGACGAAAAATTGGCCGTCGAAGTTGTTCAATGCCACAGCACGCCTTTTTTCTGGCGTCAAGCTGCATGATTTCAACTGCGGATTGAAATCCTATCATAAAGATGTGGTTAAAAATATCGAGATATATAATGACATGCATCGGTATATCCCGTATTTAGCTAAGATTGAAGGGTTTAATCGCATCGGTGAAAAAGTCGTTCAACATCAAGCGCGTAAATACGGAAAAACGAAATTTGGATTAAGCCGATTTTTTAACGGTTACTTGGATTTGATTACACTGTGGTTTACCTCAAAGTTCGGGAAAAAACCGATGCATATTTTCGGGTTGTGGGGCAGTATTATGTTTTTTATCGGCTTGATTGCTCTTATTGTCGTATTAACCGCCAAATTGATATCAATCATTGAAGGTGATCTGCGTCCTTTAGTCACGCAATCGCCCTATTTTTATATTTCCCTGACATCCATGATTATCGGAACACAGTTATTCCTCGCCGGATTCATCGGCGAACTGATATCACGTAACGCTCCCAACCGGAACCGCTACAAAATCGAAAAAGAAATCTGATTTTTGCCACGAACCACACAAACCACACGAACCATTTCCGAATGGGCGACCAAACGTCGCCCCTACGACATCCCCCTACCCCCTTCAAAGGGGGAATTAGCTACCAGCTACCAGCTACAGACTACCAGCTACCAGCTACCAACTACCGACTCCTACATCAGCCATTCTTCCATAAAGCCATCCATTTCGGCTTGATGCGCTTCTAAACTTTGCAAAAGTTTGAATTGGGCTTTTGTGCGTTGCAGGTTGTGTTCGGGATGATGGATTTTATAATAGGTATCGCCATTGAGGTAATCGGTAAAAAAACGGACGGTTTGCATATACGTCAGTAACCGCCCTCCATAAGGAAGCAGGCTTATTTCCAATGGCGTCAGGAACGATTGGGCTGTTTCCATATAACCGCGGGTATAAGCCTTGAAAATATCCAAATTGACATGGATGCGATCCAAGTCCGGATCGTCTTCGGCGCCGGTATTGGCTCCGGTACGGATGAAATCGCCAATATCCGAAAGGACGAATCCGGGCATGATGGTGTCTAAGTCTATTACACACAAAACTTCCTTTGTATGGACATCAAATAAGATGTTATTCACTTTGGTGTCACAATGGTTGATGCGTTTCCGCAATTTTCCTTCGCGATATAACACCTCCTGAATACACATGGCTTCAGCGCGTTTTTCTAATTCGTCGACGATGTCTTTCACGCGATCTAAACGGCCTGCAGCATTTAATTCTAAGGCGTCTTTAAATTGCTGCAATCGGAATGCCATGTTATGAAAATTCGGAATCGTCTCGCCCAATGTACCTTCGGGGATATCGGCAAGCATCGATTGAAAATTGCCGAACGTCTTTCCGGCTTCGTATGATAATGAAGGATTGACTTCTTCCAAACTGATGCTGTTTGGAATCATCAAGCAGACGCGCCAATAGTTTTCGCCGTCGTGATAATACGTCTTACCGTCTTTTGCCGGTAGAAACGTCAATACTTTCCGGTCGACATCCGGTTCGTTTTGCGCTATCAACTTCTTCCGGATATGCGATGTGACGATCCGTATGTTGTTTTGCAGCATCTCCACATCTTTGAATATGTGATGGTTAATACGTTGCAAAACATATTTGGCCGTTCCTGAACCGGTAGTAACCTTTAACGTGTCATTGATATGGCCGTTCCCAAAAGGGATCGCTTCAACCGCGTTTTCTTTAAGATCGAAATGCGATAAAATCTGGAGGTAATCGTTGTTTGTCATGATTTTTTTATTTTTTTATTGTTGAACTTGGATGCAAAAATACTCTTAATCTCGCAGAAAAACAAGAATGAACGGCTAATTTTTTTTAGCACACGGATGACACGGATTTTTACATCCCCCCTGCCCCCTTCAAAGAGGGAAGGATTCACACGGATTTTAAAGGGGACTTCTAAAAACCCCAAAATCAAGGCTTGCGATGGAGGCAAAAGCGCAGTTTACAAGAAGTAAATGAGCATTTTGCCGAAGGAGTATAACGCAGAGTTTGGGGTTTATAGAAGTTCCCTTATATTTTTTTCTTTGACCAGGGGGCAAAGCGAAGGTATAGGACGCTTCCGACAAGCAGGCCCAAGAAATAGAGGATTTCGGCAGTCATACAGACGTGAACCGGCCATTTATAAACAATACCCGTCAGATAGATGTGAATGACATATAAGGTCAGAACACCAAGTTCGAGTATCAAGGCGGATTTGGTGTTTCCTGTTCCGGAAATGCCATTAAAGTAGGCGGAAGCCATTGCGCCGATGAGCAAAGCAATCGTAATGACATAAACCGACGGGATAGCGTCGTTTATTAAAGAGAAGTCGTTGGTGTATAAAGAAAGGATGCTTTTTGAAAACAGGCAAAGCAGAAGCACACAAACAGCCATGATGCTAATTAACAGTTTAGTGATCCGACGGATAAGCGGCAGGACATCTGTTATCCTTCCCTCGCCGATGATATTGCTGACTAAGGTGTTCGTCGTACCCGACAGCGCATTAAGTGGAATAAACATCACAATGTAAATACTCCGGACAATGTTGGCAATCGCTAACGCATGATGCCCGTGATGTTCGATGACAACGAAAAATAAAAAATAGGTCCCCATCGAAATGAAATATTGGAGCATGGTATAAATCGATATGTTCAATACATGTTTCAGTAATCCGAAGTCAAAGGACTTTATACCGGTAAAACCGTATTTTTTCAGGTCGACCGTCACAAACGAATAGATAATCAGAAATAGAGCGGCGATCAGTTCTGCAAAAATACAAGCGATAGCCGCCCCTTCAATGCCCATTTCGGGAAATCCGCATTTTCCGAAGATCAACAGATAGTCTAAAATGACATTGGCGACAGCCAGAATAATGGCATTGGCAGTCAATACTTTCGTTTTAATGATGCCCACATAGAACGCACGCAACATCACGTTTAGCGCTCCAATAAACAAACAAAGGATACGCCATTTCACGTAGGTCATTGTAGCCTCCCAGATCGCTTCCGATGAAATCATGATATGCATGATATCACCCGAAAAGAGGGTGGATAATCCGACAACCAACCAAGCTAACCCAAAGAGAAAAAGGGCGCCTTGAAACATGACCGGACCAATGGCGCCATAATTTCGTTCGCCATTTCGCCTGCTAATGATGATTTGCGCTCCGGTACTGAAACCGAAGAAAATCGTGAAAAAACAGATGTAATAGATCCCTCCCATGGCTGATGCACCGAGTTCGATTTCCCCCACATGGCCAAGAAAGGCGGTATCAGTGACGTTAATCACATTTTGCGCCAATAATCCGATCATAATCGGATAACTGACTTTCCAGATTTCTTTCTTAGAATAATTCATATTTGACATTGTCAATCAATCTGACATCTCCGCAAAATACGGCAATACAGCCTACCGGAGATTGAGATTCGCGCCATTCGTGGATCGACCGAAGGGAATGTCCATCCACGATAGCGAAATATTCTACACGTAAATAAGGCAAACGGTTCAACGTTGTCGTCACCCATTCTTCAACTTCACGGACACTTTTCGAGGGCCATAAACGACGACTTTCTGCTAATGTTCGCGCAATTGCAGGCGCGATCTGACGTTGTTCGGGAGTCAATCGGACATTACGGCTACTCATGGCTAATCCATCCGCTTCACGAACGATCGGACAAGCTATCAGGGTCACCCGCCTTTTTGTCTGTTTAACCCACGTCCGGATAACGGCGATTTGCTGATAATCTTTTTCTCCAAAATACGCGTAATCCGGCTCTACCATATCGAATAATTTACTCACAACCTGGACTACCCCGTTAAAGTGATTAGGCCGATACTTCCCTTCCATGACCTGAGCTACCTTCCCGAGATTGAAAACACGGGTGTCGGGCTCCGGATACATGACTTTTTTCGCCGGAACAAAAACACAATCGCATCCTGACGCTTCAAGCAGCTTGAAATCGTTTTTTAATGTCCGGGGGTAAGTAAGAAAATCTCTTTTATCGTTAAACTGGGTGGGATTGACAAAAATGCTGACAACACAACATCCGACTTCCTGTTTACATTGGCTAACCAAACTGAGGTGTCCTTCGTGTAATGCGCCCATCGTCGGGACGAAACCAATCCTTTTTCCGGATAACCTTTCTTTCTCTATGAAATCATTTAACTCATTAATAATGCGAATAATAACCATCTTTAATTCGATAAGTAGTCGGTGTGAAAACTAAAAAAAACGTCTAATGCGACTGCAAAGCAACAAAATAAAAAGTTAATTGAAAAAAAATAGTTGCATATTATCGGTTTTTTTTTAGTATCTTTGTGCCGTTTTCCAATAAATATGAAAGAATGGTTGCAAAGCGAATTTTGTTTATCACTCAGGAAATAGCGCCATATTTACCTGACTCTGACATTTCAAAAATATGCAGACAATTACCGGAAGGCATTCAAGATCGGGGTCGTGAGATACGTACTTTTATGCCGCGATACGGGATTGTCAATGAACGGAGGAACCAATTGCATGAAGTTATACGCCTTTCGGGTATGAATCTGATTATTGATGATACGGATCATCCGTTGATTATCAAGGTTGCTTCGATCCAATCGGCCCGGATGCAAGTGTATTTTATTGATAATGAGGATTTTTTTTATCGCAAGGCCATCGCAGCCGACGATTATGGCGATGAATTTGAAGATAACGACGAACGAATCATCTTTTATGTCAGGGGCGTCCTTGAAACGGTTAAAAAACTGCGCTGGATTCCTGACTTGGTTCATTGTCATGGATGGATGTCGGCGCTTGCCCCAATCTATTTGAAAAAAATGTATGCAGATGACCCGGGTCTCTCAGGCGCAAAAATTGTGTATTCCGTTTACGAAGATTCGTTTAAACAATCATTAAGCAAATCGCTCCCCGACAAATTGAAACAAGATAAAATGAGTGACAGGGACATCCAGTTATTGAAAAATTCGACGGACTATGTCAGTCTGTCCAATCTGGCCATTCGTTATTCGGATGGCGTTATTCAAGGAAGCCCTCAAATCAATCCGGCGATCCATGAATACATCGAAAAAGAAAATAAACTTTTTTTGCCTTTCCAGCCCGAAGAAACGTATATTGATGAATATAATGAGTTTTACAATAAAGTACTCACTACAAAAACAAAGAAATGAAACACCGTTTTAAACTTTTCATTCTATTGGCTCTTTTTCAAGGACTTTTTTGGAGTTCATGTAATGATAACTTGACTTCTATCGGGACCCATTTGCTGCAACCGAATGATTTGATAACGATCTATACGGATACGTTTCATATGAAAGCAACGACGGTCAAAGTGGATTCGATTTACGCAAAGACGTCTAATTTTATGTTAGGAGAGATGTATGATCCTGTTTATGGGACGATTAAGGCGGATTTACTTTGCCAGTTTTATTGTGAAGAAGGATTTCAATTTGCCTACGCACCGGTCGACGGTAAAATCGACTCCATGGAATTGATTATCTTTTATAACCTGAATTCGAATGGCGGTTTAGCGGTGTATGGCGATACCATTACGCCGATGGAGGTGACCATTTACCCGATAAACCAACCGTTAAAAAGGAATTTTTATACCAACGACCAACCGGAAAAATATTGCGATATGCAAAACCCGTTGGGAAGCGTTACTTATACGGCATACGACATGACCGTTTCGGATTCATTACGAGAGTCAGGTTCTTTCTCCCCCTATTTACGGGTGAAATTACCAACCGAATTAGGGCAACGGTTTTACGATGAAACGATCAATAACCCGTCCACTTTCAGTAATCAAAGCGCATTTAACGCTTTTTTCCCGGGCGTATACATCACGAACACCTATGGTAGCGGGTGTCTTATTCCTTCTACCGGTGAATATATCGCCATACGTATATTCTTTCAAATTTGGATCGAACCCGATGAGGATTATCCGGAAGGCACTTTCGCCACAGCGGATCAGAGGTTTTATGTCGCCAAAGATGTCGTTCAGATCAACCGTTTTAAAAACAGCAACTTCGACCAGCTTTTAGTTGGCAATCCCACCCATACTTATGTGAAATCACCGGCTGGCGTTTTTACGAAGTTGACCTTACCAACGACCGAAATATCCAAAGAGATTGATATCAATGATCGTTACATTAACGGGTTTACGCTCAATCTGAAGTATTTGCCCGAAGATGAACGGTATTTCGCTTATGCTCCGCCAAGTCATTTACTTTTATTGCCGGAAGATTCACTCACCACTTTTTTCGAAAGAGGAAGCGTCGAAAACAACAGTACATCATTCATTTCTTTCAGTACGGTTGATGATTATGGCTCGTATACCTCGTCCTATGAAACGCCTTCCGGATACACGCCCGGTTCCCGCACTTATGCTTTCGGAAATATCAGCAAACTTCTCAAGACGCACATTGATCAATCGCCGGATAAGGATTTGAGTTTATTAGTTATCCCTGTGACCCGAAAAGCGTCGCCTTACAATGAAAAATATTACACCACCAACATCTCGCATAATTTTTCACTTTCGGGCGTGAAGATACGCACCGAAGAAGAGTATATGAAAGTGGTCGTACTCTCCAGTAAATATGAAAACCGGTAACACCTTGATTATTGAGGGACTTATCGGGGACTTTTGACCTTTAAGAAGCGAAGCGCTTTAACCATATATCGCGGCAAAGGTTTTTCATCATCCCTGTCACGGAGGTCAAGGTAAATGTCAAATCGTTTCAGGATGGGTATTTTGAAAGCTTCAACAAGTTCAATTAATGTGCCGTCCGGGTCTTCGACGTAAGAAAAATGCCCGTGCGCATCTCCCATACTAAAATATTTGCCGCTGTCGCACACCAAAGGATTTCCCATTAATTCCGCCAGCTTGCCGAAAACCCTTATTTTGCGGACATCAAAACAGAGGTGTATAAAACCCGGATCACCCCAAAAGCGGTCTTTATACAAAAAGACAGGCTTTATATCAGGCGAATAAACAAATTCTAAATGCGAAGGACCCATCAATTCGCAAAGCGGCCCTTGCATCGGTGCTGATCGTTTAAGCATGTACCGACGCAAGCGATTATTCCCGCCATTCACCTGCTTTAAGTCATCAAATACCCCTGTTTCGTCGTATTCAACGACATCATACCCCAAAAATTCGCCGTAAAAATCGGCAGTCTTCTGGATGTTCGATACGCCAATAATGGCGCCATTGACGCCTCCGGTAGGTTTGTCTACCTTCGAAAAAACATAATCGTCCTCCTCTACTTCAAAAAGGTTGTCATAGGGATCATACAGAAAAAAATGTCTTTTTCCAAGCGGATTTTTTACGATTCCTCCCAAAAGCGTTGCTCCTTGCGTATGTCTCAGGTGGTGATAAGAACGCTCGATATCGGAAGACCTTATTTTGCAGGTCAAAATACCCAAGTCGCCCAGACGCGGTTTTTGGGAGAGGTATCTCAACTCCCGTATCTTAGGCTGCCAGAGTTCAAACCCCCCGCCTCCACGCAAGTTTATTGCCATGAGAGCCCGACGACGTTGCGGCATTCCATTGGTATAGAAGAGCATAAGATCGGCTACCCCATCATCATCAAAAATTTTTATATCGCACCCAAATGCGCGGATATACCATGCGAACGCCTCTTCGATATTGGCAACGCCTATCCCTATCTGTTGAATTCCACAAACGACCATGATAATTTATAATTTAAAAATTTAACAATTTAATAATTTAAAATTTAATGATTTAATAATTGATTTTAGGTGACTGAAATTTTCCGAGCCAGCAGGTAGAAAAGAAAAGGGATGTATTTCTTTAAAAAGACCATAGAAAGTTCTTTACCGCCAATGAGCTTGCGGCGTTTTCCTTTTCTGATCGCGCGCAAAGCGATTTTAGCACACCTGTGAACATCCATACCTGTGGCTTGTCCGTTATCCATTTTTCCATAGGATGTGCCATCAGCTAACAATGCGCTTTTACTGATTGGCGTATTGATTCGTCCGGGAATGAGAAAAGTCACTTTGATATGGGAATATTCCAATGCGAGCGACTCGAAAAAACCAAACAACGCATGTTTTGATGCGCAATAAGCCGATCGTAACGGGAAACCGAATAACCCTGAAATAGAAGTGGTTACCCCGATATGCACCGGTTTGCCGGAAAGGAACATTCCTGACAGTTTTTTAATTAAGTATACCGGGCCGAAGAAGTTGGTTTCCATAATCAGACGATCAACAGAAAAGGCGGTCTCCAAAGTCAGCGCCCGTTGCGAAACGCCTGCATTCAAAATGAGGTAATCGAATGTTATATTTTCTTTTGTTACCTCTGAAATCAAATCATCTATTGAAGTGGAATCTGAAAAATCGACTTCAAAGAGTTGAGTCTTGCCGTCGGTTTTATCCCATGGGCATGTTCGGGTTTTCGCGTACATTTCACTGACCTCAGTCCTGTTTTCCCAATTTTTTCCAGTAAGGTAAAGGTTTGCCGACGTTTTTGCAAGCAAAAACGCCATCGCTTCACCAATACCGGAACTCGCTCCGGTAATCAGAATGTTCTTATGCTCAAACAGTTTTAAATTCATCGGACCAATTATTTTTCAATCCATGCGTTAATCGTTGGCAAAGGTACTGTTTTTTTTTCAAAGTAACAACGGTTTCACTTATGCAGGCAGGGATGCCTGCGGTCCATGATAAGGCAGGCAGGGATGCCTGCGGTCCATAAAAACAAAAAAGAGG
>Ga0209628_10004413_pt1 | contig 10161 bp, 2 predicted proteins | sample TergutCu122P4_FD_187285 | JGI IMG/M metagenome (GOLD analysis project Ga0209628, IMG submission 187285) | Cubitermes ugandensis P4 segment gut microbial communities from Kakamega Forest, Kenya - Cu122 P4 (SPAdes) (version 2) | ecosystem: Host-associated > Arthropoda: Insects > Digestive system >... | reverse complement strand
ATGTGGCTCGAGTGACGGTGGCAGGAAGGCAGGTGTATAGGCAAACTTCGTGCAACAAGTCCACTGGCAGAAAGAAAGTAAGAGATAGAAAGAAAGAAAGAAAGAAAGAAAGAAAGAAAGAAAGAAAGAAGGAAGAAATGGGGGGTAGAGGGAAATGGCTCCGTCTGGGTTTGATATGAATAATGTTGAAATTTATAGTTTTAATGTGCAGGGCATTGAAAGTGGAAACTCTGACAATGCAAGAATCAACATTCTGCCAGACTTGACTGTAATAATGACATTCAGTTTATGTTACAATAAATTGGATCAATTTGAAAGGACTTCAGCTCTTGCTGAGAAAGCAAATTCTTCTCTTACTCACTTTGGTCGGAAGGACCCTGTTAAATTTCGGTTTAACTTTCGGGGAAGCTGCTATCAGGCACAGAACAAGCAAAGAGTTTCGCCGTTTGCTGTGGAACTACTTTCTTCGGCGTGCGAAATAATACGTAATACCGGAAGGCGCGAAAGACGCGATACGTTCATTTTCTTTAAAATGAAGTTCGCGGCAACAGAAATTATTTTAATCTCTTGAAGTATGAAATTTATATGTATTACACATACCAGAATTCGGTTAATTCCTCGCGCTAAACAGTCTCCCGTTACAAATACAGTGAAACCTGCCTACAACGGAACAGCGTAGGAAAGAATTCCCCCCCCCCCGGTTGCAGGCAGGTTCCCTTCATGTAGGTACTTGAAGTCTGGATCCTCGGGATTAGTTTTCCGCTAAAGAAACGTTTCTGGTATGCCCCAGTTCTGCTTAAGACAGGTTCCAGTGTATTAACCTCTTAAAGCTTAACCCTTTGGCGCCGGAATTTCTTTTTTAAATTTTAGCACACCTGTATTTAAAATGTGAATAATACAGGAACCAAAAAAGGTAGCATTATGAAATAAACGGCATTTTGAAGAGAAAAAAACCGGAGATTATGCAGCATGTTTAAAATATTCAGTAGTATATTTGTTGAATAAATATATAAAATGCAGCATCTGGAGGTTAGCTGTGCGGTACGACCCATATAGTGGCCGTTAGGCGTCAAATGGTTAATGGTTACGTGATGCACCAACAGGTTTAACATTAAAAAATTGTACATTCTGCCCACACTGTATTTATGTGTTCTGTGTTTATCTGAGAACAATCAGCGACTTGTACCACTTACATCATAAACTGAATGGTTTTTATAACCAAGATGAAAAGCGTTTACTGCGCGGTAGGAACTGGGTCTTTAAATAAAACCGTTTAAGCTTGGTGTTTAAAAGGTTAACTGGTTAATAATGTTGACAGAAATAATCATTTAATGCAGGAATCATACGAACATCTACACGCAGTGGAGCAAAATGCAGTTTTTAATTTTAAATAAATAGTACTGTAATTTAATGTGCTAAGAAATGTAGCCACCTGCATAAATAAATTTTTTGGACATGAAAAAAAAAATCAAAAGTCCTTAGTGTGAGCAAAAAAAAAAAAGTAAATATGACTGCAGGTGGTCACCACAAATACCTTAAAAAATGCATATTCACGCGCGAAACGGCATTTGAATATTACGTGATCCAAATCCCTTGAACTGTGACTAAGTTGGCTTTCCTGGCTGTCTTTATCACCGTGTGTCCGAACGACAGGTCAGTAAGCGGCCAGCTTTAAAACAAGCCAGCGTAATGTAATTACGGAGCCATACGACTTCCAGACTGCACAGAGATGCTGTTGCTGTTAATAAATATCAAGTGTTTAATTATTCATAACGTGTACATAGCTCATTTCTGCGCCAAGGCACAAGGTTCAATTACACTGGAGATAGATTACATGAAATTATAATTATAATTCAGACAGCACAGAAAATGAAGGATGTAATTAAATCGGAAACATAACAAGAAGAGTTCGGTTTGAATATTACAGTTACGAGGTTATGAACTGTTAATATTAATAAACTAAAGTCTACAGCTCACAGGCCTACAGAAGGAAAAATATAGAAATTGACATGATAGTGACAGAAATGAAATGTCCATTACGCTGCTTCTACTTTCTTTCTTTAAACCTACCCAAACGAACATACTGTTATCGAAATAAGGAAAGGACCATGAAAAGAAATCAAAACAACTCCATGGAGAAGAGTCCCTTTTGAGGAGCTAATAATTTATTAGCTAGTAATTAAAAACATCTACTTCATGGAGCCCGACAGTTTAACACCATACATCATGCAATTGGTCCGCATCCTGAGCCAGATCCTGCCCGCACACTATCGACCTATCTTCAAGAGCCATTATATTATTATACCATCTACACTTAAGCTTTCAAAATGCTATCTTCATTCAGGCTTTCGCATCAAAGACCTGTATACATTTCTCGCCTAAATGTGCTGCATGCCCGGCCACCTTCATCCTTGGTTTGATCATTCAAGTGGGCTAATACTTAGCATGGAATAGAAACTGTGAAGTTCCTCGTTACGTAATTTTCTTCATCCTATCACTTCCTCCTTCTTAAGTCTAAGTATCTCCCTCAGAACCCTGTTCTTTAAAACCCCCAAATGAAGACACCAAATTTCACTTCCATACTAAGGAAAAAGCAAAGTTCTGTACATTGTAATCGCCACGTCTACAGACAGCGGGCTGGAATACAGACGATTCTGGACCGACTGATAAAGAACATTCCTTAGATTCAGTCCAAATGTTATTTAATATGTCGCCGAAACTTACTAAAACTGAATATATTAAAAGCATAGTTAAGTACTATTTTGTACAGGGTATTCTAAGTTGAATGATTTTAAAAACAAGAATCTATGTTCCTCCTTTGTAGAGAGTCTTTCTTCAAACGTTGAAAATTACTCTGTTTATTAAGAAATTTCTCGTTTCCTGTAAGTCAGGTTCACAAAATCCAGGCACTAGACACTAACCTGAGCCTGACAAAACCACATGCGAAATCACACTGCGTTTCTAAAACAAAGTTTAGTATTAGCCTCCTATTTTACGCCTATTTATCACGCGCTGTCGCTTACCCTTTAGGTTCTAACCATTTTCATACAGATTTATAACTACCATCCCCCCCCCTCCATGCGCGTTATATGTCCCATCTACATCATCTTCCATTAATTACCCTAAATATACAAGGTGAAAGGCACAAATTATGACATTCTCCTTCTGTTATTTTGTTCACAACGATATTACTTCAACCTTCGGTCACAAATTCTGCACAACACCTACTCTCACACGCCCACAGTTAGTGTTCTCATATGAGAGTGACAGTCCAAGCACCACAACCACTTGAAATGAGAGGTAAAAGCGTATTTAAACCTGCTTAAAACAATATAAGGATAATGACCATCCTATGCCGAAGTGTCAGTAAATATATGCTGTACAAAGCCGCAGTTCTTATGAGTTGTATTCAGTAGGTATGCGTTTCGAATCTTGACCAGGACACTGATTATTCTGATATTCTCAGATGTTTTTCTCAGGTCGTCCGGGGAAATCTCGGGATAAATGTCCCCATGCACTCCATGAAGATAAACACGGGGACCAGACGTTTGTCTCCTCTCGTATTTAATGTTGGTACTACACGGAGTGGTCGACTTTGGACTTCGGCCAGAAGCAGCCCTCAGTATGCATGAATTGGAGGCTGGGTGTGCCCCAGAGGCGATCTGGACGTTACGTTGAAGAGGAAAATATCTTGCTCGTGCCGGTATTTGAGCCCCGTTTCATCCACACCGCAGTCTTGTTCCTACACCTTACAGTACCTCAGTTTAGGCCTTGATCACTTTATTCTTTCATGATTCACTACGATCTACTGACCGTCTTCCCATAGTATAGCACTGTAATTACGTAAATGGCAAAATCTGATAGTTGGTACACATTCTCGGCTTCAGAATTACAGGACTGGCAACGCGAAGAGAGAATCGCTGCTTATCGCGGATACATTTTCTCACCGTCAATTGAGAGCAAATACTGGGGCGTCACTTTCCCAACTACTAACTCGACGTCTGTTTCTTTGTCGGTTAAGAAGAGGGGATGTGCGGTGAGTTCAAAGCAAGCCGGCCGCAACTACTTCTGCCAGTCTGCTGTCACCAGGCCGGATATTTTGTCGACAGTCCGTGACTTAAGTAAATACGTAGTCAAAGTGTAGTCACTTTATACAGCAAACATCATAACGTTTGAGCGGAATTTCGGTTATTTAGTACGCCTTCTGCTTTATATTTCACATCTGTTGTGGTTTATTTCACAACGCCGTCACTATCTAAGACTATGTGATAAATGATGAAAGACATCTGGAAGTGGTTGTGGTCTAATTACATCTGGCATGGTATATGACTGGACGGAGTGAGTAAAACCATGGAAAATGGTTGTTAGATTGTCAGTGTCCAGGCCTTGATTAGCAACGGACAAGCAACCAGACAGGTACGTAAGCCACAAAAGACAATCAAAACTGCATAATGAGACATACGATATCAGCAAGTGGCGGAGTTTTTAAATAAAAAACAAAAATTTGTTTCATAATTTGTAATGCACTGTGGATGGAAACAGTAGTGGCTTGCTTCAAGGTTCTACCCCTCACTGAGAAGGGCTGATGAAAATACGTACCGAAGAGGATACAATCAAAATAGTGTTGGCTAGACACTAAGTTATTAACGATGTTAGGCAAGCGTAAAGTTCACCCCAGAACAGGCCATGAAGGTCGAGAGTGATGTAGAGGTATTGCTCTACTCTGTAACCTCGGCGTTAGATGGGGTAGCTGGTCAATGCCACGCTCCGGCCCCTTTACCCCCGTGAAAGAGATTTGGTACCCATTGTACGGGAGGTTGGGTGGCCCTAGGGCCAGTTTGGATTAGTGCGGAAAATCTCGCCCCCACAGGGATCCGATCCTTGGACCGTCCAGTCGCTATACCGACTACGCTATTCCCGCCCACACCGTCAGCAATATAGACTTAATTTCTGATAATAATGTACGGTGAAAGAAAAAGGATTCGAAAGGCAGAAGGTAGGAAAATTTCATTACATTATTGATACATTTACATGGAGCGACGCGGTAAAAAACGAACGTTGGTGCTCCTGCCGATAACACGAACCGGGTACCACCAACATAAGATCTATCAAAGAACCGTGTCCAACACGACATGCAGAGGACGGCCCCAATCTCTTCTCGGACACTGGCTAGAAACATTCAGGAGTGTAATGTTTCCTCACTTCCACCAGGCCAATATTGGGACAGCTCTATATCTTAAAACAAGCATCTGCACGTTAAAGTCGTTGTACGAAATTAACCAATGCAACTGAAATAATGTCGTTAAGTGACCCAAGAATAAATCATTCCCTAATTACGACTGCGGACCGAAATGACAAGTAATAGACATGCAAGGTTAGTGCAAAAGAAACACAGTTGGCAAACGTGTCATTCATATCCCCCGATTAAGTCAGTCGCAGGTTACAGCTACACTGCAACTGACGTCAGGTTACCCACTTGCGTATTTGACAGGCCCAGCGCACCCTGCAGGTGAAATTACAGTAAAAATCAATTACCCTGAACACCATACAATAAATAGTACGGACAGCTCGTATGGGCTGGGAAAACCAGAGAATCGGGTTGCAGTCCCGGTAGGAGCAGAGATTTTTCTCTTAACAACAGCGTTTAGCCCAGTCCACCCAGCCTGCTGTCCAATGGTTCAGGTCTCGGCGATAAAGCGGCAGGGTGTGATCCGGATCACTCTCTTCCCTCTAGCGCCGAAGTTAAAAAAATGTATCTCCCATGCGTGTAAATGGAGCAATGTTGAACTAAATAAGCATGACGGAAAATTTTACCTTTACTTTAAGTGCACAACCAAAGGCCCAATAATCGTCATTGACCTATCCTATCCTTTAGTCCTAATTTCTTCCACTGAAGTGCAGGCCAACAACTTAAATATAAACTTGATTACAAATTCTTCAGACTGTCTCTGTAACCGTAACTTTAAGTGATAACGTTTGCCGTGTGCTTATGCATAAAATGCCATCTAGAGGTGTATGCGGCCCAAAAGTAACGCATCACAGTTTCGGTTTTACGATGCAGGTGAGTGGTCAGTTGTTCCGACCAGGAAAGGGGCCACCAGTAACCAACGGATCGGAACTTCGTGGGGGCCCTAGAAGTCACCTGGACATCGTAAAATCAACTCCCCTACCAGAAACACAATTACAACAGCCCAGCAAGCTAGACGTGCATACATTCCCGCCTCTTATTTCTCATTATGCGCAATTTAACTACATTACGGAGACAAGAGGACCACGGTGTGGATTCTGTGACACCGTTTCAAATCTGGAAGTTTAATTGCAAAGCGCCTAATAAGACTGGTAGATGATCATGTTGAGGAAGTGTCTGGAAGGAAGCTACGGTGGTACGGTATAACTCAATATCCCTCTAGAAGCACTTCATACAACAATAAAAAGTAAGGGATGCAGACAGCTCTGTCCAGATTAGGACCGGCCACCGCCCAACAGCGTTTAGGGGGCCCCTTCTCGATAAAGCGAGTCATGGGACAGACTGGTTCGCGTGACCTGCAACCATCTCTGTCTTGGTGAGCACTGTGACCTGCTTCCAGGAAGTTCGTTTTGTTTAGCCCCATTTATTTAAAGACACATTTCATCAGGACGTCCCTCTATCAGACTTTGGCCCGGGCATCAGCTATTCTGATGGAGGTTTTTCGTGATTTTCTTTAGTCCCTGCAGTCAAGTTCCGGGACGGAACATTAAATCAGAACACAACTGAACCGTCCACGTAATTTCGAACTCATTATTCACTAATAATTTTATCATTCGACGTCATATAGCTTGGGATATTGACAGCGTATCTAGATAAGCGGTAAAGGAGTTGAAGACGGCTTATCAACTGCATACGTTGACGGCGTCGAATGAGAAGCTGAAACGGGACATAGTCCATTAGCACTACAACGCCAAAGTGCTGCATTTATCAATAGCACAGTTGGTCACACTGTACTCATTTCGCTGCGATCCACTCCATATTTATAGCCCCTGATGGCACGAATTTACTGAACGTGCACACTGTGAAGTGGGAAAACTTGCTGGAGAGACTGCTACTGTATGTGAGATGTAGAGTGAACCAATTATACCGACCGCACATCAGTTCTTCATTTAACATAATATTTCACCGCGACATATTTCAAACCTTATATAGCGCTCACTGAATGAAATAGTGGCACAATTAAAAAAATTGCTAATTTGAAGTTAATACTACGATTTAGCTAAAAATACAACTACATCCGACAATAATGGCATCTAGTGGGGTATGTTTCAACTGAAGAGTGTGCAGGTATTGTCGGATGTAGTCGTTAAATTTTTCAGCTCAATCGTAGTATTATCTCCAAACGGCAGTTTTTGGATTGTGCCACTATTACATTCAGTGGGCGATATGACCATCTTCAGACATTAATACTCGTATTAAAAATCATGGAGATAATACATAAACATATAAAGCCATGTATTTGATTTACGACAACCGCTGTATTCTAGAGGTTTGCACAAAATATTAAAAGTTCTCTTTTCATATTTTCAAAACACGACATAATTCACTTCACTCTCCAATATACTATGTAAATACATAACTTGAGTGTCGTTAAAATCCTAGTATATTACCACGGTCTCTTTCTGCTCTGTGGATAGGCATCACAGTACTCCAAGGAGTAAAGCTACGACCTTGACACCATTACCACCAAGCAACACTTGCGGAGGAAACAAAGTCCTGTTAGAAGCACAAATTTCTATCGCTTTCCACTGGTCGCTTTTTGTTAGGTGCATTTACACAGAACATAACAAATCCTGTCGGGAACAAAAAAATTATCTCCCATGCACAAAACACAACTGAAACCCTACGAAAACACAGCCACGGTCACAGCTATACTGCTCAGTGACAATCAGTAGTCTTATTCTGATATGCGTATTTATGTAACGGCAAGTTTCTCCTATTAAACAGCAGGTAGATTCCCTATTTCTGTTTTCTGTCTATTACAGTTTTGATGGGGAAACTTGTGGGAAAGAGACCACTTGGAAGACCCAGGCGTAGATGGGAGGATGATATTAAGATGGATCTTCAGGAAGTGGAATGTGGGGGTATGGACTGCATCGAGCTGGCTCAGGATAGGGACAGGTGGCGGGCTTTTGCGAATGCGGTAATAAACTATTGGGTTCCATAAAATGCAGTGTTACCGGCATTTCAGGTTCAAGTCCTGATAAGAACCGGCGATTCAGGTCCGAACCCTGAACGGGTTCTAAATAGATAGATTTGTTGGTTGGAAATGATTAAAAAGGAAAACCGCAAGATGTATGAAGGCTGTTATGGCATTGGGACACTTGAGCCTGGGCAAAACATTCGTCAGCTATCTAGTTGGTAGAAGTTTTGCAACCGAGTATTTCTGTATGAAACACGAGACGTTTGTACTGTTGAGGACATGATTCATTCTGTAGCAGCACACATAAGTTCGTTTGCGAGAGTTTGGGTCTAGTGATTTAAATCAGAGCTGCCAATGACACTCGGTTTGATAAAGGATTAATTCGGCCAATGGGGTTTTTCTAAATTCGAATTGCAGCCAATAGAATTACTTGATACATAAAGGGTAGTTAGTTGAACGAAGGAGAAGAGGCTATGCGAGCGGGAACACTTTTCTTTGAACGTTGGAGTTGCGAACACGCAAAATTGAGTGCTCAGTAAAAACGCATATAGTTTGGCAATATTTAATTGTGATTGGTATTATAAAACTAGATTAGTGAGCAATTCAGTGTTTACTCCAAGTGCCGTGGTAACTTCGATTAACTTTTGCATTTTCCATTGATTGTTAGAATATATTAAACAAAATTGTATTCAAGTTTTATAAAAGACTTTTCAATTAACAAATAGAATTAAAGAAAGTACACAGTATCGCGTGGGTGTTAGTGTGTCGGCAGTCGTAGTCAATTGTGGACCTTTCAGAGGACCTCCCAACTAAATTACCCTGAAGAAAGACCTACAGGCTTGCTGAGCAGACGGGAAGTTACAAGCACAACCCAACACGGGAAAGGTGCGGTAGCAGCAGGGAACTTCTTGAGTAGCTGAGAACCGATTAGCTTCTCAAGAAGGACTGCTCCATGGAGTAAGTAAGTAAGGAAGTAAGTAAGTAATGTCTGTTACTAGCACGTGCTGTTGGTTAAGGGAACGGTCGTTGGAGTGAATCAGCTTATTCCACTATGTGGCTCGTATGCATATACCAGCTGCACAGATTACGAAAAGGAAACTGCGGTGTTGCTGTCTTGAGATACTTCGAATATGGGAGCAGTATGTTACTCCGAAACATTGCCATCTTATCTACGAAACTGCATATTGGCTGGTATAGCGTTAATGTTCTAGATTTTTATTCGGACAGCTCGGTTCAAACTTCCGGCTGAACTAAGGCCAATTCGTTCTCCTCTTTTGTTCCTTCGGGCCAATGTCGGGACATTACATCCACGAAGAAATGACTGATGAGAGAAACCCTTCCCATGTGCTCATTTACCAGTCACCTTACCATGAACACAACGTATACTTGATATACCAACGGAGTTGTAAACCACTGAAATACACGCACACAGCTTCACGATTTTGAAGGCCGTAACTTTATAATGTCCAATGCAAGGGTACTGGCGGGCCACATTCGGGCATGAAAGCGGGTGGCATGTTCTGGGTACGATGATAGCGAGACAAACAGAAAGTGAGAATGAAATGAGAGACGATGAGAAAACAGCAGCAGCATACATTCATATTTCACAGTCACAAAAAAAAAGTTGTACCATTTTAATGGTATAACTCTGAGATAATTACTCATCGAGCATAGTATTACAGAAAAATTTTCAACTAGGGAACAGCAACGTTTACAAAGTCATTACACTTCATGGTTACACCGTGCATCAACAATGCTGAATCCTTTTTTTACCAACTGATGCACATAACGTTAAAAAACACAGAGTTATTAAAACATTCTAAATTAGACAAAAACGCTCCAACATGTTTCGGTTTACATAGAAACCATCTTCAGGGAGCTAAAGTCAGTGCTTGGCTAAAAATTACACATTTGGTTAACAGTATCTGCGCCCTGCACATCTTTTACGCAGATACTGTTAACCAAATGTGTAATTTTTAGCCAAGCACTG
>Ga0209628_10004412_pt1 | contig 10161 bp, 11 predicted proteins | sample TergutCu122P4_FD_187285 | JGI IMG/M metagenome (GOLD analysis project Ga0209628, IMG submission 187285) | Cubitermes ugandensis P4 segment gut microbial communities from Kakamega Forest, Kenya - Cu122 P4 (SPAdes) (version 2) | ecosystem: Host-associated > Arthropoda: Insects > Digestive system... | reverse complement strand
CACACCCCACTTCCTAAAGATTCATCTGAGTATTATCCTCCTGTTTACACCTGGGTCTCCCAAATGATCTCTTTCAATGAAGTTTCCCCACCAAAACCCTGTATATGCCTCTCCTCTCCTTCATATGCGCCACAAGCCCCGCCCATCTCATTTTTTTCGATTTTATCACCCAAACAGTGTTGGGTGAGGAGTGCCGATCATTAAGCTCTTCATTATGTAGTTTTCTCCACTCCCTGTTTACCTCATCTCTCTTAGGCCCTAATATTCTCCTCAACAAACCATTCTCAAACACCCTCAGCCTACGGTCCTCCCTCATTGTGAGCAATCAAGTTTCACACCCATATACAACAACAGATAAAATTATAGTTCTTTTTATCTTACGCTTTAAATTTTTGGAAAGCAAACTGGAAGACAAAAGATTCTGCACCAAATGATAGCAAGCATTCCCTGACTTCAGTCTGCTCTTGACTTTTTCCTGAATAGAATTTTGATTTGTTAAGGTTCTCAAGTATTTGAACTCTTCCGCCGTTTCAAAGGAACTATTATCAGTCTGTATACTGTGACTTTGCCCTACATTCTGATCTCGAGACATGACCATGTACGTAGTTTTATCGTAATACAAGAATACAAACAACGTACAATGTGTGCACAAAACATCTAATTAAAACCACCTCATTTTACAGTTAATACTAAGCCTAGAATTTTAACTCTAACTTCAGGTGGTTTTAATTCACTCAGAGTATGAACTGTAACATCTAGTGGTTTTAATTAGACATTGTGTGTACACTGTTTGTATATTGTTTGTATTCTTGTATGACACCCTGGTGATGGTCACAGAAGTGACCAAAACATGTTGGTAAAAGTAATATATGATAAACTTATTTTATTGATGTGCATATGTTGGTTTATTTCATGAATATAATATTCTTTCATGCATGGATATGGAACATACAATATATGCAAGATATTTGAACAGGATCATAGGAGATTGACACAAAGACCTGCATTAACAAACAAGGTAGTTGGAAACAACATTCTGTATGCAAGCCATGAAAACTGGTCAGCGATTTTGTTTAGGTAACATTTTCAGTTGTTTGGATGTAGAGTGCAGGTGGCTACAGGTGGCTGCTAATAGGTATTAATTTACAGTTTCTTTTAGTCTCATGATATGGGCTGAAGAACATGCATGAATGTATTATAAGTTCTTTCTAGAAACTTTAGTTTGTTTTTAGATTGGTGGTTTCTTCCGGGCTGTTAAGTACTTGGATTTGATGTTTTCAAAGTGGTAAATGTTAAGATTGTGGTCTTATGGTAATGGTAGTCTGTAATTGTTGGTAGGTACTAGTGTTTGAGACAAACCTGCTGTTTCCGTCTTCAGACGAGAAGATGGAGGCAGCTGGTATTTCTGATAACGTTCATACATATCTGCCAAACTACACAGAGTCATATCTCACAAAAGAGTAATCTTGATTGTTACTTCTGTAGTTGCATTTTCTGGTAATAGTATTGGTATATCTGTTCTCTTCTCATGTTTTCTTGGAATTGCCATAGTTAATGGCTTATTTCCTTCCACTCTCTCTCACCGAGGTTCACAAAACTTGCATATGCATTCCACAACTGATATGCTACATTATTTTATATGTATCACTTCGTTATAGAAAGATTCTGTATGATGGATTCCCACCGAGTTGACACATATTTCATTTGTCCGAAGATGGGGCTAATATCTGCAGCCAGACTGTGACCAGTGTGCAATAAAAGAAGTCTGCTCATCATAGTACATATTCTTCTGCTCAGTGTATATGTGGGTTATTTCAGATGTTTTGTGTATGGTGACAGCACCATGCAGTGCCTCATAAGGCTGAATTCAAATCCCGTGTGTGGCACTAGTGGCACTGTTGTTTCTGTCATTAAGGTGCACTGTCTTTGTGATGTCAGTTGCTGTTTAGCTATGGATCAGGAAAGACTACAAGGAAGATTCTCGCAGATGGATGTGAGAACATTAATTAAATTTCACATTTTGTTGGGTAAAAGTCCGTTACAGTGTTATAAGTTGTTGAAGGAAGGTTTAGGGCCACGTGAAACTGTTTACCGATGGGTGAATTCCACTAAGAATGGCTTGGAAGAGACAGGCGTTGCCCCTAACAGTGGAACCCCAACATCAGTGACAGATGAATTCCACAAGGAACAAGTGAAATCTGTCCATGAATATATGCATAGTATCTCATGCACAGGAATTGCTATAGAAGATGGAATTTCTGCTGTAAGTGTTTACCTAATTCCTACCAACAGCTTGGGGAAACAAAAAGTTTGTGCATTGTGGATTCCACACATGCTCAACAGTGACCAAAGAGCCATGCATGTTATTGTCATCACCCATCTGTAGCACTGAAAGTCATGCACTTCATGGTCTTCAGCTGATGTGGACTTGTGCATGACCATCCCGTGCCAGTTGGTACAACGGTCAATGGCCAGTAGTACTGCACACTCTTGCAGGATAAGGTTAGGCTGGCTGTTCGCCATAAACAACCAGAACTGCTTGAGCATGGTGTCATTTTGCTCAAAAGGACAGTGCAGCTCCCCACCATCATGATGTGTGAAATCTGCTGCAGTGTCGGGGCTCGGATGTGTTGGCACATGCTCCCTACTCCCCGGGTCTTGCACAGTGTGATTACTTGTTGTTTGCACATGTGAAAGAACATCTTCAGGGTAAACGATTTGAATCGGATGATGATAGAAAAACTCCTGTCTCTGCCTTTTTACATTGTCTGAGCAAGGATGAATACAGAGCTGCAATTGATCATTTACCACATAGATAGGAAAAGTGTGTTGACAGTGCTGGTGATTACATTTTGTAGAGGACATTTGTGTAAACATTAAAGACTACCAGTAGTGTGGTTATTTTGTATTTTGTAAGTACAAGAATATCATATACAAACCTTCTGAAATGACCTACACAGAGGAAATGTTGAGCTATATTACTTAATCCCCCAAAATATTTTAGTTGTTTTAATAACCACCAGTATAGAATTTTGTCTATTATAAATTTTCATTTTAATAATAGATTCACTCTCAACACAGTGTAGTGTTGTGATTGGGGTGTGCTGAGTTGTGACACTGTGTAGTCTTGGAGGGTGGTACCAAAATTTTTGCCTCCCATTGTGAGGACTGAAATGACAGGATGAAGATAGAGGTAGCTTATGTAGGCTGTTACTTTTCTCACTCTCCGTTGGTTCTGAATAACAACGTTTCTCATCCCACTGGCTGCATAACCTGATTGCATCCTCACCCTAATCATATGAGTCCTGGTATCCATCTTGAAGGCTACATGGTGTCACAACTCAGAAGACCACAGTGGAAATTTTATGCATTGTAATGTACAGTTCAGACAGTGTTAATGAGTATATGAAAAAGAAGTAGTTTATAACTTTTAACACATTCTGGTTTGCAGGTCCAACTGCAAAGCGTCGTAAGTTGGAAGTAGACGAACGTGAATTGAGGATTCCTTTGGAGCATGGTTGGCGTAGGGAAACTGTTATTAATGGAGTTAGCCGTACTGGTGTTGTGAAGGGGGAAGTGACATATTACTCCCCATGTGGCCGACGCTTCAAGCAGTACCCGGATGTTGTCAGGGTGAGTGTCATTGTACATACAAGATTCCTTTATATGTGTATTCTGCTAGCTGCTTATTACAAGGTACAAGGTGAAGTTGTTCCTGTACGTAAACACCATACTGTGATGAGATATGGGGGATAGGTGGTCAAGCTGCACAGATTTGTAGCCTGCTGGGGAAACCACATAAGTAGTCATGTGGGATCTCTGAAGTTTTGAGCATATATGAAGCTTCAAAGTAATGAATCTGTGGAAAATACTACAGGTGTCAGTAAAAAAGATTGATAGTTGTGGTGGAAAGTTTGTATTTTTGGAACATAAAATAAATTCCATGCCATGTTAGTAGAAGCTGAATTAAATATTGAAGACAGAACACAGTGTTGTGCAGTATGATCACTACAAAAGTATGATGTGTTGAAGCATGTATTTAATTTTCACCATGAAAATTGAATGAGCAATATCATTTGACATTCCTCCTGTTCACAGACTTGTTTGTTCTGTTTGAACATCATTGTGCTAGTGTATTGAAAGAGAGCAAATTTTGTTCCTTACTGCATGTACCTGATAAATTGAGGTATAGGAAATTGTAAATAAAGACATGACTGGACTTTCACTTGTTGCAATAGCTGCTACAGCCTCTCTGGCAAAGTGCATTCCTATGACAAAATTCTTCATTCAGTGGATGAATATGTCTTTCCACACAACAACAACAACAACAACAACAACAACAAAACACACACACACACACGCACGCACGCACGCGCACACACACACACGCACGCACGCACACACACACACACACGCGCGCGCGGAGGGAGGGGGAGAGAGAGAGAGAGAGAGAGAAATTTTAAAGGTTTTTAGGGTTCAGTGTAAAGGTTTCATTCGTTCCAGCTGACCTTGTGTGATACATCTAGCACCCTAATAATAACAAAAATTTGTTTTCTTTATTTATGGTATCTATGCATTAGTGTAAAATTGATTGCCTCTCTGGTACTTATGTTTTGTTTTATAGTGCTTTATTAATGTCAGACACTTGTTTTACTACCTCACACTTCTTTTGTAATTTTTCAGAATTTGCTCTTGTTTTAAATCTTACACAGAACCATTACTCAGCAGTTGCAGTTGCTGTGCAGGTTGCGTTTGAGGTTTCAGTATGTATACTGGTGTGGTTTCCTTGTCATCTAGCGTGGGATGTGGGCAAGCTGTCATCTTTATGCTCTGGCTCCTTTATTTATGAGGTCTTTCATAACTTTATTCACAGATTTCTTTATGCCTCATCAAACCTGCAACCACATGATGATTAGAGGGTAACTGGGGAGGCAGGAGGATTGTAATGGATTGTGTTAGTTTACTAGGCTAGCCAGTTTGGTTGATTACCATTATGAAATTGTAAACCTCTTTTTCGTGGAGCCTCTCATTCTAGGCTATTTTAATTTGGGAAAATGATAAGGAAAACTAAGGAGTCTGTAATGGTCACGATGCTTCATGTGTACTTGTAGAACGGACAAAAGACAGATTCTGTGAAAGTGCATAGTACTGAATCTGCAGTTTATGAAGAGTTGAATCTTCTAAACACAGAAAAGAATATGATGACAGTACATTGTTACGTATAATGGGAATTGTAATGTGCATTCCTGGTGACAGCTGGTTTTTTTGGTTTGTTTTTGTTTAGTTCTTGGAGAAGAATAACATTGTAGACATGAACCGGGAAAACTTCAGCTTCAGTTCCAGAGTTCTACTTGGTGACTTTCTGCAACCAACAGTGGGTGAAGAATATGTCAGATTATCAGAGGAGCAAGTTATGAAACGTCTGTTGGAGCTGAGAATGTCACGAAGTTTCAAATCACGTTCAGGTTCACACAGGTTAGAAGAGGTGCTTTCACTTTAGTGTAGACAGACTGAATCGAAGATGGCCAGATGAAAGGAAATAAATATGCCAGTATTAAGGACACTGGCCTGTTGAAAACCTTGGGAAATTGAAAATATTAATATAGGAATCGTGTCATTTATATAAGTGTTTAATTCCAGAGAAAGTTATTCCTTACTAAAAGACAAATGTGAATAATACCCAGAGTGGAATTACTGAGATGAAAGCATTTAGATGAAATGCTGCATTTAAAGGTTTGTAGTAACAAACAGCACTTTAGCTGTTACATATGTGAGCAGTTGCTCTTCCAGAACAGCCTGAGAACACTGTCTGGCTAATTAAAAAAATTTCTATAGAGAGAGTAGTTGAAGTCAATCATATATATATATTGCGGTAATAGAATAATAATGTTATGTATGCCAGTGAAGTTTTTAGTAGGCTTGATGGACAGGTTGCAACAGTAACATAATTTTTCAGTCTTGCATTAGCAGTGAGTGTCTAATAAGTCTTGATACTACATAGTCATGTGGCTTAATACAACATTTCAGAGGCATATTGCTTCCATCTTCAGGGTTGAAATATTTTGATCTTCATGTAGATTGTCATTAAAGCTGTCATATATACCATCTTAAAGCAGAACCCACCCATGGAATCAGCAAAAATTCTCGTAGCATGTACATTTACAATCTTTATTGTATAATATACTGTATTTATCCCAATGCAAGGAAAATCTAAGCTAAGATGACCCAGACACCAGATTTAAGTAGAAAATCTTATCTTGAATTCGAGTAAATATGGTAATGCATCACTTGCAATATCAGCTGTTGAAAGTGACTTTCTACAACTTGCAGTCATGATTGACACCTAGTGAATATAGCATTAAAAACCAGTCATACAACCAGAATGTTTCATTGTGGAGGGTGGAGGCTGACCCCAAAGCTATATATACTTTATATTTGATTTTAAAATGTATGTTATAAAATTGCCATTAATATAACTATAAAATAACATAATCCCACTTCAAAATCTCTGAGCTGACAGCTAGTTAGATTACAGAGAAAATTAACACTAACTGGAAAAGAAAAAGATCTATATTGCTACATTTTTAATTTCATTTTTCAAAATTCCAGTGTACAAAACACCAGGAAACTGACTTGTCAGTTTGCTATGACACATTTTATACAGTTCTTTCCATAATAGGGTTCAACAATGAGAACCCTTTGTATTCCACTGTATAACATATTCAAAAACAAGAGGGATAACAATTTTCATTTCACCAAAAAGTCTCCGTGTTACTCTTTGTTTAATATTCACTAGCAACCCAGACAGTATGAAGATTTGTTGATATGTGTCATTAAGTGTACAGAACTGCTGTGTGGGTATGGCACTACTGGAGATGTGACATACACAGTGTGATAAGACAGCTATTGGTGCAGATTTCACCTTCAAATGAATGCTGTGTATATTGCCATTGAAATATATACATATCACTGATCCACTATTTTTACATAGTCAGTTTTGATAGGAGGGATTTATTTTTTTACTGTTTATGTGATTGGCAGTGAATTGTTACATTTTAGTGATAATTCTGGTTGCACGTGGTATATTAGTCATTTACATAAAAAAAATGTTTTCACTTGAGTTTGTATATAGTTTACAAGAAATTTTTTTATTGTGGGGTTTGTGATGGACTTACCAAAAAACTATAAATTTATTTTAGGCCTGAAGGAACTAAGATGGCTCAAGAACAGAGGCTGCAACTGCAATTGGAACGAGAAAAAGCAGCGATGGCTGCCAAAGAGGCCAAAAGGGTGGCAAAAGAAGAAGCAGCCAGGCAGAAAGAACATGTGAGGTAGTAGCCACTTTATAAATATTGCTGCTTTGAAACATACAAGATCTTTCAAGTTACGGTGTTTTGAGTTGGTGTTTGACAAGAAAATTGTCTTAGCCACAAGTGAAGGCCTGTGTGAGTTTATGAATTGAAACTCAGTATTGTCAAATGCAGTTGCTTCAAAATTTGTTTTTTTAACATCAGATTTATATGATATGAATCAGGCTTCTCCCATATTCAACTACTTTGTGCTAAACCACTTGGTATAGCATGTAACATGAGCTCTTCTTTTTGTTAAAGGCTGCTGAAGGAACAGGAACGAACTGAACGCCAGGAAGCAATCAGACGGGAACGTGAGCAGCGTAATCAGCAGATGATGGAGGTAATGTGACAATGCTTGTAATTTATCAACTATTCAGTAAGTAGTGAAATAATCTCTTGTACAGCCCGAGTTAAGACTGCTCAGCTCATTGCTGTTTGAAGCTGGTAAAGTACACACTGGCCTTGTTAATCCAAAATCTGTGGAATGGGCATCTACCCTCTCTGAGGATTCAGGAGCTCCTTTTTTAATTCTATTCACCAAGGGCAGTAGTAACCATTTTGGGGGAAGTATGGGTTACTAGGAATAAACAATATGACTTAGGAAGGAAAATCAAGATAGAAGGGTGATGTCATGGTAATGATTTAGTTACTCCTGTACCTGAGCACTATGCAACAAAGGCACATAAGGGACATAAATTAAAAGTGTCTGAAAATATTTGTGAGTAGTAGACAGTAGCTGAGATCAGCTTCATGCTCCATCTCCTTAGCCTTAACCCTGCATTGCTGGAATGAAGTGCTCACTTCACTCTGCAAAAGACCCAGGATTTAGATGACTGTCTATTACTTTGCATATTCTTGGCTTGTGATGCTGGTAGATGTTCAGTGCTCTTAGCCTCACAATGCACATTGATTCGACCTCTGATGCCACACAGTTAAGGGAATCAGCTCCTGAACAGGAGTCTGGTAGAAACCAGAGTAGTGAAGAGTGTTAATGAAGTGAAAAAACCCTTGTCCTTGCTGGTTGCTTGAACCTGGCTTTCCATTCTGTAATCACTCATATTCTCAACTCGAATGTAAGCTGCCATGTTTATTATCAGTGTTGATTATTGATGGTTGGTTTGTGAATTATTTAAGAAATTTTGTGCCTGTAGAGGTTACCTAAACAGTGAATGGTGTAAGAGAATATGAATTGGAAAATATTTGAGTGCAAGTGTTCACCTGTTGAGACTGAGAAAGACTTAGCATTCCTTGATTCAATTAAAATTGGGGAATTTCCCATGTGCATATTGAGGGTCACAGCCCAATTACATGTCATTATATCATTGTCACATTGAACTAAATTTTCTGGTCAAATACTGCTAGTACATACAGGGGTTATTAGATACCACAAAGTAAAAAATTTGTGGTATGAAATAACATCCACATACTAGTTGCATTTGGCTGAAACATTTAGTAATGTTTTGGATATACAACATGATGCCAAAATTCACAATTATCAGAAACAACATGGAAAATCAGATATTCTGGAAAATTAATAAAATTTACTGTTACACGCATTGTCTTTTAAAGTTAAATTCTTTGTATATCAGAATGTTCCTATTTATTCTGTTAAAATGTTTTTATATATTACAGCATTATTTTCTGTGTTTTATCATTTAAAATTATATGCCTGTGTGGCATGCAACTGGGAAAGAGCTTTCCATCTGGTTCTGCTTGGTGCACTTTGCCATTTGAATTCCACAGTATCATTGTACTCAAATTCACTAATTTCTTTGGAATCCCAAATTAATTTAAAATTTCATATGAATACATTCTGTTTATTGTATCATATGCTTGTTTAAAATCAATAAACAGTAAGTGTAAATCAAGGTTAAGTCCATAAAATTTTTCAAGAATTCTTCTTAACATAAAAACAATTAGCAGTGGATGTCCTTTCCTAAAACCACACTGGTAATTACCTAACATCTCCTCTGCCTAAGGGACCAGCCTTCTGTGCAGAATATTAGCTGAAACGTTTTTGCATACATTTAGTTGTTACAGTGCAGTTTGTCTTCTGTCTTATGGATGGGGCATATTATTGCAATGTGATATTTTTTGGCATTCTTTCTGATGTCTGTGTTATTTCTGTTAGTGCATGTATTTCATACAGTAATTTTTTATGTCCTGCACTAGTATTATCTTCTCCTGGTGACTGATTATCCTTTAATGTCATTATTATTTTCTGTACTTTGTCTTTTATTGGGAGTTCAATTTGAGCATCAGGCCCTTGATATATTACTTCATCCCTTATGTTCATATCATCTTTACTATTAAGAGTTTCTTAGAAATGTTAAGTTTATGAACCCTCTAATTCCCTCTACAGATTTTCTACGTGTCCTTTGGTTTATTTTTGTAATTTTCAATATTCAATCTTGTCTTTCTATTCGGCATTTTAACATGGGCTTTATTTCTTTCTTCTATCTTTGTTTGACACTCTTCATCATACCAGTCTTTCATGTTTGTCCTTTCGCCATATCCAACCACCTCACTAACAATCATTGTCACCACTTGCTTAATATTCTCCCATTTAGTTTCTCTTGTTTCTTCATTCTGATTATTTGGTTATTACCTTCAGCAGTTCAGTTTCTTATCTCTTGTTTGTATTTATTTATTTATGATTTCCAAATACTTTAATTTTCTGATGTCATACTTCCTTTGTCTTATGCCATGTACGAGGGCTGTTCAAAAAGTATCGGACCTTTGGTCGGCAAAAATACAATTATTTATTTGGATGTCTGAAACCCTAATCCCCTTCAGAGTAGTCTCCTTG
>Ga0209628_10004411_pt1 | contig 10162 bp, 2 predicted proteins | sample TergutCu122P4_FD_187285 | JGI IMG/M metagenome (GOLD analysis project Ga0209628, IMG submission 187285) | Cubitermes ugandensis P4 segment gut microbial communities from Kakamega Forest, Kenya - Cu122 P4 (SPAdes) (version 2) | ecosystem: Host-associated > Arthropoda: Insects > Digestive system >... | reverse complement strand
GTTGATAGTTCGAATGGAGCGGTCTACCGCCTGAAGAATCTCTGGAACAGTTCTGAAACATGTATCTATTTTGTATCAGTTGTAAATAAATAGTTGCCACTATTAAAGTTCCAATCCTCGTAAAAGTTGTTTTGTTCAAAGATTTATATCGAAAATTCTAAGCTAATTTCTTGGGTCCATGATACAAGCTGCGTATTCAGAACATCACAAATTCATATAGCTCTAAAAATATTACTCATTAATTGCTCCAATCAAAATATTCCTTGTTGTTTCGTGCTATAAATTTTATTACTTCTAAAACTTACTACACTTTTGTGATTTGTTTAATGACGTAGATAATGTCAACGATAGGATGGTGAGAATACATTGAAGTGATAAGGATTTGGAAGGCGGCTGTTATGACCCGATTAGGACGCTGTCCTGCAATTTGCCTGACGGACGGAGAAAAGCAATGAAATATTTTCTGCCAGGATAAACAGTTTTTTGTCTAAAATTCTAAAAGCTTAATAGAGCACCTCCAGCGAAAGTGCGTTAAACCGAAAATAAGAGGGTGTAAATTAAGAAGTTGCGTGTATTTCCAAGGGCCGTTACATCAAAAAGGCGTCAAATAATTCGGGCGTAAAACAAGGGTTAAGTGTGCATGTAATTGTTGAGAAGCACCTACACATTATAAATTTTGGACCTAAGTCTCATTCCGCTGATTTCTTTACAGTTCGTTTGTAACAGCGAGCCTGCTAATCTTTTGAAGTTTAACGATGGTTATGAGTGACGTTACGGAGTTGAAAACGGAAAATTATAGCCCTGTTCTTTAAATTTCACATCTAAAGGCCAGTACAGTGCCATCCGACATCATCGTGCCAACTGGCACTCTTCCGTTACCCTGATTGAGGTTTTTCCATGCTTTTTCCTCATTTGTAAGGCAAATGCAGGGGTATTACTCACAAAGACGGGGCACGGCCCGCTCTCTTCCCATTAGGCGATGATTTTTACGCAGTTATTTCATCGTTAATCTATTAGTTTGACCACTTTGGGCACGAATCCCAGAAAGCCTTCTAACCAAAGTTGTTAATTATGGTGTTCCATGTATTGTTTTTGTGTAAATGTGTACTGTACTACCGCCACCGGGTGCCAACCCAATTACAGTTAACAAATATATCAATATATATATATATATATACTACTTTCAGTATGTAACACTATACGACCGTCTGAGGTCTATTGTCAGGTGGGTGAATATGCTAATTTGGCCGAAGCACTCCGGAGTTGAAATCTGAATTCCGCTTCAAACATGAGTATTTGCTCCTATTGTTCTACTCATACTTTTCCCGTCTTCTGTATAGGTAGATGGGTTGGTATTGGCTCAGATGCTTGTGTTTATTAGCCTCTTTGAATCTGCAAATGTTTTCACTACATGAAAATAAATACAAATAGCCGCTTAAGGCGCGTTTGCAAAATTGCGAACTGCTATTCTTAGGTTCGTAATATATGTCCGTCCGTCTATCTGTCAGTCTATCCGTTGGTCTGTCCGTATGAAACAACTCTGCTCCCACTGGACGGTTTTTCATGAAATTCGATATTTGAGGAGTTTTCGAAAATGTTTTTAGAATATTGATTTTTAATTAAAATCTGACTAGAATAATGGATACTTTACATGAATACCAATACACAGTTGATTATATCTCGCTGAATTATTCTAATAAGGAGAAGTGTTTCAGACAAAAGTTGTAGAGAAAACCAAAACACACATAGTAAATTTTTTCAGAAACTCGTGCAATTGATGAGACAATGTGGAAGAATATAGTACAGCCCAACAGGCCCTGTATGACAATAAAAGCGGATGAAAAAGGTGCGAATTTCATGCAAGATGACTAAGGCAAGGATACAGACACATACACTCATAATATTTAACACTTACTGCCCTTCCATTGTAATAATGTTTACGCAAAAGCGCCTCGGACAGAGGGTTGAAGCATATTATTTTGCTACAGTGAGCTGAATTTGTTGTCACTTCATACTGGAACAGGGCGAGTGAATCTTATTTTTCTTTTGAAAATTCGCTGTCCATTTAAGAAGTCTAATTTCAGAATTTTATTGTTGAACGTTGTGTAAAATAAATACTCCCCTCTTCAGTATACATAATGAATTCTCGCTACAATGAAAACACGCACTGTCACGCATAAGTTACCAGCTCTGCTTATCCAGCAACGAGAGAGATTTTGTGAGATTTTTAAAAATATCTTGACGAACGTCATAATTTCATAGCACTAGTCTACATTCTGAATACTTATTTGAGTTAGTGCTGTCAGTTTTATATACATCTTCTATTCATACAAAAGAAGTATAAATATTGTATGAGATTAAAGAAAATATTAAACTTCTCCTATGTACATATTCCAGAGAGACTGAATTAGGACAGTAAGGTTTTCTGTGATTTGTTCAATGAAATGAAAATTCATAGTCATAGCGCTTTGATCCAACAGGAGTTTCTACTGTGACCACTTATGAAAGCGGTAATCTGCTCTGGTCTCTGTAGGCTTACTGCTTTCTTTGTTCATTTTATTAATTTTGTTACATGTTTAGAAATCTGAAAACATAGATTTTTTCCTCATTTATGTGTTTTAATTTGCGGGTTTTTAAGTCAGTTTGAGGATATGTGTGACAGGAAAACATGTATTGTTACCTTCAGATCCATACTAAATTCCAAATTAACTTAAAATCATAAACCTCAAGGCTAGTGAGTACTCATTGACAGTGTGTGCAATCAAATGACAACGTTAATTAAGTTTAAAAAAAGTGATTATGAATGGGCGTTAAACATACGAGTATTTTGGAGACCACCAAATTTAAAATTTAATCATAACAAACCTGCATTGAAAGTAATTTTCACTATAAGGCATCTAGTATTTATGTCACTTCCAATATTAGGCTTTCTTATCCTGCAGCATCTGTCATTACCTTTCCGTTCGGTAATGTGTGTGATCAGATAGGATATATCATGCCGTTAATAAACTACACTTGTTCAGTCGAGCACAACACGGGTTTATTGTTATTAAAATTGTGCCTTTCAATGTGTGCTGCATATTTCGGTCTGTAGGCACAATTTGAATAAAAATAAACCTGTGTTGTGCTCGACTGAACAAGTGTAGTTTATTTAGTGACAAACACAACGGTATGGCGTACATAAAGATTTATATCGTGACCTTTTCGTTGTTTATTTTTATTATTTATTTGTGGGGCCTACGTTTATATTTGCAATAAGCGTAAATAATGACATCCTGTTTCCTGCGGTTCACATACCCTCATTAAAATTTACGTTTTCTGTCACATTCTATTACGTGTTTTGTATATGTAATCTTTAATTTTTCCGTCCTTATTCGCAGAAGTTCTTCCTACTCTCCTTCAAATTTCGTGCTATATTCTTTGTATACATTTTAATTTTAATTTTTACCTGACCTAAATTCTGTCTTCTTTTTCCCAATCCTGTTACATAGTTACATACAAGTATATAGTAAGTTTCCTTTAGGGTAGTTCCCCGGCGTCTGGTTTATAAATGCCGACGTTTCGGAACCTTCTATCGATTCCATCTTCATAGGGGCCATGCAACCGACGAAACGGACCACTAAGAATAAGAATAAATCAACTACCACCGCTTACATCCCGTACACAGCTACTACATACGGCCGGCTCAGCAGGATGTTGGCCAAACACAATATAAATAGCGTCGCACTTCCACCCAGGAAATATCCAGCTACCTACCACCAGTGAAAGATGCGCTACGTCTGAAAACACCGGGCATTTACAGGATTTCCTGCGAATGCGGCAAAGTATATATAGGACAGAGCGGTAGGTCCATCCACCTCCGGATCAAAGAACATGACAGACACATAAGATTGGCTCAACCGGACAAATCAGCAGTAGCAGAACACAGCTTCAACCAGGACCACAGAATCAGACTTCAAGACACTAAACTCCTTCCAGCAAAAACTGGCTACATAGATCGTATCATCAGGGAAGCGATCGAAATTGAGATGCATCCACACAGCATCAACAGGGAGGATGGCCTAGCCCTCAGCAAGTCATGGAAACCACTGCTACATAAACTTAAAGAAAGGAGACAGCCACCGACCACATAGCAGTACGACTTCAGGCCCCTTTTTTTTTGGAAAATGGAAAATGCTCCTACCATACTTCACAATTCAGCCTATGAAGATGGAACCGATAGAATGTCCCGAAACGTCGGAATTTATAAACCAGACGCCGGAAAACTACCCTAAAGGAAACTTACTATATTCAGTACACGGCGAAAGCTTAAAATCAAGAATATTTACATATAGTTAATTTCTTATTCGCCATGTACCTCCTTATAATAACCAGTTAATATTCGAAATGTTCTTACCACCATTAAATTTCTGCAAACTGCAGAAACATATGCAGCTCATACTCCGTCCCTGTACACAGGGGACATATTCCCCTCTCTAATATATCCATAAAAACCCTGAATTTCCAAATTTCCAACCGAAACATCCTAACCTCCGCTGTCCTTCATATTTCAACAGGATATGTAATCCTCCTCCCCCTACTACTGCTCTTCCTCGTTCCTACTCATTTATTCTGTTGTCTCAAAAGTGACAGTGACACTGTGGTGGTTACCAGAGCCCTAGCCGATGTGTTACCTACATATGTGCATGTCATTTCCCGAACTGTAGCACGTAGAGCACACCTCAACTGTACAGTGCTGCACACAGTGTTCATCTCATGATTCGTAAATTAAGGCACGTATACGCTGTCAAGGAAAGCTTTCAAGTGCGATTGAGTTGTCTGCCGTTCCACTGACAACTGTGGTAACTTCGTAAGGATTTTCTGGTTTCTTCTCTATTACCTTTGTTTTAATTAAATTTCTTCATCATGTTTCCTTCTTACCGCCGTTCTCTTCGATTCACCTAATGATTTTCTGCTTAGTTCCTATCTATCCATTCCTGTTTTTTACCACAACCTTTCTTGTATTAGCTACCGTACTTTTTATTTAGTTCATCAATCTACTTTCTTTTCTTTGTCACTTTTTTCCGCGCTGATGGCCGTCAAATCCAATATCCGAAGCACCGAACTTTCTTCTAGCTTTTGTCTAATATTCCACTACCACAGTTAAGCATACAGTTTTTGTCATAACTCTTTTTCTGTACTTCTCAGTTTCATTTAATTGTTTATGTTTAATTCACTCTTGTTTTTTCATAAATACATAAAATAAAATATTCTCTCCGTCCATCAACATGTTTGATTGCCTCATTCTCTCTAAAACATAAAGATGCTATCTTCTATTTATCACACATAATAATTATTTGGGGGGGAAGCAATGGCAAACTACCCCTAAGAACTTGCCCAGGATGCAGCGTACCAGAGCCATACCAGTCGCCTGACTGTGCTCTGGTCTCTGCCCAAACGGCCCAAGGGCTGAATACCTATAAATAAAATAATAAATAAATAATTATTTTACTTCAGAAATGCTGATCTTGAACTTAAGGTGTAGAATGTATTCATTAAAACTCTGTGTGTGTGTGTGTGTGTGTGTGTGTGTGTGTGTGTGTGTGTGTGTGTGTGTGTGTGTGTGTGTGTGTGTGTGTGTGGAGCTGACAACTGCGTTACTCTGTCTGCTGAGACAAATCAAATCGTGAGTTTAATTTTCAATATTTTTTTTGTAAAAGTCATACCTTTGTTGATGTAATTTGTAAAAATGATTTGGTGCCAAAGGGACCACAGATATATAGTACGACGCATGCGCTTTGCACGCTGGATAACTAAGGCTATAGACACATACTCACTATACTACAATAAGTTTTGCTTTCCACGTCAACTCGGGTTAATCGACCGGACCTCTAATATTACTTTAATACTTACATTGTTCTCTTGTTGGTTATGGATACGGAGGTCGGATTTGATGATTGAGTTGCCTCTTGTTCTTTGCAGTCCCTCCTGCCGGATGTTGCAGAGCACCTCACAGCATGCCTAGGTACGCATCGTTCACATTGTTTCTGAAATATGCCGTACGATGCTAAATTATCTAAGGAAGTGTTAGTACTTGTTGGAGTGGCCGAATAGCAAACTAAATGTCAGTTGCTAAACTGAAGCTTCTTGCACATGCTGCAGACCGTACGTTGGACTAAACCGGCACAGTACTGGGGGTATCACGACGTGCGTACGCAGTTCTGGTAAGAAAACCTTCAGAAACAGGCCACTTAGAAGACCTATAATTAGATGAGAAGATAATATTGAAAACATTCTTCAAGGAGGAGGTTGTGGGGAATATCGCTCTACGTGCCTCAGGATAGGGTCCATTGTCGGGCAGTAATGAAGGGTAATTAACGTCTTGACAAAGTGCTTCACTGTTAGCTCCTTAGGAATTCCCTTTACTCGTAGTTATTTAGTCTCTGCTGGTCTGTGACAATTGTGTCGTTATCACAGTATTTTATATTGGACACTGTGCATTGCAGATACAAAGCTGATCTAATGTCGGTCCTGTAGTTGCTTCTACCCCTATCTTCACGTGCCTGGTTATCACTATACTGACACGCGTACTGTATTCGCTAGGTTAGGTGCAACTGTGTTGATAGGACGTGGAATGTATTCGGTATTAAATATTTATGTTAATCGGGAAGTCCCGCACCTTGAGTGGTGAAAACAACTGAAATTTGCCTTCCTGGACAACGCGAGAACGGACGATTTAGGCAGAATTCTCCTCCGAAACGTCGTGCACTATTTGCCAATTAACATGACATCACATCCCAGAAGACTTGAATCTCTTCTCAGTGTCGCTGCGGGAACCTTGAACCTCGAAAAAGTATTACACTTTAAATAAGTTTTACGATGAGCTTGCGATCATGAATACGTAAATCCTGGACAGGGTTTTGTGTATAAAGAATTACCGAGTAATACATTCGTAGCGATACGCTTATTTATTCGTTTTATTAGTACCATTGGCTGATATACAGCCATATCCCGAAGTTACGTTGTAGGTGGTTCAGTGATCGGCGACGATAGCAAAGCTGAGACGGATTTTGTTAAAATGGGGGTGAATGGTGCCAGATAATCCAGTTCGACGAAGAATAATGTTCATAGTATGAAAAAGTTGTAAGAAATACGAAATGACAACTTCAGGACGAGGCACTTGCTCTTGAAGTGTCGGAGGGTCATCTGGATCATTAACTCCAGTGTCGAACAATACACGTGGTGATGCAAGAGTCCGTGAAGATGGCTCGAAGATATCAAGCACTGAAGTCTGACGAGACAAAGACTTCTCCTCCTTCAGAATCTCCTCACAAGAAGCAAATATCGTCACAAATCCTTGTCTAGTTTTTGCTGTTCGCTGCCCGTTTGAAACCCAAGTCCTCTAACACTCAGTCCACTTCCAAACCGTCATGGTCCTGCCCTTATTCTTAGGCTCAGGTCACTCAGCTTTTTCAATGGCTATTTGCTTCCGAATTTAAGCAAGATTTTCGAGTGTGCTGTTCTTATCTTAGTAGTTCACTAACTCTTAAGTCTAGGGTTGACCATATGACACCAGACTTGAAAAAGGAGTGTTAGTTAAACAATACAAAATCACCTGAAGAACGGAGTATAGGCAACTTCCGAAATGCAGTTTAGACGTATACCAAATGTATACACCGTACACAAGAAGAACGTCCAGCGAAATATAACGATAATTCGATAGAAGTAGAGGGTGCGATCCGGGAGCTTTGTGTTTATGTCTAGATATCTTAAAGAGGATAAAAATTGTTGACGTTTTCACTTGTATGTTGGAAATATGTCGTGACAACGGCATGTCAGCTTCATGTCCTACCGTCTCTCTGTCTGTCTACATGTCAGCTTTCTTTCTCTTAGATTCCAGATTAAATCCTTTGTTTCTATCAACCCTTTACGCATGCTACATGCCTGCCCATACCATTCACTTTGAACTGATCATCACGATAACGGCCTGTTTGGTACAAATTAAAATTTACGAAGCTGCTCATATTGTCATATTATTCAACCTGTTGTCTGATTCTTACGGTTTGCTTATCCCTCCTGCTTTTACAGGACAATCATCCGCGGTATATTTTATTCTCAGTGGTTGGCATATATCGTAAAATGACTGACGAACCAAACCGACTAACCCAGGCAGGAATAGTTTCTTTAGAGGCGTGGCTTGTTGGGGAGGGCGAACAGACTCACTTCCATAGAGCTGTGTATCGCCTCACTGTGACGAAAGTTCTTTGTTTTCAGTAAGAGAGGGAGAGAGTTGAGTGGAGTTTGTGCAGAGATGGAGGGAACTTCTTTATGTGATGGATGAAGTGAAGTTTCATGGTGTCTTGTTGACTGTGTTATGAAGACGCTTTCAAGAGCTCGTATTGAAGAACGTTTTCTTACAATAATTAATGTGCTGCAGTGAAACAAGAACCCACCGCACTGCGCAATGTTCCCATGGTCACCTTTGTTCTGATCTTTAAATTCAATGCTGCTAACTACAATATATAATCAGTGAAGGAGCATCTGCGGTTTCTTGTGTCGGTTCGCGTTTACTCCTTAGTTCAATGGAGTAACATTTAAAGTATAAAACATGACGATAGCGGAATTGGAATATGCTCTGCCAGCATCATAAAGCCGCAGACAGATGGATATCTGAGTTCTATATTGGTGTCCCTTTTTTCCTATCATTCTTTAGTACACAAAGCAAACGTTGTTTTGAATTTTTCTTTAACAACTTTTTTCTCACAAGGCGAGGAACTGGATAATGAGGTGACTGCAGCCAGTAAAACGCGTTGAAATTATCAGCCAGGTAATAAATAGTGGAGAAACTGAACGGTGTACCGAAACTTAAAAGGATATAATTAGAATTTGTTTTAAATACACGGGGTGTTCTTTTGACGCTGAGTACTGTATTCATCTGGGAACAGCGATGCGCTCTTTTGTATAGGATAATGATCCCTTGGGGCCATGAAATGCGGGTATCTTACTGTGCAGGTTTCTAACTATTAATCAATGGAGGTACTTGACGGTTCTGAGTGATATGCTTGCTTTATATTCAGGCCACATTGACACAGGAACATATATATTAATATTATCGACATTCAGTGGGAGGACGTTCAAATTGTCCCAAGCAACAAAGCTTCTGACGTACTCAGAACGTGCCCGGTTCGAATCTTGTCCCGAATATTGAGTGACCTAATATTATTGGCAGTACTCCTCTGTCACCCCTAGAAAAGACCAAGGTAGTGCCTCAAGTTAGTCCACTGCCGCTTTCATTCGGTCCTTTCCAATTTATTGTTTACTAATAATCCTCTGATTCAACGCTGTCTCGTCGGAGCTAAGGACAGCGTCGCTAAACAAATCATGTGTGAATACCTTACGCATAGATGTCAGATTATCATTTGAATATTTGTGCCACATCACTTCCTTCGTGGATTTCAGGTAGGCAGGTATAAAATACGCACCACAGGCCTGAATTTAAATTCCTTGCTTTGCAGCGGTAGTTGTAAACGTACGGGTCGCGGAGATGGTTTCGATGAGTGGTGAATAATGTATTAAAAGAGGTTGATTATTTAAAAAATGATAATTAATTTACAAATATAGGCTTGTTTGAAACCGTTAGTGAGTTTTGAGATTGCTTTGATATGTGCCTTTTCTTGCCATGTAGGGCTGTCAAGTTCGTAACGGAAGGTGCGAAATAAGGAAGTTGCATGTAAAATGTTATTTGTCAGTGAAATCTCGTTACAATGCTCGTTGCCTTCAGACTAAAACCCACAAACGAAACTGTAATATGCACACTGTATAGTTGTTCTGAATGATTTGTAGGTATGCGGATTTCAGTCCCTGTCATTGCATTACAAATTGAGTCACAACAGTGAAAATGTCCCGACATTTTAAAATGTGCCCCATTAGCGTTATTGTGCTAATTACGTTACCTAAAGTGTGGGCTAGTTATCAGTGTGGTGTTCATATTGTTTGGGTTTGTAAACAGCGTAACGTGGGTAGGTCATGACCACTGCAGGACACGAGAAGAGGGAATTGTGGAGAGTTTATAAAGCGGGAGTTTAACTAAATAGTTATAGAGGGTTGGAACTTTAATAGTGGCAACTATTTATTTACAACTGATACAAAATAGATACATGTTTCGAAGTTTTACTGTCCTTCA
>Ga0209628_10004410_pt1 | contig 10163 bp, 9 predicted proteins | sample TergutCu122P4_FD_187285 | JGI IMG/M metagenome (GOLD analysis project Ga0209628, IMG submission 187285) | Cubitermes ugandensis P4 segment gut microbial communities from Kakamega Forest, Kenya - Cu122 P4 (SPAdes) (version 2) | ecosystem: Host-associated > Arthropoda: Insects > Digestive system >... | reverse complement strand
CCTACCTGCCGTGGCTGGCTGCGGCGGGCGAGCTCAAGACCAAGCCCACGCAGCATACGGTGCAAAAGCTGCGCGAGATCGGCATTCAGCCCGACGCGCTGCTGTGCCGCGCCGACCGCCCCATTCCGCAAGACGAGCGCGAAAAAATCAGCCTGTTCACCAACGTGCCCGCCTGGGGCGTGATCAGCATGCCCGACGTGGACACCATCTACAAAGTCCCGCGCCTGCTGCACGAGCAGGGGCTGGACGGCCTGATCTGCGACAAGCTGCGCCTGAGCACCCCGCCCGCCAAACTGCAACGCTGGGACGCGCTGGTGCACGAGGCCGAGCACCCGCAACGCGAGGTCACGGTGGCCATGGTGGGCAAATACGTCGATCTGACCGACAGCTACAAATCCGTGAACGAGGCGCTGCGCCACGCCGGCATGCACAACCATGCGCGGGTGAAGATCGCGCACATTGATTCAGAAACCATCACCACCGCCACCGCGCCCAAGCTGCTGGCGGGCTACGACGCCATCCTCGTGCCCGGCGGCTTTGGCGAGCGCGGCGTGGAAGGCATGATCGCCACCGCGCGTCATGCCCGCGAGCGCAAGCTGCCCTACCTGGGCATCTGCCTGGGGATGCAGGTCGCCACCATCGAATACGCCCGCCACGTCGCCGGTCTGGAAAAAGCCAACAGCACCGAGTTCGACCCCGCCACGCCGCACCCCGTCATCGCGCTCATCACCGAGTGGCAAGACAAGGACGGCAGCATTCAAAAGCGCAGCGCCAAGTCCGACCTCGGCGGCACCATGCGCCTGGGCGCGCAAAGCTCCGACGTGCAGCCCGGCACGCTCGCGCACAAGATTTACGGCGACGTGGTCACCGAGCGCCACCGCCACCGCTACGAGGCCAACGTCAACTACCTCGACCAACTGCGCGCCGCCGGCCTGGTCATCTCCGCCCTCACGCAGCGCGAGCGCCTGACCGAGATCGTGGAGTTGCCACAAACCGCGCACCCCTGGTATATCGGCGTGCAGTTCCACCCCGAATTCAAAAGCACGCCGTGGAGCGGCCACCCCCTGTTCAACGACTTCATCCGCGCGGCGCTGGAGCAGCAGGGGGCGAAGTCCTGACCTCTTTGTCATTCCCTCTATGAATTTTGCAGGGGGCGACCGGCCGGTCGCCCCTTACGCTCACCTACGGAGCAAGGAGAAAGATTACACCCTGCGACGCCTCCACGCCACCCCCGCCAGCAGCAGCGCCAGCGCGGCCAGCGTGACCGGGGTCAGGGTGGGAATGGCCGCGGCGCCATTGCCGCCGTTGCCGCGCGGCGATTGCAGATACCAGTTGTTGCCCACCTGAACCAGCTTGTAGTCGTAGCCGTTGGCGCTGGCGAGCACATCGCCGGCCTGAGCGGCAAAAAGGCTGGCGATGTTGCTGTCGGCGCTCACCAGCAAAATGCCGCTGCCCGTGGTGGCGGCGCCGGAGCAGCCGGGAGCGGAGACGGGGTTGATGGTCAGCGTTCGCGCGCCGGCAATCGCGCTGCCGCCAGTCGTCAGGTTAAGCACATCCCTGAGTTGCGTGCCGGCGTCGTTCAGGCAGACGTTCATTTTCAGTGTGCCGCTGCCCATATCGATGCTGCCGGTGCTGGCGCCTGCGATGCCGCTGACGATGTTGAAGGTGCTGAAAGCTCCCGATGTGCCTGCGATGTCGAGGGTGCCGTTCAGGACGAATTGGTCGGCGCGCACCGTGCCGGTGCCGCCGCCGGTCAGCGTGGCGCCGCCGGGCACCGTAAAGGACGTGGGCGTAGCCGTGCTCACCCCCAGCGCGCCATAGCCAGCGCCGTTGCGCACGGTGAACGTGGTGCCGCCGGCCACCGTGGTGGCGCCATAAACCGGCGACACATTGGTGGAGCCGTCGAACACCACGGCGCCGGCGCCGATGGCCGTTACGTTGATCAACCCATTGTCGGGGTCGTTGGCGATGGAATCGAAGAAAACGATATCGCCGCCGGCGGTATTGAAGGTGGCGCTGGCCGATGTGGCCGGGGTCGCGTTTTCCAGCCAAATGGCATTTCCGGTGTTGCCGCTGAAGGTGATGCCGCCGCCCTCGGCATTGAGTGTGACATCGCCATACGAAAAGATGGCTCCGCCGTAAGCGGCCGTGTTGCCGTTGATGTCGCCGTGGCCGGTCAGCGTGGCCGCGCCTTCGGCCACGATCACGCCGCCGTACATGGCTTTGTTGCCGGTCAGCTCAAGGACGCTGCCGCCGCCGGGGTTGCCGATCTTGACGTTCACGCCATAAATCGCGCCGCCGTATTGGCCGGCCTTGGCGGCGATGCGCGCGCTGGCAGCGCCCTGCGCGGTTCTGATGCCTTGCAGGTCTCCATCACGTTCCTCGGCCTCGGCAGGAACATCGGCTGGATCAACGACGGACACGACATCGACCTTGTCCATGAGCGAAATGCCGCCCACGGTGGAGTTGCCGGAAATGTTGATCTCGCTGCCAAGAATCGTGACATCCCCGCCGTCCGAATAGATCGCGCCGCCGTAGGTGGCGGTGTTGTTGCTCAACGTTACCTTGCCGGTTGCGTTGCCGATCAAAGCGTTGCCCAATTTGGCATAGATCGCGCCGCCGCTGTTCTTGGCGTGGTTACTGGTCAGCGTGATGTCTTGACCGTCGATTCGCACATAGTTGCCAAAAAGCGCGCCGCCCCAACCGTTGTCGTCGTGGTCGTCGGACACCACGACCTTGCTGGTGGCGCTGCTGCCGATCAAGATATCGCCCACCACATAGATCGCGCCGCCAATGTTGTTTTCGGCGCTGTTGCGTGCGATTTCAATGTCGCCGCCCAGGATGGTTACCGCGACTTTGTCGGCGACCGTCACGGTGGAGCCATAAGCGTCGATCGCGCCGCCGGTGCCAGTGCCATCGCCGGCAGCGCCGGAGTGGTTGTCATTGAGCTTGACGCTGACGGTGAGTGTCTCGCTGCCGATCTGCACGCTGCCGCGGCTAAAGATCGCGCCGCCCTGGGCGTGGAAGTTTTTATTGTTTGTCATCGTGATCTGCTCGCCATCGATCACGACCGCGGGGCTCAAGTTTGAGGCGCTTCCAATCTTGCCGGCCCAAATCGCGCCGCCATTGCCGTAGGTGGTGCCAGCGTCTGCCGAATCGTTGGAAATATCGACCGCCTGGCCCTTGATCGTCACCACGCCGGTGGCCCGGATCGCGCCGCCGACATTGGCGTTGGCGTGGTTGTCGCTCAGCGTAACAGCGCCCGCAGCCTGCAGCGTAACGTCGCCGGCGTTGGACGCGCCGCTGGCCGAAATCGCGCCAGCGGAGGCCTCCGCTTTGTTGCCTGTGATCGTGATGTCGCTGCCTTTGATCGTTACCTTGGTGCCCGAATAAATCGCACCGCCGGTATTGGTTGTGCTCTCGTTGCCGGTCAACCAAATCGAGGCGGCGGTACCGCCGTCCAGCACGAATTCTGTTCCGGTTGTATAGATCGCACCGCCGTTGCCGCTTGCCTTGTTGCCTTTGAATCTGACCGTGCCGGTGGCAGGAATCGTCAGGGCGCCGGTCGTCACGTTGATCGCGCTGCCACTGACGAGGGGGGTCACGGTTGTCTGTCCGCCGGTCACCTCGACATTGTTCAGAGAGAACCTGACGGCTCCAGCGGGGGAAGGGCTGACACGGTTGAAGCGCCCATAAATCGTGCCGTTGTTGGTCAGCATGACTTTGCTGACACCACTCTGGCCGTTGATCGTCAACCCCGTCGCCCCGGTTGGCAAGATGATCGGAGCCGAAACAACGGCATCTCCATCAAGCCCCCAAACCGTGCCGTCTGCCGGCGCAGAAAGCCCGGAAAGGTCTGCACCGTTTGGCACCTGCGCCAGCGCGCTTGATGCCGCCAGCGCGCCGCCGGCCAGCAAGGCACGCAGCCCCTGTTGTTGAAAAAAGCGATCGGTGCGCATGGGGAGGTTCTCCTGAAAACTATCTCAGCGCCAAGAAAAAAACACTAGACCGCGCTTCCGTACCAGAAAACACGGCCTTGCGGCAATGGGAATGAATGTCTCCACGGTGGCCACCGATCATTTGGATTCAATTTGGATGTTCTGGCGCAGTGTACCTTCCCCAGCAAGTTAGGAAAAAGAAAGTTCAGCCAGCCCCGCTGTGCAAGAATTGGCAAGGGAACCTCTGAATAACCCTGAGTGAGTCGGTGCGCCTGGGTTTGGGGTGGGCTATGAGGCGCAAAGCTTAAACGTACCAAGTGGTATCGCGAGCATTTGCAACGAAGCGAGAAACGCCCAAACCCAGGATGCGCCGGCCACGATAGGGTTGTTCAGAGGTTCCCAAACAAACCAGAGAGCGTGAATTGACATGAAACTGTGCGGATTCGAAGTGGGGCTCAAGCACCCCCTGTTCCTCATCGCCGGCCCCTGCGTGATCGAAAGCGCGCAGTTGCAGATGGATGTGGCCGGCCAGCTCAAGGAGATGACCGCCGCGCTGGGCATTCCCTTCATCTTCAAAAGCAGCTTTGACAAGGCCAACCGCTCCAGCGGCGCGAGCTATCGCGGGCCGGGGATGGCGCAGGGGCTGGAAATCCTCGCCCGCGTGAAAAAAGAAATCGGCGTGCCGGTGCTGACCGACGTGCACACCGAGGCCGAAATCGCCCCCGTCGCCGCCGTGGTGGACGTGTTGCAAACGCCCGCCTTTCTGTGCCGGCAGACCGACTTCATCCGCGCCGTGGCGCAGTCGGGCAAGCCCGTCAACATCAAAAAAGGCCAGTTCCTCGCGCCGCATGACATGAAGAACGTCATCGACAAAGCCCGCGCCGCCGCCGCCGAGAAAGGTCTGCCCAGCGACAACTTCATGGCCTGCGAGCGTGGCGCGAGCTTTGGCTACAACAACCTCGTTTCCGACATGCGCTCGCTCGCCATCCTGCGCGAAACCGGCGCGCCCGTGGTGTTTGACGCCACGCACTCCGTGCAACTGCCCGGCGGCCAGGGCACAAGCAGCGGCGGCCAGCGCGAAATGGTGCCCGTGCTGGCGCGCGCAGCGGTGGCCGTGGGCGTGGCGGGCCTGTTCATGGAAACGCATCCTGATCCGGCGCGGGCGCTGTCCGACGGGCCGAATGCCGTACCACTCAAGCACATGAAGGCGCTGCTGGAAACGCTGGTGGCGCTGGATCGGGTCACCAAACGCCAGCCCTTGCTGGAAAACGATTTTTCGGCATAGGAGCGTTTGGCATGGACATCCAGTGCGAATGCGGCCAGTTCCACGCACGGCTCAAAGCCTTCCCCCGCAACACACCGGGGCGTCTGGTTTGTTATTGCGATGACTGCCAAGCTTACCTGCATCACCTCAAGCGCAACGATCTGCTGGATGCCCACGGCGGCACGGAGGTGATTCCCGCGTATCCCGCCGACATTGAAATCCTCAGCGGACGCGAACATCTGAAATGCACGCGGCTGTCGCCCAAAGGGGCGTTTCGTTTTTCGGTGTCATGCTGCAATTCGCCCATCGTCGGCTTGCGCCCCGGCATGCCGTGGGCCAGTTTTCCGCGCAGTGCGTACCCGGTCGATGAGCAGCAACTCGATCAGACCCTGGGGCCGGTGCGCAGCCGCGTCATGGGGCGCTACGCCCAAGGCACGCCGCCTGCGGGCACTGCCGACAAGCTCAACCTGAAAGCGGTCATGACCGTGCTGCCGTTCATGCTCAAAGGCGTGTTGCTCAAAAAATCCAGGCCGTCGCCATTCTTTGCCGAAGATGGCCTCACGCCGATCGTAATGCCACAGATCGTGAATGACGCGCCACGGCAGGGAGTTTGATTGCCATCCACGACAACTGTTTACAATGCTATCGTTGATATCACTTTCCAAGGAGTCGGCATGGCGCAAGTTTTGGTAAGAAACCTTCCCGATCAAGTGCATCGCGCGCTGCGCATGCGCGCCGCCAGTCATGGCCGCAGCACTGCGGCGGAGGTGCGCGACATCCTCTCGGCAGCCGTGCTGCCGCAGCCGGGCGAGGCGGACGAGCCGGTCAAACTCGGCACGCTGCTGGCCGAAATTGGCCGCTCGGTCGGCCTGACCGATGAGGAGTTCGCCATCTTCGAGAGCGCGCAAGTCAGCTCCCCGGCCAGCTTTGCGAGTTTTGATTGATGATCTTGCTCGACACCAACGTCATTTCGGAGCCGATGCACCGTGTGCCCGATCCTCGCATCAGCGCATGGATCAACGCACAACCGCTGGACACGCTTTACCTGTCGGCCATCAACGTGGCCGAACTGCGCTCTGGCGTAGCCTTGCTGCCAGAAGGAAAGCGGCGCGCGGCTTTGCACGAGAGTCTGGAAAAACGGGTGCTGCCCATGTTCATTGGGCGCGTGCTGCCATTCGACATGGCGTGCACAAATGTCTACGCCCAACTGACGGCAAAGTTTCGCGCCACCGGCACGCCGGTGGAAACAGCCGATGCCTGCATCGCGGCCATCGCCCTTGCCAACGGCTTGTCGGTCGCCACGCGCGACACATTGCCGTTCCAGGCCGCAGGCCTGAAGGTCATCAACCCGTGGCAGGCCCACCCCGCATGACGCGGCGCGCTGCCGCCCATTCAATTTTTCTGACTTCAAGGAACCGTAATCATGAGTGCCATCGTTGACATCGTAGGCCGCGAAATTCTCGACAGCCGGGGCAACCCCACCGTCGAATGCGACGTGCTGCTGGAAAGCGGCGTGATGGGGCGCGCCGCCGTGCCCAGCGGCGCGTCCACCGGCTCGCGCGAGGCCGTGGAGCTGCGCGACGGCGACAAGCAGCGCTACGGCGGCAAGGGCGTGCTCAAGGCCGTCGAGAACGTGAACACCGAAATCTCCGAAGCCGTGCTGGGGCTGGACGCGAGCGAGCAAGCGTTTCTGGACAAAACGCTGATCGACATGGACGGCACCGAAAACAAATCGCGCCTTGGCGCCAACGCCATGCTCGCGGTGTCGATGGCCGTGGCGCGCGCCGCCGCCGAGGAAAGCGGTCTGCCGCTGTACCGCTACTTTGGCGGCATGAACGGCTGCACGCTGCCGGTGCCGATGATGAACGTGATCAACGGCGGCGCGCACGCCAACAACAGCCTGGACTTGCAGGAGTTCATGCTCATCCCCGTGGGCGCGCCCAGCTTCCGCGAAGCCCTGCGCTGGGGCGCGGAGGTGTTCCACGCGCTCAAGAAAATCATTCACGACCAGGGCATGAGCACCGCCGTGGGCGACGAGGGCGGCTTTGCCCCCAGCGTGGAAAACCACGAGGCGGCCATCCGCCTGATTCTCTCGGCCATCGAAAAGGCCGGCTACACCGCAGGCAGCCAAATCGCCCTGGGGCTGGACTGCGCGGCCAGCGAGTTTTACAAGGACGGCCACTACGTGCTGGCCGGTGAAGGCGGCCTGCGCCTGGCCGCCGCGCAATGGACGGACATGCTCGCCACCTGGGTGGACAAATACCCCATCATCAGCATCGAAGACGCCATGGCCGAAGGCGATTGGGACGGCTGGAAACTGCTAACCGAGCGCCTGGGCAAAAACGTGCAACTGGTGGGCGACGATCTGTTCGTGACCAACACCAAGATCTTGAAAGAGGGCATAGCCAAGGGCATCGCCAACTCGATCCTCATCAAGATCAACCAGATCGGCACGCTCACCGAAACCTTCGCCGCCATCGAGATGGCCAAGTGCGCAGGCTACACCTCCGTCATCAGCCACCGCTCGGGCGAAACGGAAGACTCCACCATCGCCGACATCGCCGTGGGCAGCAACGCGGGGCAGATCAAGACCGGCTCGCTCTCGCGCAGCGACCGCATGGCCAAGTACAACCAGCTTCTGCGCATCGAAGAAGACCTGGGCGACATGGCCCGCTACCCTGGGCGGGCGGCGTTCTACAACCTGCGGTGATAAGCCGGAAAAATCGCGCGCTGGCTGCATGGCCGATATGCAGCAGGCGTCAATTTCTATTAAACTTGTAGCATTACCGCGCTACGCCATAAGCCACTGGACATGACCAACCGCGTTGTTCCCGCCATCCTGATCGTGCTGCTGGTGGTGCTGCATGTCCAGTTGTGGGCCGGGCGTGGCAGCGTACCCAGCGTGGCGGCGCTTGGGCGCAAGGTGGATGCCCAAAAAGCCGCCAACGCCAAAGCCAGGCTGATAAACGAGCAACTGGCATCCGAAATCGAAGATCTGCGCTCCGGCCTTGGCATGGTGGAAGAGAAAGCGCGCATGGAACTGGGCATGGTCAAGCCCAACGAGATTTTTGTGCAGGTGTCGCCGCCACGCTGACCGGAAGCTGCGTGGATGCGCGTGGCAGGATCAGTAATCGGGCTGCCAATCCACCGTGATCTGCTTGCCTTCCAGATCAACGCGGTCCACCCATGCATCGACAAATGGAATCAGGCGCTCGCGCTGCTGGCCGTGCTGTTCGTAGCACACCACCAGCACGTCTTGCGCGCCGTTGGACAGCAGCTCTCGCACCCGGCCCAGCGCCACGCCTGCGCGGTTGACTACGTCCAGTCCGATCAGATCGACCCAGTAATACTCGCCCTGCCCCGGCGTGGGAAACGACGAGCGCGGGATAAAAACACGCGCGCCTTTAAGCAGCTCGGCGGCGTCGCGGTCAGCCATGTCGTGCGCGCAGGCCACCACGGCATCGGCGTGCTCGCGCGCCTGCCTGATTTTGATGAGCGCCGCGCCATCGAACGCTGGCTTGAGCGCGCGCTCTGGCGGCAGCAAAAACCAGCGCTTGCAAGAAAAAAGCGCCTCTGGCGAGGCGCTATGCGGCAGGATTTTGAACCAGCCCTTGATGCCCCAGGCGCCGTGCACGCGGCCCACTTCAACCGCGTCCGCTGGCAGCGCGGCCGGCTCCAGCCCGGGGATCATAATGGCATCAGGCGGCCGCTGGCGCGGCCTGGGCGGCCTGGCGCACCAGACGCTCGACCGTGGGCGAGGGCTGCGCGCCCACGCTCTTCCAGTAAGTCAGGCGATCTTGCGCGATGCGCAGAGCCTGCTCGCCTTCAGTGGCGCTGGGGTTGTAAAAACCGATGCGCTCGATAAAACTGCCGTCGCGGCGAACGCGCTTGTCAGCCACCACGATGCTGTAAAACGGACGGGCCTTGGCACCGCCGCGCGAGAGACGAATAACAACCATGTTGCGTGAAATGTTGAGGCGGCGGCTTGCACGTCCCGGTTGGGTCATGGAACGCAAAGGCTGCCGCCCGGTTCTTTCGATGTTGAGACACGCGACATGGCCACCCGGCCAGCGACACATCGAAAAGTTTTTGATTATATGCCACGCCGAGCTTCGCGCCACGGTTGAAAACAGCCGCCCGGCCCGCAGATAGGCGCTGTTCCGGCAAAAGGCTGTAATCATGCGAATCGACAAGCTCACCACCAAGTTCCAGCAAGCCCTGGCCGACGCGCAGTCGCTGGCGCTGAGTCATGACCACGCGTACATCGAGCCGGTGCACCTGCTGGCCGCCATGCTGCGGCAGGAGGACGGCCCCAACGCGCTGCTGCAACGCGCCGGCGTCAACACGGGCAAGCTGGCGCAGGAGGCCGAGGCGGCCGTCAAACGCCTACCCACGGTCACGGGGCAGGAGCAGGTGCAGCCCGGCCCCGATCTGGTCAAGCTGCTGCAAGCCACCGAAAAAGAAAGCATCAAGCGGGGCGACCAGTTCGTGCCCAGCGAGATGTTCCTGCTGGCGCTGACCGAGGCCAAGGGCGAGGCCGGCCGCATCGCCAAGGAATGCGGCCTGACGCGCAAGAGCCTGGAAGCGGCCATCGACGCCGTGCGCGGCGGCCAGAGCGTGGATTCGGCCGAGGGCGAGAGCCAGCGCGAGGCGCTGAAAAAATACACGCTCGATCTGACCGAGCGCGCCCGCATGGGCAAGCTCGATCCGGTGATTGGCCGCGACGACGAGATCCGCCGCGCCATCCAGGTCTTGCAGCGGCGCAGCAAGAACAACCCGGTGCTGATCGGCGAGCCGGGCGTGGGCAAGACGGCGATCGTGGAAGGGCTGGCGCAGCGCATCGTCGCCGGCGAGGTGCCCGACACGCTGCGGGACAAGCGCGTGCTGGTGCTCGACATGGCGGGCCTGCTGGCCGGGGCCAAGTATCGGGGCGAGTTCGAGGAGCGGCTGAAGTCGGTGCT
>Ga0209628_10004409_pt1 | contig 10164 bp, 8 predicted proteins | sample TergutCu122P4_FD_187285 | JGI IMG/M metagenome (GOLD analysis project Ga0209628, IMG submission 187285) | Cubitermes ugandensis P4 segment gut microbial communities from Kakamega Forest, Kenya - Cu122 P4 (SPAdes) (version 2) | ecosystem: Host-associated > Arthropoda: Insects > Digestive system >... | reverse complement strand
GGCGGGCGCGGCGTTGATGCCGCCGTTCAGGTTGAGCGCCCCGGCGCCGTTGCGGCCATGCGAGACAATGACCGCCGGAACGCTCGCGGCGATTTTCGACGCCGGCGCGCAAGCGTTGTCAGCGCACACTTCGATGTCGCCATTCGTGTTGAGCGCAAATCCCGCGCCGCTGTTTGAAAAACTGGCCGCGACGCGATAGCGGAAACGGTTATTCCAAATGTCATGGCGGCCCAGCCCGAGCGTGGTCCAGGGCAGCGCGCCTTCCCCGGCGGCGCAAGGGCCGGGGCTGGCGCTGCGGTTTTCGATGCCGTCGTTGTCCGTGTCGGGGCAAGGCAGATAGGGTTTGCCGTCGCTGGCGGCGTGGCTTGCCGCGTAGCCGGTCAGGGCTTCGCGGATGTCATTCAAGGTTTTTTCCGTTTCCTGCCGGGCGCGGATGTCCTGCTGCGCCGAGAGCGGCAGCATCATGCCGGTGATGAGCAGCGCGATAATGACAAGCGCAACGGCCATCTCGACGAGCGTAAAGCCGCGCGCAAAAGTCTGGCGCCACAGAACGGCATGATTCATTGCAGCCATGTCGTGAAAAAATCGCTGATGGTGATGGTCTGGTCATTCGCCACCGTGCTCTGCGAAGTCGTGAAGCCGAGCCGCACGGTGTCGAACGCGGGGCGGCGGCAGAAACCGTCCGCGCCGCATGTTTGGCCTGACGGACAGGCAGACGCCGCGCAACTGTTTCCCTGCATAGCCTCCATCCGCGCCTGATCGCTCAGGGAAATGAACGACGCCGTGTCGATAGTCGGGTACAGCAAGCGCAGCGGGCGCGTGGTGTTTTTCATCGCCGCCACCATATTCGCGCTGGCGTTTCCCCTCACCAGCCAGGCATTGACTTGATAGGTTTGTTGACCCGCGCCGCCATCGTTCGCCAGCGGCGACACCTCGACGCGAACATGAAAATCCGTATTCAGCAAACTCGATACGCTCGTGGCATCCAGCCGCGCAAGGCCCGCGCCGTGCTGCGTGACAGTGAGCGGCGCGGGCGGATTCCGCGGCGGCGGGTTTGGCGAGGTATCCGGCGGCGCGGGAAAACCATGCACGTTGTCGTCATTCTTGTCCTCCGTCACGCCCCAATAGACAATGGCCGCATGGCCGCCCGCGTAGTCCGGGTCAGCGCGGCCGTTGCTGGCGCCGTAAGCGGCGGTCTGCTTCGAGGTGTCGATCTCGATGCCGATCTTGGGCGTGGCGATCGGCGCGGTGACGCCGTTGTCGCCCGAGTAGCCGAGATGCTCGCGCGCCGCGCCGCACACGGCGCCGGCATTGCGCGCGCCGTCGATGATGGCAAAGATGAATCCTTCGCCCGCGTCGGTGATATTGAATCTGAAATAGCTGCGGAAACCTTTTCCCATCGCATGCGTTTCGGGCGTCCAGACACAGCCGAAAAATGCCGATGCGTTGTTATTGCGCACGGTGGTCGTGATGGAAAAAATCCGCCCTAGCGTAAGCGATCGCGTTGCCGGATCGTATTGAACGAGCTGTCCGCCCAGGGCGCCGAGCGCGGGCGAGCCAGCTTCGCTCAAGCTCGCGCTGGCCGGAATGCAGCGCGCGATGTCCTGCCCGATCGCCTGCGGCGGTGCGCGATCCAGCAGCGCATCGCCGCTGAAGTTCACGCCCGCGCCGGTGAAGCTGCTCAGGTTGATGCCTTCCAGATAATTGGCGGGCGTATTGCGTTCGACGGCGCTTGTTCGCAACTGTCCGGCGGCGCGCTGGTTGGCAAACAGCAGCACACCGGCGCAGGATTCCCCATTGACCGTGAAGCGGCCCGATTCAGGCTGGGCAACAAAAATCTGATCCTTGTAGTGGCTGAAATAATTTTTCGGATCGCGGCTATCGTCATAACATTCCGACGCCCTCGCAATGCCGTTGCCGGGAAAATCGGAATCGCTTGCGTTGGGAATGCCGTCGTTGTCGATGTCGTCATCGGGAATCCGGCCGGCATATTTTCCGGCTGGTGCGGAAAATCCCGCGAGGCGATTGGGCGTGAGGGTTTTTCCCGGCACCTGCAATTGATCGCGCAGGCAGTCTGTCATGCGATCGAGCAGCAAATGGAGATCGGCGCGAAAATTCGCGTTCTTGCGCACGGCGCCAAAAACAGCGTCGTTCGTCAGCGGCAAGCCGGTGTCATTGGCGGCCAGCGCGCACCCGGCGCGTTCCGGCGGGCAGGCGGCCAGCAGCATGCCCTTGTCTTTGTAGATGCAGCCTTGCGCGGCGATGGCGAGATTGACGAGGTGGGTGTTGCTGGTGGTCGTCGCGCCAGAGAAATACGCGCTCGCCGTGGCCGGGCTGCCCGCGTTGTCGAGCAGCGCCGCCGCCAGATTCGGGTCGAGATAGTTGGCCGGCGTGTAGTTGCCGCCGCAGTGCGTGACATCGTTCGCGCCGATTTTGCCCCGATCCTGTCCGGGCAGGGGCGGGCCGGGAGAGAAAACGATGGCGACGGGTTTGTCATGCGCCGTCATGATGAGGCTGCGCAGTTTTTCCGGCTCCGCATCGTTGACGGCAACCATGTCGATCTGCCCCGGCGTATCCGAATTCATCGGCGTGATTTTCTCGATGCGCTGATGGCTGCCCGAAACGATATACCAAAGACATTCCCCGTCGCCATCGCGCAACGGCGCGATACCGAACAGCCGCCAGGGAAAGCGGCCCACGATGGTTTTGTTCAGGGCGACGCCGGAAAGATTCGCGTCGCAGCCTTCGTCCCGGCAGCTGACATTGGTATTGCTGCCGCTGCCCAGATCGGGAAGCGGCAGATAGCCATAAACATAGTTGTCCGGCAGTTGACCAGCGGCAATCTTGATGCGGTTTTGCTCGTCGCGGAAAGTCATCGCATAGCCAAGCAGCGCTTCTCTTGCCTGCGCCAGCGCCGCTTCGGTTTTCTGCGCCCGGCGGCGCGCCACGGTTTCGGACATCACATTGTTGACCAGCCAGGCAAGCGCGGCGATGACGACGAGCACTGTGAAGAGCAGCAAGGCAGCGCCGCTTTCGTTTCTGCCAGGAGGGTTGATACGGCAAAGCGGCCGTTCTCCCGCGCCAGACTTTTGCTGCGGCTTCACCGGCCTGACGCTTTGATGCGGCCCTCGCCGAGGCCGGAGTCAATCTCGCCCGTGCTGCGGTTGACGGTTTCGCCGACCTTGAGGGAGACGGGCGCTTTTCCATCGGCGCTGACGGTCGTGCGGGCAGGATCGGCGCGGTTGACGCGGACATTCACCGCGCTCTCCTCCTGCGGAACGCCGTTGATCCATGTCATCGTGCGCCCGTTACCGCGCCGGACAACGCCGGTAACGGAAAGCGTCGCGCTTTTGACGGTCTGGGTTTCCTGAATGCCGAGCTGGCGCTGGCGCTCCAGCGCGGCGCGGCGCTCGGGCGTGAGAAAGAGACGACCGAGTTCTTCCGCAACGGCGATGGATGGGAGCAGCAGGGCGGCGGCAAGAAAAGCGCGGCGGACAGATGCGATCATCATGCGCTTTCCCGCTCGCGGAGGGTGATCCATTCGATGACGCACTCGGCGGCAAGCTGCGGCGCGGGGCCACCATGGTTTCCGCCCTCTCCATTTCCCTTCGGCAAGCGTTCGACATCGCAGCGGCGCACGCGGAGGTAGGCCGGTACCGAGGCGCGCAGATCGGAGAGGAAATTGAGCAGATCGTTTTCGTGCAACAGCTTCATGCGCAATTGCATGGCGCTGGAAAGAAAATCGTGACCGCCGCTGGCGCCGGACAAGGTGGCGTCGTCGAGGCGCTGCTGCGGAGCGATCTCGTACTGAATGTCGTAGAGCTTGCGTTCGTTCTTGATCGCCTGGATGCGCTCGACCCAATTGAGGCGCTGTTCTTCGCCAAAGATGCCGCGGGCGGCAAGCCGGTTGTATTCGGCGACTTTTTCCTTGATGTCTTCCGCTTCGTTGCCGATGCGCGCCAGCCGCGCTTGGCTGTCGAGACGCTTCGTCTGCGCTTCGGCTTCATCCTTTTTCGCCGCCTCGCGCCAGTGCGCCGAAACGATTGCGGCGCCCGCGCCAACGGCGGCCATGAGGATGGCAGCAAAAACTGAAAATATTGACCTTCCCCCCGCCCCCCTCCCCGAGGGAGGGGGTGACGGTGGCTCGCGGGCTTCGCCCGCTCGAAATGAATCTTCCTTGTTGAAAGCAGTCGCCATGTCAGCGCATTCTGCTGATGCGGATGATGAATTTCAGATCGGCAAGCTGCGCCGGTGCGTTGATGCTTCTGAGCGGGCGGCCTGATGCAATCTCGAAAGGCATGTGCTCAATCGTGACTTCCAATCCGGGATTTGCGCGCAATGCGTCGACAAAAGCGTTCACCGTGTCCAGTTGGCCGCGCTGGTCGGTCATCATGGCAGCGGGCAGCAAACCATGCGCGATGGCGATTTCGCGCAGGTCTGGATGGCTGTTCAACTGCCATTGAATGCGTTCGAGGTCGATGTCCGGCGATGTTTCCAGCGCGCGGCTGATGGCGAAATAAAGCGGCTCGGGCGAGGCGCTGCGCTTTTCGAGATCGTTGAAACGGGCGACCACTGCACGCAAATCTTCCGCGCGGACAGGCAAGGGCGGAAAGGTTTTTTCGATGGCCTGATAGCGTTGCGTATCGGCTTGCGCCTGCTGCAACAGCACTTCGGTGGCCGCGCGGGATGCCATGACATCAAGCATCGCGCGACCAGCGAAAAGCAGACCGGCGATCAGAGCAAACGCGCCGCCCCTGACGAGCCACGCGCGCACTTGCCAAAGCCGGAAGAAGCGGCGCTCCTCGGGCGGCGCAAACTGCATGCGCGGCGGTTTCTGCGCCAGCAGATGCAGGAACAGCGATTCGCTATTGGCATCCGGCGACAGGGTTTTCAAACCGATGGCTTGAGCGGCGGCATGCACATCCTGAATGGCGATCTGAATGTCATCTGTGCTCGGCTTGCAGGCATGCGTGAAAACGCCGATCTGCCCGGGATGCGCCAATATCATCACCGGCAGCGGCGTATCACGCGGCAGCAGACGCTGGCCGAGCAGATAGGGATGAAGACTGGCCGCCTCGGCGGCGCAGACGGCGGCCAGTTCGGCAGGGTTGGTGGCGGCTGTCAATGAGAGACGGCTGAAGACCAGATGGCCGCGCTTGAAAAAACTCTGGCGGATGCCGCCGGAAGTGATTGAGACAAGCAGGCAATACTCGTGCGTCACAGACGGCTTGGGCAATTTTTCGAGGAGCGCGCCGCCGAGCAGCGGCAGCGGCCAGATGCCGGCCAATTGCGCTTCGGCATCGCGCAGTGTGTCCAGCCAGGGCGCGAAGAAGCGCGGTCGCGTCAGCGCAGCGAACAAAATTTTTTCGTCGCGGCGGCCGCTTTTTTTGCGTCCATAGGAAATTGCCGCCGCCAACGGCTGCTGGCCGAGTTTGCGCGCCAGCAGCGCGTCGCGGTCGGCGCCGCGCGCATAGGGCAGCATCTCGATCCGGTAGTCCTCGTCGGCCACATCGGCGAGCAGATAGAAATGGCTGCCGTGCCGCCGCGCCAGATATTTGGCGAAGGCGGCAAGCCCCGCCTCGCCGTGCGGGAAACGGCCTTCCGTTTTCAGCGCGCCATCGCGCCAGAGCAGGGCCGTGAGCCGTTCGGCGTTGAGGTGAAGGAGGCGTTTCGAGGCCATCAGAATTTCAGCCTCGTGATGACGTCATAAATCGGGCCGAGCACGGAGAGCATGACCCAGCCGAGGATGACGCCGAGGACCAGGGTCATCGCCGGTTCGATCATGGCCTGCATTTTCTCGATGGATTCCTTGACGTCACGGTTGTAGAAGTAAGCGACGTTGAGCAGCGCCGTATCGAGGGCGCCGGTGTTTTCGCCGACGCGCAGCATGCGAATCACCAGCGGCGGGAAAAGGCCGATGTGCTGGAAGGCGGCGGTGATGCTCCGGCCTTCGGCGATGAGTTGCCCGGCCCGCTTCAGGCCGCCTTGAATGACGGCGTTGCCGGCCACGTCTTCCGTGGTGCGCACGGCGTCGATGACGGCAATGCCAGCGGCGTACATCATGGCAAACACGCTGGCGAAGCGGGCCAGAATGATCTTGCGCAGAATCGGGCCAAGTAGCGGCAGCCCGAGCTTGAATGCGTCGAAACGGCGGCGGAAGGCCGGATTGTTTTCGATGCCGGCCTTGATGCCAATACCCACTAGCAAGGGCGCGGCCAGGAAAAGCATCCAGTATTGTTTGATGAGGGCCGAAACAACCAGCAGCATTCGGGTCTGTATCGGCATGTCCTGCCCCATGCTCTTGATGAAGCCGGCCATCTGCGGCACCAGATAGATCATCAGGAAACAGGTGACGCCGAGAACGATGACGCCGACGAATGCCGGATACATGAACAGTTTTTTGCTTTGGGAAGCCAGTTCGTCTTCCCATTTCAGGGAATCGTTGAGGCTTTTCAGTACCCGCGGCAGGTTGCCCGTATCCTCGCCGGCGCGAATCAGGCTGCAAAAAACCTTGCCGAAGATTTTGGGGTGTTCGGCCATCGCCTGGGAGAACGTGCGCCCGCCTTCAATCGACTCGATCATGCTGGCGATCGCTTCGCGCAGGCGCGGATGATGGATGCTGTCACGCAGATCGGTGAGACCGTCGAGAAGCGGCACGCCCGCGCTGAGGAGTTGCTCCATGTGAAAGCAGAAGTTGATGAGTTCGGCTTTCGGCGCTTTGCCGCGGCGAAACAGACCGCGCTCGCGCAAAGCCTTGTCCAGGGCGCTGCCGTTGATGAAATCGAGTTCCATGCGCTTCAGGCGCATTTCGAGATCGGCCAGGTTGGCGGCGTCGAGCTGGCCGCGCACGATGCCGCCATCCACATTCATCGCCTTGTAGGCAAACAGGGCCACCTTACATGCGCTCCGTGAGATCGACCACGCGAGCGATTTCTTCCAGCGAAGTCACCCCTTCGCGCACGCGCCGCAACCCGTCCTCGGCCAGACCGCGAAAGCCCTTCGCCCGCGCGGCCTGCCTGATTTCGCGCAGCGTGGCGCGGCGCGCCACGAGTTCGTCGAGGTCGGCGTCCATGCGCAGCAGTTCCATGATCGCCTGGCGGCCCTTGTAGCCCTGATGGTCGCAGTGTGAACAGCTGCCGGCGCGGTGCAGCGCGGGCGGCGGCGCGTCTTCGGCGAGGCCGAGCAAACGCATCTGGCGCGGTTCGGCGAAATGAGGTTGCTTGCAATGCGGACACAGCTTGCGGATCAGGCGCTGGGCGACAACGCCGATGATGTTGCCGGCCATGATGTCGGGCTGCACGCCGATGTCGAGCAGGCGCGGAATGACGCCAAGCGCGGAATTGGTATGCAGGGTGGAAAATACCTGATGGCCGGTCATGGCGGCGCGAAAAGCCATTTCGGCGGTGTCGGCGTCGCGGATCTCGCCCACCAGAATGACATCCGGGTCCTGCCGCATCATTGAGCGCACGCCGTTGGCGAAGTCGAGCTTGGCGGCCTCGGCGATGGACGTCTGGCGCAGCATCGGCATCGGATACTCGACCGGATCCTCCAACGTCATGATGTTGATGCCTTCTGCATTGATGTGATTGAGCGCCGAATACAGCGTGGTGGTCTTGCCGCTGCCAGTCGGGCCGGTGACGAGGATGATGCCCTCGGGACGGGCGATCATGCGCTTGAACTGGCCGAATTGATCGTCGTCCAGACCAAGCTGTTCGAGCGGCACGATGCCCTTGTGCCGGTCGAGAATGCGCAGCACGATGTTTTCGCCGTGGAGCGTCGGCTGGGCGGAGACGCGAAAGTCGACCGGGCGCCCGCTGACATTGAGCGAGATGCGGCCATCCTGCGGCGCGCGCATCTCGGCAATGTTCATATTGCTCATGACTTTTACGCGCACCGCCATCGCCGGCCAGTAGGATTTATGCAGGGCGCGAATCTGGCGCAGGAGGCCGTCGATGCGGTAGCGGATGCGCAGGAAATTCTGCTCCGGCTCGAAGTGCACGTCGGAAGCGTCGCGCTTGACGGCGTCGGTGAGAATGGCGTCAATCAGCCGCACCACGGGTTGACTGTATTCGTCGCTGGCGGCGGCAAGACCAGGCCGATCGGCTTCACCGGTTTCGATCTCGTGCAGAATGCCGTCGATCGACAGCGCATGACCGTAATGCTGGTCGATGGCGCGGGCGATTTCCGCTTCGCCGGCCAATACCGTTTCGACATGCAGGCCGTCGTGACTGAGCGCGCGCAGCTTGTCCAGCGCCACGATGTCGCTCAGGTCGGCGATGGCCACCGTCATGCAATGCCGGGCCGCGTCGTAATCAAGCGGCAGCAGGCGGTGGCGCTTGGCAAAATCCTGCGGCACCCGCGCGAGCGCCGCCGGGTCGACGGTGGCGCGGGAGAGATCGACGCTCTTTTTGCCGAGACGCTCGCCGAGCGCATCGCGCAACGTTGCTTCGGTGATGAAGCCCAGACTGACCAGCAGCTTGCCGATGCGCTGACCGGATTTTGTTTGTTCGAGCAGCGCGATGCGCAGTTGATCTTCGCTGATGACGCCTTGCGCGATCAAAATCTGGCCGAGCAGACGGCGATGCGGTGCGGACGAATTCATCTCCATGTCGCCGCAGGCGCGGCGTCAGTTATTTTTCAATTGACGGATGCGGCCGGTATGGTCCACTCGGGCACCGGTTGCAGGCCGTTTTTCTCCCCAAAAAAATCCTCTTGCGGCAGTTGGCTGCGGAAACCGCTGTAATCGCCCTGGATACTGGCGTTTTTGATAATGGTCGGGCGCAAAAAAACCACCAGTTCAGTTTTGACAGTCGTGTCGTTGCGATGCGTGAAGAGGTTGCCGAACAGGGGGATTTTGGACAACCCCGGTACGGCGTCATCACTGTTGTTCACCGTGTCCTGCATGAGGCCGCCGAGCACGGCAACATCGCCGTCGTTGACGCTCATGAGCGATTCCATTTCGCGCGTTTCAATTTCAGGCACGTTATTGACGATGACAAGGCTAGGATGCGGATCCTGCTTGTACCCCGTGATCCGCGATATGGTGGGCCGCACATTGAGCAGCACCGCATTGTTTTCACTGATCTGCGGCGTGACGCTCATGACGAGGCCGACGGAAACCGATTGCGGCGTGGTGGTCAGATTGGTCAGCGTGGACGCCTGACTCTGGCTGGTATCGGCCTTGACCTGAAAATAAACTTCGTTTTTCACCACCTTGCTAGAGATTGAAGAGCTTGCCAATGCTCCAGAACAGCAGCAGCGCCAGGATCTCTTGCCGCCAGTCATCGTGCTGGAACGGAGAGACGCGGACGCAGCGACGCAACGATGCCATCCCATAGCGCGGTGAATTCCTCGACGGTGATTGGCTTTTTGCCCTCTTGGGCGACCATTTTTCCGACTTGGGGCGGAGAAATGCCTTTGGCCTCTGTGCTGGCGCTGAGCTTCATCTCCATGCCAGGAAAGCCGTCATCCGGCCCGGTTATTGGCCCCACACGCGCAGGGCGATTCTTGATGGAGCCAAACCATGAGGCCGCCAGGATTGTCGCGTAATGGTCATCGTTTTTCTTTTGCCAGAGGGCCTCTATCCATTCCTTGCCCTCGAAATCTGCCTGTGCTCTGCTGGCATCGCGCAGCTTCTTCATCTTAAGGGTATCAAGACGAAGCGCATTCACATCCTGGTGCGGCGACTGGCCCGTCGGCACCATGATACGAAACTCCGTATTGGTTTCAATGGGCAGGCGGAAGGCAAACCAAACGTAATCCATAGGGTTTGGCTTGCCGGGGAAAAAACTGCGGCCACCACAAAAACCTTCTGTCACAGGAATTTCCTCCTCCTTCCGCGGTTGCAGGCTCTGCATGGCGTTGATGAGTGTTTCCTTGCTTGAACCAACGCTGAATTCGTAAAGCGTGCCGTCCCGCCACAGATAGCCTTCGGTTTCGTAGAAGGACCGTGGTCCGGTCGAGCCGTCGGGCCATCCTCCTTTCAAATCCGTGGTGCGATGCTTGAAAGTCATCACTACCCCGTCCAGCATGATGTCAAAGCGCTCCGCAGGGCAATCGCATGAAAGTTCAAGCCAAGCCGAGTAGATGAGCGCGGTAGTTATCGGAGGTGGCGGCGATGAGGCGTCGGGCCTTGATGCCGCCTTTGCGTGGGGTGGGATCAAG
>Ga0209628_10004408_pt1 | contig 10164 bp, 8 predicted proteins | sample TergutCu122P4_FD_187285 | JGI IMG/M metagenome (GOLD analysis project Ga0209628, IMG submission 187285) | Cubitermes ugandensis P4 segment gut microbial communities from Kakamega Forest, Kenya - Cu122 P4 (SPAdes) (version 2) | ecosystem: Host-associated > Arthropoda: Insects > Digestive system >... | reverse complement strand
ATTATATACTTCGCCTTGAGCATTTTCATATTCATTTGCGCAAGCGGTAAGGCTTTCGCCAAATCCTTTTATTAATTCTCGAAATTTTACAGTAATGGAATCATTTGAAGCTACTTTCTCCCATTTACCCCCAAACTCCATAGAGTCTGGCCCAAGCCAATCTTTAGAAAGCATACTCTTTATATCTTGGTCGGCAGAAAGCATTTCTCTATTTTGGGCAGAGCAATACGTATCTGCCGCTGAAGCGACATCACGTAAAAATCTATGATTGACTTCAATTACAGCCATTTTTCGCACCTCATTTGAAATTATCCGCTAAATGGGTATTAACAGATTCTGTATTAATATACCCCGGGTTAACCTGTTGCTCTAGCATGTTAATGTAGTTTTGAATTACCTTTGTTCGCTCTTCACTCTGTTTGAATATTCTATACATAGCAGTTAAAGCGACAGAACTTGCCGCGCTTTTCCAATTTCTGTCTAGTTGACCAGCTTTATTCTGTAATATATGAAGCTCATTATTTATGTTGTTGTTAACCGCGCGAAGCTTATTCGCGGAAGTAGCTACTCTTTCAGTGTTAATTGATTGTTTTGCCATAATTTATCTCCTAAGATAATTTTTCTATTAAAGAAGCTAGTAAATTATAATCTACTTTATTCAATTCACGAGATACATAATCATATTTATCTGCGATTTTATCAATACAGTCACCGCATAATTGTTCGCCGATTCCTGTAAAATCACGCCTAACACCAAATTCAATATCGCGTAATTCATGTATTATACTTCGCATTTCATTTTTGCAATAATCAAGACTCATATAATCATCCTCCTACATAACCGCATGCTTTATTGTCTGCGCTTTCAAGGCGACTAGCCGCATCATTGAGATAATCTCTTACTTGATTAAGCGTCGGGCTTCCGCTTGTTAAGAAAATTATCCACCCAAATCTGTCTAAGTCAAAAAAGCCGACCTGCCAAAATGCGCTCTTTAATGCGCTGTCTAAGGCTCTCAATCGCTTATTAACGTTGTTAATGCGATTAGCATAATTACGCAGCTTGTCTGTATCAACTTTAAAATACGGATTTGCAGACGCGTATTCCTTTCCCGCTTTGTTCCACCAATCACTTAATTTTTTACTTAATGTTTGCAACGCGTTCTTTATAGCGTTGAACGCTTTTATAAAGTCATCCAGTCCTTTGGTGATACGCCATGCAATTCCTTGTGCGATACGTATAATAACATCAATTATAAGACAAATTGTAAAAATAATTTTGGCTATTCCAACCGTGATTGTTGTAACTATTCCGACGATTGTTAAAATAGTGAATATTACTTCTGGAAATGCTATTAGCATTATTCCGAGAAATAAAGCTACGCAAGCAGCTTTATCCATATTTTCCGTCAGCCAGTTTTCTACTGATTCTTTTAAAACCGAAAATAAATCATCAGGATGTGTTAAAGCTGTTTCAAAAATTACAGGCCAAAAAGCGATTAATGTGTTCGGGATTTTTAATAAATCAGGAGTAAATTTTCCATTTTCATATTTTACAAGATTCAAAAACTCAACTAATGCTGCTTCACGGATAACTTCTGGGTAAGTATTAATATGTTCAAGCAAATTCGCAATGGATTCAGCCGATTGTGCATCTATGTCAAATGCTTGTAAAGCTGGTGCGATTAGCTCAGGGTTGTCATGAAGTACTGATACCAACACTGGGATAAATTTCTCTTTGAGATATTCAAAATCTTGACTCGTAAGATCGCCTGGATATATATCACCCAGAAATTTTTCAGCAATGCCACCAAGGAAAATCCCTAAAAGACGTCTGGTTTCTTCATCGTCTTTATATGTTTCATAAAGTTTCTCGGACAATTTCTTTATCAATTCGCGAAACGCGCTGCTCTCTGCTTCATCATTCCAAGCCCAATCACCCTTCTCATTTTGATGTACCATGTATTCAACAGCATGGAACCTATCTAAGGGATTATTACTTGGTTTTTTGACTTGTTCTTGCGTAGACTGCTTTACGAATTTTATATGGGATTCATCAATTATGTCATTTTGTGCATAGGCGCTGGCAAAATCATGCTCTCCATAAATTCCATATATTTTATTTCGTTGACGTTCGTAATAGGCCTCTCCCCATTCTTTGGCATCTTCTAAAAATTTGTTTGAAAACCCCGGACCGTCGAGCGATACGCACATAGTGATATCATCCGCATGTGGAGATCGAATTGATACATATTGTGCGTTATTTCCTCCTTGTGAGTGGCCTGTAACGAACAAGCTCTCACGAGATTGTCCTTCATATTTTTCCTTATAAGTACGGTTGAAGTATTCAAGTGCCCACTCTTGTACACCAGATGGTCCGCCACCCGCTGCTACATCGTTTTCTTTCCAAAAACCGTCGTCTGTGCCATTGAAATGAACGAAAATATTATTATTTTCATCTTTTACAGTTATTGCTTTATATTTTGCTCCTGTTTCATTTGGTACAGGGCATTCACCGACATCAAGCACTGTAAATTTTTCCCCATTGACTTCTAAATCTTTATACTTGGACAGAGTATTAAAGTTCATTTCGAGTATAGCCCCGATTAAGCCCACAGTTTCAAAGTCCACAAGATCACTCTCCAAATTATCTGGTTCCAATAATGCCAGTGCTATTCCCAATTATTGCAAACCGATCTGATTCTTTTTCTCCACTCTCCGCCGCTCCCTAGCAGCAAACCGCAAGGGAGCGGCGTTTCGATATCCTACCTAAACGCGTCGGCTAGCTGGACGTTCACTGTTTCAGTATTTCCATATTGCTCGGCCACGTTATTGCGTAAAAACGTCACGTATTGATTAAGAACATCGAAGTATGTTTGAAAAAACTTACCTGCGAAAGTGTCATACGATGAACGAGTTTCTTCGGCGGCTTTACCAGTCCAATAGGAGGCTAAGCTATCGACAGTCGCTTTACTATCCTCCAGCAATTGCTTAAGCTGATCGTTGTCGCTGTCAATCTGTGCGGCAATGCCTAATACTTGATCACTGTCTAGGGTGATTTGTGTTGTTGCCATTAATATTCCCTCCTTAATTCGCCAGTTGCTTCACGCCAGCAATATTATTGTCGCGAGTAGTTTCGTAGTTCTTCGCTTGTTGTTCCAACGCCTTCGCGGCTTGTTCCAGATGGTCTGTCATTGCTTTCAGCTCTTCGCATAAACCATTGATCTGATCAACGAACGCGAGATTGTCTGCCGCCTTCCAGGCTTCACCCATAGTGCTTGCGGTGTTGAGCAAACGATTATACACGCTGGTATAATCTCCTGCCAACTGCATGAACTTCTGAGACGCTCTGTGCATCTCCGGTGGGTCTACAGCGAATTTCATGGGACCTTCCTCCTTAAAATAATTTACTTATTTATAGCGCCGAAGCTCTATATTTAAATAAGTATCAGTTTTGTTGAGTTGCGGATTCCAGCATCATATACGGTATCATTCAGGTTTAACGGTTTCCCGTTATCGGCGTATAATAATCTGGCATCAGCAGTCTCTTTATAGCTGCCTCCTGTCATAGAGTTAACTATATCTATAAGCAATAGCGTGACTTCGCCAATGCGCTTTTCTGCCGGCAAATACGCGTCATAATGCTTACCGGAAGCGGGCAAGTATATATCAACAAGATACTTTCTCATATACACACCATAATCATTGTCGTAAAAGTTTAACAAGTGTTGCCGACGCATTATTTATAATGAACCCGAAGTCAGAACCAATATCTAAAGAGGACTCATTCGGCCTTTTGCTTAATGTAAAACGATATTGATTGCTGATTCCATTCCCGACCCAGATTCCGTTGTTTCCATTTATATGCGTCTTGTACCAGTTTTCTGCCGTGAATTGAGCTATTAGATTAAGACTTTCAGCGACTATAAAATGTATATTATAAGCATTCTCACATTTTTCCATAGCTACTTGAAGCCTATTAAATGGAGTGTCATCGTCAGCTTCTTTCTTCTCATCAATGCCCGGTTTATATCGTTCAAGCATTGACTTTAAATGTGATATTGATTGAATAATTACAAACAAAGGCTCGTACAGAGGCAATTCTTTGCCGGCTTCCAAATTGCCTTTATACTCATTATTGCGAACAAGAACTATATTATAGATTTCACGCGCCATATTTACGCAATTTGCTATATCGCTGACTGCTTGATACTTACTGTCTTTTTCTTGGATTTGCGCTTTATTTGACTGAGTGAAAACAATTGTTCTAACATCATATTCGCTAGCCAAAAAAGAACCTAGGGCGTCGATGAAGTTTTGCCATTCCTGATTTATTGAAAGTATTAAACTAATAGAGCTTAAAGCAAAGTCATAGCACGTTACCTCAAGACTATCCTTAGTTATACCGATGGGGACACGATTGAACGCACCCGGCAGTACGTAACCAGACAAGTGGTCAGTTGTTATTTTCTCTGGCAGCACCGGAACCATTGCCGCGCCGGTATTAGGATATTTTTGTCTGATTTTATTACAAAACTCACGGATGAACTGATATGGAGGATCTTCTTCTGTCACGCCAGCTACCTGAAATTCGAATAAACTATCTTTGTCATAACGGAATAATCCCCGGCCTTTATACGCATCGGGCTGCATGCCCTGTGTCTTTCCAACAACTGAAGAGTAATCATCCGGGTTATTTAATTGTAAACAAAACAGCGTTTTAAAATTTTGAAGCATACTATATCTTACATTATTAACACCTGTGCAAGTCAAGATAAAGTAGATACCATATTTCACACCTTCGCGAGACAAATAATTCACTTCGCCGCTTTTATCTTCAAACAGCTCGGTAAACACAGCGTAATTGTTGATAATGACGAGAATACTGGGTTCAGGCTCCCTTGATTGCTTGTTATATTGTATGATATCGCCGCCGAATTGGGCTAGTTTCTTTTTTCTATTTTCTAGCTTGCCAAGCAGTAATTTAAACAGATTGTTAACTTTTTCTATTTCATGGGATAAAATAACATCGCCAAACTGCGGAGCTTCTGCAAATGCCGTCATTGTTTCCGCTCCAAAATCCATAATATATATGTTTATTTCCCTAGGCGCATGCGTTTTAATTAATGAAAAGCAAATTGCTTCAACGAACATAGCTTTACCACTGCCCGCAGAGCCATATATCAAGACATTGCCGTCTCGTGTAATGGGAACACGCAGAATGCCCTGTGATTGGTGCGAAGGGTCATCAAACTCGCCAACAATGGGGTTTAACACAAATTGCTCTATTTTTGTTTCGCTATACTTCTCTTCAAGATCCCTTATCAATATGAAACTTGGAATAGGATCAAGCCACATCTTCCAATGCTTTATTTGCTCATCGTTACTTATCTTATTAATATATCTTGTGATCTCATCCAATTGCTTTGGAGGGTCCTTTATATATGCAAATCTGTTAGTATTCGCTTCCGCAATGATCCGCCCATTTGTGTTTATTACAGATACAGAATCATCGCGATCTCTTATCACCTTTACTGACGGATAATATGGCGCTCCGGCCCATGCAGATTGTCCGATCTCAAAAATTTCATTGTTTCCTACTTGCATATAGAAACGTCCGGTGTCAGTAAGTTCTGCCGCCTCAGTTCGCCCAAGCATCTCTGTACTGTCTCCGCTATCCTGTACTTTTAGGCAAATGCGGAATCTGCTGTTACTGCGTATTTGATCGTCTACAACGCCGCCGGGTTTTTGTGTTGCAAGTATTAAATGGACACCCAGACTGCGTCCGACGCGCGCTGTGCTTGTCAATTCAGTCATGAAATCAGGCTGTTCTTTTTTTAACTCGGCAAACTCATCAGATATTATTATTAAATGCGGCAGCGGCTCAGTTACTTTACCATCACGGTACAGCTTTTGATATTTATAAATATCTATATTACTTATATTATGCTGCAATGTTACTTCTCTGAAAATCCGCTCACGACGATGCAGTTCGCTTCGCATTGAAGCAAGTGAACGCTTGATCTCATTGCCGTCGAGGTTCGTAATTATGCCGGCGTTATGAGGAATATTATCGAAGGATTTTGCCATACTTCCGCCTTTATAATCAATAAGAATAAAAGCTACATCGTATGGATGATAATTTACAGCCATAGAAAGTATGTATGTAATAATGAACTCACTTTTACCGGAACCTGTCATGCCGGCGACAAGGCCATGAGGCCCATGTACTTGCTCGTGTAAATCGAGCTTGAAAGGTTCACCATACTGATCAATGCCAATAACTGCCGCGAGCGATTTTGTAGGGTCGTTTGAATTCCAATTGTCTATCAAATTCAAATGTTCAGTTATACCGATGTTAAGCATTTCATAGAAGGTAAATTTTTTGGGAAGCGAAAAATTCGACCTGCTAATATTTACGTATGTATTTGATAAAACTTTCATTATCTGCGGAAGATTTGCAATCTGAGCTAAATCTGATGCAAATAAAACCGGCGGTTCACTCACGTCATCTATTAGCGTTAAGCTGCCGGTTAAGTCTTTATGTAATTCAGCTACGGCTGTGCACTCTTTCGGAAGATCTTTCAACTGTTCAAATAAAGATAGTACAGAAAATTTTATATATACTTTATGATCGAGAATTCTCCGTACAAACTCTGCCTTTGCGGAAAGCTCTTTGTCAAGGCAAATAATCACAAAATATGGCAATTCATCTGTCAGCTTACTATCATTCAAATTCTTACGATGTTCAATTATTCCGTCAAGTACAGATGATAACTCCTTTACTTCTTCTGAGTTCGTTGCAATATAACGAACGGTTCTTTCATTGTTCATCACATGAGGGAGATAGCGTATAAACATAAATTCATCCGAGTCAGATTCATCGCAGAGCATCACTAATTTTACTTCATCATAGCAATGCAATGCAACAAGTTGCAAAATTAAGTTTTTTACATATGCGTAAAGTAATGCTTTTTCTGCATAAATTCCGCATATGTATCGTTCTGTCAGCGGTAAACAAATGGGTACATTGTGTAATAAATGTATTTGTTCGCTTAACTTATACATCTCTTCAGTTAAGTTGTCTTGTTGAACAGCAAACTTACGTTCCGGAAACTGGATATTCGCTTTTAAGGGAAGATTTCCATACCCAATGCGTAAAGATAAAAAATCAGTGTGTTTTGGCGTTCGCTCCCAAAATTGAGGGGCAGAAGACAGGATACGGTCTCCATAAATTGAGATACTTACATCATTATCTTGTAATACGCGTTCTTGGTGCTTTATTTCGCAGGTTATATTTTGCTGCACATCTTTGAGATAGGCTTTATAAGTAATCTGCCGTTTAGTTTCTTTATTTTCATGCAGTTTTCGCTGGAATGTCTTAGTAACTAAAGGCCACATCAATGTGCCCAATATCATACTAACGCTCATTACAAATGAAGGAAAAGCAGATGCTATATCTCCTCGTTCGACTGCACTTGAAACTGCGAAAACTCCGCTCGCAACAGACGCCATTCCCATTGTCAAAGAAGGTCCGACAAGCATTGCCATTGGTACTTCATCATTGCTCTGACTTGATGGCGGAGGATCTATTTTTAAGTCGAAAATATCAACATCATGTTTAAAACGCGGCGCACGGTAATAAAACTCGCCGGATCCATTCGTATACTCATCATCGTCAGCGTCAATAACGGCATTATGATACGCAGACTCATTAAGTACCCTTAAAGCGCCGCTATTTACTTTTACACTTTTATCAGGATTATTTATGAAAATAAAGTGGTCACTCACTACGATTTGCATACCCATTATATATACCGCGTCACCGATATTTAATTGTTTTTGCTCGATCATTTTTCCGTTGACATATGTATGATTGGTGCTTCGTAAATCTCGTACTGCTAAGCCGTTATGAGTAATATTTAATTCTGCGTGCTTCCTGGATGCGTATTTATTAGAATAGTAAATTTCATTATCAGAATCTCGCCCAACAGTTAATGTTGCATTAGAATTTAGGATCTCGTAGCCAAAAAACCGAACATAATCATCCCTTACAGGTTCAGTGTACAATACAAACTTTTCATTCTTTCGAGCATTGTGTATTTTGTACAATTCATTCGGGTTGAGCTGTATTTTTTGTACTTCATTATTATGTTCATCAAGGACTTTATATTCACGGTTTGATCTTAAGCACCAATATGACGCGTTCTCTAAATCTGTTGAAAACATCGCTTCAACCGCTATGATATCTATCAATTTCCCAATAGAGCTTCTGGCGCGCAGCCAATACTGCCCGGTAATTCTTTCCGGCAAAGTAATACTCTTATACTCTGTTTTTGAAAAAAGTGTCAATTTCATATATCAATGATAACAGTTAATGTACAAAATGTCAATCGTTATTTCATAAGTCAATTTTGCTAATATTAGGTAAATTTTAAATTAATTAATTGTTATTAAGATATCCTTATTCCTTTTAGCATTTCTTAATACCCAAATATATAAGACTGAAATAGAAACAACCTCTATGACTATCCAAGGCAAAACCACTCTTTGAAAAAAGCGCGCGGTCATAACCATATGAAGCATTAAAATCACGTCATAATAGAAAGTTGTCAGTCGGCCTAAAAATTTTGCATCTAATATAGAAAACGCGGAATAATGGCCAAAGTATATAATAAATCCCGTGACCCAATGGACGCTGATTCCCAATAAAAGAAGGAGTTGCCGCTTGCGAAATGCCGCCGCCGACAGAGTGGCAGCAAACCAAATTAATGGAAAAATATAAGCGGAATTGCTGAAGACATCCAAGCGATATGTGTCCGCGGCTATAAAAGAGTAACCGATCCATGAAATTAATACGGCTAAAAACACAGGAATAACGGTCCCCGCTATGAATGGCAAGATAACCTTATATACACTCTTACTTGCTCCGCCGCTTGAAGCATTTTTTATCTCATTTGTCTTACTTACTGTCCGGGTTCTACTGAGCGGCGGCTCCGGTTCGATTATCGGGTCATTAACTGCCTCATGTTTAGAGATATCAGGCGCATCGCCGTAATGTATCTCAATGACAACCGGCGTATTTGGTTCTTCCATTTCCTCTGGATATATCATGCTCTCTTTCAATGCTTTACATTCTATAAGCGCATCCATAAAGTGTTTCGGCGTTTGATAACGGTCTTCCGCGCGATATGCGCAGGCTTTTAAAATGATAGCGGCAAGCATTGCATCTGCAGCGACCGGCGGGGGCAGAGCATCTCCCATAAAACGCCGATTTTGCGCGCTTTCTAAATCGTTTGGCGATATCGGCTTCGGTGATTCGGGCAGGAACGGCCCGCGGCCACTGTTTAACATTCTGTACAATACCAGCCCCAGCGAATACAGATCCACAGTTTTGCCGGCAGTCTCGCCCTTAAACACCTCAGGCGCCATAAACTCATAGGTGCCCTTTCTTGTCACCATTGTATGGGTTTTTTCCATTTGGCGCGCCACGCCAAAATCCCCCAGCTTATAATTGCCTTTTTTATCGACAAATATGTTGGACGGTTTTACATCGCGGTGTATGACGTTGTGTTCGAGCAGTTCTGACAGCGCGTTGCAGATGTCAATGCCGATCCTTAGGACATCTGATTGTTTCAGCGCGTGATCTTTAATTTGAACGGTTAACGGCGTCAATAATTCCATTCTTATAAACAAATCATATCCCGGCATATCACTTTTAGGTATGAGTTTGTGATCGTAGTAATGAACTACATTTGACGCGCCCTGCAGTTTATACATCAGTTGGTTTTCAAGAATGAGCGCGTCCGCTTTTTGCTTGTAAAACTCTCGCGCAGACCGGTAATCCGTCACATATCCGCTCTCATACGCTTCGGATAACTCTTCCTGGTCGCGCGGTATAGAGATGTGTTTGATTGCACTTTCATAAGTATATGCCCGCCCGGTGACATTTTCCTCACGTGTTGCCCGATATACGCAGCCGTAACCGCCTTTACCAAGCGTTTCTTTTATATACCAATCATCCCATAAGGGTTCAAAAGCATGGATATCAGCCATTTTTTATCTCCAAGTCCTCAGTATTGATCTCAACGACGATAACACTGATGTTATCGCGACTGCCCATATCAAGAGCAGCCTGCACTAAAGAACAGGATTTATCAATCGGAT
>Ga0209628_10004407_pt1 | contig 10164 bp, 5 predicted proteins | sample TergutCu122P4_FD_187285 | JGI IMG/M metagenome (GOLD analysis project Ga0209628, IMG submission 187285) | Cubitermes ugandensis P4 segment gut microbial communities from Kakamega Forest, Kenya - Cu122 P4 (SPAdes) (version 2) | ecosystem: Host-associated > Arthropoda: Insects > Digestive system >... | reverse complement strand
GGCACCATTTCCTGTATGAAGCGGGACAACTGGACAAGGAAAGTGCGATAAAAAGATTGTCGGAGGCGAAGGGCGAAGGCATCGAATATCCGGAGGAACAGTCATGAGCAGGGAAAATAAATTTCTGATTTTTGTGATGGAATACTACCGCAATAAAAAAGAGTTGTCGGGCAAGGCGGTGGTGGACTTGTTCGACAGGCACAATATATGGGAACTGGCCAAACAATCGTATTTCCTCTGGCACATTGAGTCGCCGGAAAACTTTGTGCGGGACATAGATAATTGCGTGAATCAGCAACACGCGTGATTGCGCCAGAAAATAATCTCGGGTAATCAGGCTTTTCCTGGATGGCTGGGAAAAAATCACCGAACAGCCACCTCGGGTGAATGGCGCTTAGTTAAGGGCGTTGGTCGGCATCATTGTGTCTGGAATAAGCGCCGTTTGCAGCCCGGCAGCCACGCGACCGACTGCTAAAAGCAAGGCACGGCCCAGCCGGATTTCCCCCTGCTTCCCGTTTTGCTTCAAGCGTATCAGTCCAAAGGCGAATGAAAATTAATAAAAACACTTATGGCGAATGGCGCCTTGAATTCTGCGTTAACCTCACTCGATACGTCAAACAAGTAATTGTTATATATGTTTTTCGCGAAATAATCATCCGAGTAATCATCCGAGTGGAAGCATGAGTTGGCGTTGCTAATATATCTGACACCATCTACCATATCATCTTCATCGAATAGAATAGGAACTGTGCTTATTCCCTTCACGCCACTTTTTTGCATTTTAATATCATCCACTCGTTGCGCCAGAAAAACACGCAATTCTTCCGACTGGCTTTGATGCAACGCTCGCAATCCTCTTCCTGTGACTTCACGAAAGATATCTTCTCTACGACTCTTGCTTAGGTTGTCCAAATTCTTTCTATTAAGAACGATGCAACAATGAATTTCGAACTCTTTCAAATCCTCTATCTCTTCAGGTGTAAGAGGCGTGGTTCGTATTGTGAAACCCTCATGGTATTTACTCTTTTCTTTGTTTATTTTTTCTTTTTTAGCCTGTTTTTGTAATAACTCCAACTTCTCCTTCTCCTCAAGTTCGTTCAGCGCCTTGAGGACAGCCACAGCTTGCTCAATGTTATCAAATCGAGCTCCACTGGCTTCGGCGTGCGCACGTCCCCTGGCTTCGGCACGTCTCCTTCTCTCCTCATCGGTGAGAGACACTGGCTGATTTGGTGAAGTTTTCCCGCCCAACAAATTTTTTAAAAAACCCATAATGTGCCAGCATGAACCCTCCCCTCTGCACCCCGTCAAGCTTTTTTTTGACCTGTCTTTTAAAAATTAGCAGGCACCACACCGCGTCGATCAACAGCTGTCGGACGCAGGGGATCGTCGCAACGGGCAGAGGGGTAAGGTGGTCGATGCATTTGCCCAGTGCCACCTAGGCGAGTAGACCGGCGGAGGGGTAGCCGCCGCATACCGCGCGCGCTGCGCGGGGGCGAGCAGGGGCGGCTGCGCGGGGACTTCTTTGGGGCGGATGATTTCGCGTTTGTAGAGCACTGGATGTGTCAGGTCGACTTCAAAGGTTTCTTCTCGCCGATGCATTCGCATGCTTGCGGACACGCCTTCACTTCGTCAGGTTTGATGACGATGGTTTTTTTGACGGAGAGTTTGGCAGAGTTTTCCGCCAGTAGGGGGCGTTTTTCCTTGGGAGTGGTGGTGCGTTCATAGGTGATTTTCTGGATTTTGGCCAGATCGAGTCGCGCGACGAGTGTTTCGAGTTGCTCATATCAGGCGCGGCGAAAGCCGTCGCGCAAGTCGATGTGCTTGTAGGATTGAATCTCATTGCGCCTTGCGCTCGGCACTGGTGATGCACCAACCTAAGCGGTCGTGCTTTTGTATCTGCTCGACTACTTCTAGTGGCTGGCTTGTATCCTGAGGGGTTGTGTCCATGCGCACCCACTCTATTCGCCACGCCCACGCCTAATCAGGCACCCGAACGGACGCTTACGGTATCAATACGCAAGAGCACTCACCGTCAAATGCGCAGCTGTGCGCAGGCCGACCAGCAGTTCCAGATTGGCATCACCCCTGGCGTTCTACACGAACACCGGGTTTCGCTCAATTTTCATGGATTCTAGTATAATAGTATTTTCGCAACAATATAACTTGCATTCTTATCGAAGGCAAATATAGTTTTTGTCTTATTGCTACAAGTGACAAAAGTTATCTCATCATTCCAAATGAAATGAGCAATTTTAATCTGTTTACCAACATCCCAGGCAGTCACAACGTTTTCATTGTCCACAGTCACGGCTAAAGAGCCATCGTCACTGATTGCCCAGTGCTTGATTGTCCAGACGCCTTGATCTGACATCGCCCATGGCACTTTGTTTTCAGCAACCTCTTTTACGACAAACATTTTACCGTTACCGATATGCAGCGTTTCGATCTCGCCGAAATACCCGCGGGGTGGAGCAAAGGTTATGGCCAGACGGTCTTCACGCACGGATACAATCTCTCGATATTTTGTTGGAGTATTAAACCGACAGGAAGACACATCCCGCAGATCTCTGAACGCAATCGTTTTCACGTTTCCAGCCTCGTCATAGGCGGTGATATATTCTCCGCTCTCCCCCGTAAATCTCGCACCCAATATGCGAGAGTCAAATAATATCTCACAATTATGGGGCATTCCTGTTCGCATATCGACAACAACAAACTGCCCGCGCTCCGATACCGTTGCGACAAGATGTCCACTGGGATGGATATCAATCGTTTTTATCTTCTCAAGGTGATTTCGATATGTGTTAGAGTCTCCATCTTTCCAAACGGTCACAACTCCATCATTGCATCCTGCTGCCAACATTCCCTGTGCTTCATTCATTGCAAGACATGTGATATTTCCATTCCGTGGAACCTCCAAAATTGCCTCTTCCTTGACATCAAGAACAATGATATTGTCTGCAAATTGACTGTATACCGCTATGCTTTCGCCGCTTCCGGACATGACGCATGCAACTAATTCAGAACTTAATTCACTTTTTTGTGTTTTACCCAAATGGACAACCTCATGAGGGTCCCAGAGTGTAATTACGGTGCCCCCCCAATCTTTACCCTCGCCTGTAATAACCATATTTCCTGAATCGGAAATAGCGATGGCTTGATAATAATCAGTTGTCCGTGGCAATATGTTGGTTGTTTTAATAAGTTTCAAATCAATTACCAACACTTCAAAATTATCGTTGATACACACACCGGTATTGCCATCCGGTGTCACCGACATGGCGAAACTAAATCCTAGATCAATGTCATATTTTCGGGTGGAGAGATTGTTGGCATAATCCCATTCATATATTGTTCCCGAACTGTTAATATATGCTTTTCCCGCTTTTTCCGCCACGACAATCCGGCCAGAATATTTAGCCCCCGGATCAGTTTTGCTCAAGGGGCGCCTTGCTTGTAGATCCCATAAAATAGCCACTTCACCTGTGTGCGAAATCAATTGCTTGTCATTATTGATGAAAAACAGGTCAAAATGATTCATTCGACTCCGTTTCTCTATACGGGAAATTACTTTTTCGGCTTCCTGCACATCAACCTTCCCTTCCTGAAAAATCTCGCTCTTTCCGGAAGAAATATCACATAAATATATTCGCTCCTGCGTGTCTATGACTGCCAAATAGCGACCGTCTGCGCTTAAGTCAAGAGCGACGGCGTTTTTTGTTGTAAAACCAGCGACTTGGAATCTGCTTTTTATATTCCAAATTTCTATTGAACCGTTTTTTCTCAAAATGGCTATTGATTTTCCGTCTTTCGACAAGGATATCCGCCATGCGTTGCCAGGCAGCAGATATAACATTTTCATTTTGTCAGAAGCCCATAAGATAACTTCATTGTCCGATGCGCTTGCAATAATGCCCGCATCCTCGTGTGATTTTATCTCGTGTATTCTAGATGTATGACCACGCAGTTTACAGATCATTGCGCCAGGCGTGGGCAAACACGAAAAAATGGGTCGCAAGAAAGGCTGGGTATTCTTTACAGCAATGCTATCAAAAAACCGTTTTGCTTTATTGCCAAGATTATCAGCCATCCGTCCATATAGTTGGAACGCCAACTGCGACTTGTCACGCAATAATTCACTCATACTAAGCTTAAGCGCATCCCGTATTGATTTCAGGTTCTTCAGATCCTCATTATCGATTATTATCTGTCGGTCAAAAGCATACTCAAAATCTTCAAGTAATTCATAAATATTAAACATCTCTATTTTCGATTTAATGCATGCATAATCAAACAGCAGTGCCGAAAGTTTATCACTTAATGAAGCATGATAATATTGATATGCTAATTGAGAAATCTTGCTTTGATTGCCCATTGGCAGAGTTTCAAAGTATTCCGCCAAAGAACGATGCCACTCCGTGCTTGTCCGTGAATAAATATGATTATTTGTGTATCGTTCTATTACTGCCACCTTGAAGCTTTCATAAAAAAAATCCACACGTCCGTCTTTTTTTGCCAAAAATGAGCGCAATTGGCGCAGTATTAAATATATCACCTCAAATGCCTCCATCTTGTTATCCGTCAGATTTTCCTTTATAGTCAAATCTACAAGTTCTTCTACGCGCATTCCGTGACGGCTATGAGCAATCCAACCAAAAATATTTGGCAATGCTGCTGCTGGTTTAAATTTTGAATAGGCAGGATCGCTCTCTATGCGTTCCAAAATCGCCTTGAAGGCCGTGACAGGAGTGGTTCCGAAGCGATTGGATATTACTTCAGAGAGATTGTTGTGTGCACCGAATACCCGCAGTTCCGTCAAAACTTCTTTCAGAAACAGGGGATTGTCCGCGCCAGCGGAACCAATCAACGCCTGAATACGCGGCTCGTCCAGCTCTTTGAAATACTGCTCAAGATAGGTTGCCACCAGCGCCTTCCGGTCATCCAGACTGTCAAACGGTTTGACGCTGTGCAGAATCATTGCGCCGGATTCCTTCTGCCGGAGACAATGCTCATCGGCGGATTTTTCGCCAAGTTTGAAACTAACAATCAGTTTGATGCCTTCAGGCAGGACGGAAGGAATCCAGTATAAATCGTTCATGCCCGATTCCAACTGATTTAGCGCATCAATGATCAAAATGGTTTTTCCTTTGGCTCCTACCTCCGCTAACAAGTCCGGCAGCTTATTCATCATATCGGCGGAATGAACCGGAATGTCACTGCCCAGCTTGCCCTTTTCCTTGATTTCAGACAACAGGGAACGCACCAGCCGTTCCACGCTGACCGAATCATCACTGCCGCCGATAAAACGATAATGCAGACTTTCGCCGACTCCCAGCGAATAGGTGTCAATAAAATGCGCCAACAAACTCGTTTTGCCCATGCCGGCGTAGGCCGTCACCGCAAAGGGGCGGGTTTCACTTTTCTTTTCCAGATAAGCCTTCAAAGCGTCAAAATCGCCTGTCCGCTCAAAGAAGCCTTCGCTGGCGATGCGCAAAAACTGCGCCTGCTGGTCAAGTTCTTTTTGCAACGGCGTCATTCGCTCCACGACGCGCTCGCCAAAACGTTTCGTGATGGCATCCTGCAACTGCTTGATGATTATTTTATCAATGGATTCATCGTTGCGACGAAAATTTCCCAGCCTGCCCTTCTTCAGCCGCTCATTGTAGAGTTTCGCATTTTTGAGATCATCGGAATCTGTGATTTCTCCGCTGTTGCTGACAGCGACGCCCGCTTGCGCCCAGCGTTTTTTCCAGCCCGCAAACGCTTTTTTCCACACATCGCTGTCACGAGGCGCCGTAGTGGGCACAAAGAGCGGCAGGGCAATTTCGGGCGTGCTCTCATTCAAATTCCAGTCGGCAGTGTAGTGAGTCCTTGGCCGCCCTGTGGCGGGTATGATTACTTCCCGCCAGCGGTTTAATTCCTTATCCGCTGTTTTGGGATCGGGGTCTGCCTTGTTGGTATAAATATCCTCCAAGTCAGGATGCAGGTCAGAATGGGGCAGATGCTTGAGATAATCTGGCTCTCGCAGAAAGAAAAAAGCATGTTCGACCTTTGAGCCGTCTTTCGCCTTGCCGGTCTTGTCAAAGAAAGTCCCATTGTGCATGGGGTCAATCAAGGCATGGAGTATCTCCATCTCGGTAACGGAGTTGTTGCCCAAATAGCTGTTTCTTTCGTCCGTTTTTTCGTCCAATTTGGGAAAACGCCTTCTGGTTTCGTCATTTACATCCCCATCCGTCGGCACCCACCCGCGCCGTTGGCCAAGAAAGCACAAAAAAAACGGGCGGCATTCATCAATACGGTCAAGACATACCTGCACAACGCGCTTGTTTTGCGTCGCATCAGCTTCGCTCACCCCCCAGCGCAAATCGATATCCATCAACCGCAAGCGGCGTTCCTCACACCATGCTGATAATTGCGGGAATACTCGTTTGACGAGGTAATCCCGCTCTGCATGCATGTCATTAAACGTGCTGCTGATGAAAATATAGACGTTTTCCCACTGCATAAATAACTCTCAAATTGTTCTATACACCTTCAATTCAATGTTCTTCAGCAGCGGGATGATGTTTTCCGCGATGGCGATGTCTTTTTTTAGCTCTTTTTCGGGGAGGTCGGACCAGGCGACAAGCAGGTGGGTGTGTTTGTTTTTTCGCAGTTCGGCAATGGCAAGGTCCTCCTGTTTTTGGGCGGTCAGCTTGGCCCAGGCAACGGGGGTGTGCTTCGCCCGCGCGGCCTTCAGTCCCCGGGACAGGGGAGCGTATGTCCAGCCGTTTTTTTGTTTTTCCTCCATCCAGTCCTCATGCTGTTTTTGCGCCAGCTTCAGGATTGTGGCCTCGTCAAACTGTTCCACGGCGGGGAACGGGGTGTTCTTGCCACTGTAATCATAGCCGAGGAGTCTCAGGTTTTCCCCTATTTTTCGCGCGACACGACGGTTCGACTCCTTCAACTCTTCCGGCAACACTTCCCACGAGACCACGCTCGGATGGTCCTTGTTTCCGGCGGCCATCATGTCCTCCAAATATTTTGCATGCAGTGTCTTCGCCAGCGGCTCCAGGAAACTGTTCAACACGGCCTCACACGGGAAGCGCGAAGGGTCGTTGTATATTGCCATGTTTTCCGGCAGACCCGCGCAGGATGCCCGCGGGGAGCGGGCGGAGCGGCGGGCCGGTTTTGTCTTTTTTTGATTTTTCGATTTTATGCGTTTCATTGTGTTGGGATGGTTCTACTGCTGGTTTTATCTTTTGAAAACACGCCTGCCAACGGCATCCAAAACAAACGGGATTTCCCTGATGGGGTTTCTGTCCTTGTCTTTCGTCTTTTCGTCCAACTCTTCCCATGGGAACATGCAATCGTGTATTTTTTTCGCATCATCCCTTGGTTTTCCCGGAGTCCATCCTTCTTTCTCTTTACGTTCCCACCAGCGGTTATGTTCTTCAATGGCCAGTCGTTCGACCACTCTTTCATCGGTGAGTTCCAAGACCTCGCCGCTCGCGTCTTTCCAGTTAATGTATCCGCCAAATTTAGCCACGTTTCCGGGATACGCCCGCGCCGCGTTCAGGTTATCCAGCTTAAAATGCCAGGGCAGGTCTTCCCACGCCACATTTGACGGGTGACTTTTATCCGCGACTTTGTCCAGGTGGGAACGGAAAAATTCATGTATCTTTCGCGCCATGACGCCCACCTCGGATTCGATAATAATATCGAACAAAAGCAAATCGGTGAACGCCCTGGTGTCCACATGCAACGAGAGCTGGTCGCCAAGCGGGAGCGCCGCGGGAACCCATTTGCCGGAGGTGATATTGCTCATCTCGCGTATGGTTTCCATTGAGCGCACCCCGTGCTTGAACTCGGGAACCAGCAGCATCGCGCGGATGATGGTGTCATCGATAAACCCGGCGTCGTTTTTGTCCATGCGTTTGTCCTGCTCGCACATGCCCCGCAAAAGCAGGGCGCGGCGCAATATGTAATTCGCATCCTCGTTGTTTCGCGGATTTGGCCCGGCAATGTCGATTGAGCCTTTGATCCGGCTCACAAAATCGGGCAGTTTCAGCGCCTTGGATTCCTCCGTGTTAATGCCGGACTGGAAGTCCTTGAAGGTGGGGGCGGTTCCGCCGGCAAAGACAAGGATGCATTTCCCCAGGGGATGCTCGCCACTCTGGTCCTTGAATTTCCCGTCCTGCATGGGCATGAGGAAACTTTTCAGCCAGCTTCTTTCGTCCGAGTCAAATTCATCGAAGAACACCAGCGGCAGTTTGCCCCTCATAATAATATCGCGCACTTGCTGAAAAGCGACACCAAGGTCGTCGGAATTCCTCGAGAACTGCGAAACATTGAAAGTAATGTCCTCAATTGTGTCTTTTGGCAGGACAAACTTTGCGATTTGCTTCACGCCAAACGATTTTCCCGAGCCGGGTTTCCCGAACACGGCAATGGAGAGCGGTTTGTCCGCCTCCCGGTTGCCGTAATACATTTTTATCACATTGCTGATGTTGGAAAAATCCTCTATTTCCCCGCGGTCAATGGTTTTCAGTTTGCCGATGGTCAGCATGGGGAAATCCTTGTCGTCTATCTTTCCCGTCTTTATATATCTTTCGGCGAGGCCGGACATGTCGCCTTTATACTTGTCGCTTGCAATCACCCATGTGTTGACGGGGACGGGAACGCCGCGATCAACCGGGATTTTTATGCCGTCGGGCGCGCCGGTTGAGGCTTTGGAAATCTCAATTTTATAGTCTTTTTTATCAACCGCGCTCGATTGGCCGCCGGACATTATTTGTTCTGCGCCCATCTCCAGAATGGGGCGGACGACAATCGCTTTTTTTCCGCTCATCACATCGGGAAATTGCAGAGCCGCAACGGCGGCCATCACGGAAAACGCGTCACCGCCGCCGCCCCGCCCTTGCTCCCGGAGGGAACCCTCCGGCCCGTTGTGGTTTAGTGTGAGCCACGCCTCGCCCAATTTGCCGTCTTTCGTTTTAATATATATCGCGCCGTCCTCGGCAAAGGTGATGAGAATGTGAGGCGCGCGCAGCAAGCGGGTTAAAGCCGGATTATATGCAAGCTGCCACAGCAGATTCTCGGCGCTGCGCTCCCATGAGACGCTTTTGCTTATCATCGCGCCGCTTTTGCGCAGCACATCGGCATCGAGCATCAAAAAACAACGGTTGGTTATCCTGCCAAAAACCGCCTCGTCGGGCAGTTGTTTGTTCGATGTCCAGAGCACGGGATAATTTCCCTTGGGCAGAACTATGCCGCCTGAGCCGCTGTCCGTGACGATGGCGTATCTCTTGCCCTCCGCCACATGGCAACTCGGCGCCGGCTGTGCCACGCGGTTGATTGCGTAGCCGCATTGCACAATAAAACGGATGGCTTCCATCGCCGTGCGGCGGTCGTAGTCTTTTTCCTTTTCGGACAATTCCTCGTAAGGGACAAGGCCGGGGTGCAGTTTCTTTTTGTCGTCGCGCTCCGGGCCATGCCGCCAGCCCTCGGCAATGCGTTGTCGCGCCCAGACATCGTGTGTGTTTTTGGCAAACAATTCCGTCATTTGCGCCAGTTCGGGCGGCAATGACACCTTGCTTGTGTCCAGGGGTCGCGGGGTGTAGGTCATCGGCTTTCTCTTTGCGGTTTTCATGCGGCGGTTGGGTTGGGTGACAGGGCGCGGTTGGATTGGATAATAGGGATGATAGGGATGACAGGGCGTTTGGGTTGGGCGATTGGGCGGATTAGTTGAACAAACGTATGCAGCCCGGGCTTTGCAAGTGCTAAAAAGGGGGCATCCATTTTGAGGGCGTATCTCAAAATTTTCTGAGTGCGCCTCATTTTGTTTGAAAAATCGGGTGGTTGTTTGGGGAGAACAGCAACGGCAAGGCTGTCACTGCGAAAATTTTTAAGACGCGCCCCGGAATCAGCCGAATGGTTGTTTTCGCAGGTTGCGCAGTGTGGTCATGTCGCCCCAGTCCGTGATGTTTGGCAGCGGGCGCGGGCGCGTCTGGGCGCGCAATCCGGCGCGGCGGCGGTGGTTGGCGAGTTGCGTGGCGACAAATGCCTTGGTGCCGAGCACCGCCCCGTCGGTGAAATGGCGCAGGCGACAGCGTAGCACTGTGGCAAGCGGCAGCGTGCCTTTTGCCTCCATGACCTTGGCGAGCGCCTCGGGGGTGATGGCGG
>Ga0209628_10004405_pt1 | contig 10167 bp, 8 predicted proteins | sample TergutCu122P4_FD_187285 | JGI IMG/M metagenome (GOLD analysis project Ga0209628, IMG submission 187285) | Cubitermes ugandensis P4 segment gut microbial communities from Kakamega Forest, Kenya - Cu122 P4 (SPAdes) (version 2) | ecosystem: Host-associated > Arthropoda: Insects > Digestive system >... | reverse complement strand
CTCACAGCATTTAATTGATTGAAAAAGAAAGTTTCGCGCAAGTTGCCTTCATTCAGATTGTTTTCTCCAAGTGCAAAAGCCAAATTGGGATTTCCTAAAAAGATTTTGGAAGGTTTACTTAAATCATCCGGACTTTTTTCTACTGCTCGCAATAATCCCAAAAGTCTTGCTCGTTCAAGTAAAAGTAATGATTTTGGAAGATTTGTTCTTTGCATTTCAACCTGTCTGCTCAAATTTGCCATATTGGGCGTAAAAGGAGTTATGGTGGCAATTACATTCAATAAACGTTTGAGTTTATGTACGGTGATAAATTCTATTTTTTCTACTGCAGGCAAATCTGTTTCTATAACAGCGTTAACAGTATTGAGTAAACGTATCTGATAGGATGCCAAATCTTCCTTATAATAAGGAAAATAACCTGTTTTTAAGTATTGGCGAAAAAGTGGTAAAACCTTTATTTTATGTACAATTTCATTGGCTATTGAAATATGATTTTTCAATAATTCATCAAGAGTAATTGGTTGAGTTTGCAGAATACCTTCAAATTCCAAAAATTCTCGAAACGATAATCCAAATAGTTCATAATGAATTGCTCTGCGACTTAAATCGGCATTTCCTTTGTAAATATTTAAAACTGAAGAGCCGGAGAAAACAACTTTAACATCGGGGAAACTGTCATAAATATTCTTCAACTCTTGCGCCCAGGTTTCGTAAGGATATTTGTGAACCTCATCCACAAAAAAATGAGTAACACCTTCTTGATGAAGCTGATAAACAACATCTACAAGACGGTTTGTACTAAAATACTTGTTTCAACCGACTGTGGTAAGTTTTTATCAAAGTTTCCATAAACTGTATATTTGAAAGTGCAAAAATACACAATTTTTGAATATTTTAATATACGTTGCAAAAATGGAGTGTGATCTATTGAACTATTACAATCTTCACAATCCGCTCTTCATTGCGTATCAGGTAGATTCCCTGCGGAAAATCGAGGGCAAGTTTCATAGTGGTATCTGTGGTCTTAATGTTTAGCACACAAGCGCCGATATAGTTATATATGTATATGTAACCACCATCAACCACGCCTTCAAGGGTGAGTAAACTGCCCTGCCGAACCGGATTGGGATACACTAACAGATTGTTTGCAGGTTTCGGGTCTGTACAACCCTGCGCTTTATCGGGGTGAATAATAATCTTATTAGAAGAGGGTAACTCACCGTAGTTCTTTGTAATTAGCCGGAAACTATAGTAGTTGGGTGCCGTTTCTAACAGTTTATCAGAACCTTCCGCAAAACTAAACACATTTACAGTATTTGTCTCCATTTGTTCTATTCCGTTTTTGAACCATTTGCAGCCGGTAACATCAAAACCATCTTCTTCTAACTTTTTGATATTGAGAAGAATTACTCTGTTGCAGACAATAATGGCGTAAGTGTCGAAATCTAAGGTATCGCATGGATTTTCAAACATTATTTCACGCCGCCCGTCAACATCACATTGTTTATGATAAGGGTATTTGCCGTTGTGGTCGTTCATGCTAATCCAAAGAGTTGCAAACACTTTTGCAAGTTATTGCCAAAACTAAGTTCCATTAAACGTTCATAATATTTCTCCGGTGTATAATATTTTGAGAATTTGTCCACACATTGTGCGGAAAGTTTTTGATACAATTCTTTATCTTGAAATAACAATTTTACTTTTTCAACAATAGTCTCAAAATCTCCCATTTCCACTACAAATCCTTCTTTTTCATTTTCAATAATTTCGGGCATTGCTGCCAAGTTATACACAATAACGGGCACACCATAACTCATTGATTCTAACAGAGCCATGGGAAATCCTTCATACAGATTACTTAAAAATAAGATAGTTTTACATTTTTTGTAAAATTCGAGGATTTGTTCAGCTGAAATCAAGCCGAGAAACGTTAAATTCGGCGGCATTTCTACGAGTTCATTTGCAATTTTTGAGTCATCGCCGGCAACAGCAAATTGTCGCTGAGGCATTCTTTTTGCAATTTCAATAAAATCAAAAAAACCTTTTTCTATTGTAAGGCGACCAATAAAGCCGATGGTTTCAACCTCCACCGCACTATTTTCAATAACCACATTCTTTGCTTTAAAACTATTAGGTAGCACTTCTATCTTGTTAGCATCAAAGCCATTGGCAACCAATTTATTTTTTTGGAAGTTAGTTAATGACAAAAATGTATCCACATGATTGTAATAGCCTAATTTTCTAGTAAAATATGCACGCAAAAAATAAGAACAACTATTTAGCAAACCTCCGTTGCACCTATTTTTTACGCAATTCCATTCTCTTCCTTTTCTTGTGCATTTTTCACAAATTTCACCATTATGGTAAAATAATCCTATGGGACACAACATCCTGTAATTATGCACCATTTGAAAAACTTTAATTTTTTTTCTTTTTAAAAAAGGAATAATTGATGGGGAAATTATGGGGAACAGATTGTGTAACAAAGCAATATCAGGTTTTTCTTTTTCAATAATCTTTTTCAAATCTTTTCGGGACTTCGGATTAAAAATAGAGGTGAAAGTTCCCCAATATTTACCGAAGAGCCACTTTTTCATCTCCTCATATTTGCGCGTATAAAGAATAACCTTATGCCCGTGTTCTTCTAACAATTTTTTCTGAAAGGCTACCACACTTTCTTCGCCGCCGCGAGTACTGTATTCGTTGTGAATGATGAGAAAAGTTTTCATTTCTTTATCCCGCTAATTACAATGTAAGGTGATAACAAACGAGAAGGAATAGGAAACAGTTTGAGCAAATGACTTCCACATTTTACTAAAACTTTCCCTATTTTATTTTTCGTAGCAAGCCAAAGCATTGGTTTTGAAGTGTATTGTATTGTAATATTTTGCAAACCTGTTTTTTGCATAATTTCTCTAAGGAAATCTAAGCGCATAGAGTTGATATTGTGTGCGTCATAACTTTTTCTGCTAAAAATTTTATTTAACCATCCATTGAGTCCTCTAAAATTAGGAAGTAAGATAAGTAGTACTCCTTTTTTTGAAAGCAGCTCAATATGCCTATCAATCACATCTTTTGTATCTTGAAAATATTCAATAAAACCGGAAGAAAAAACAACATCATATTTTTGTTCTGATTTGAATGTGAAAAAATCGGCTTCTATACAATGAATTGTATCTTTAGGTAAATGATTCACCGCTTCAATTTGTTCAATAATATTTTTGTCAATATAAAAATCTAACAATGTTACCTCCAAACCAAATTGTTGGTAAAAATATACCGGATAGGTTCCTGGGAATCCGCCAATTTCAATGAAATTGCTTTTTCCCATTACTTCTTTAGGAATATATTTAGTAAAAAATGTTTTATTTGGTACTCTTGATGGGCGAAAATCTTCCCATCCTTTTGCCCAAAAATCTCTATCTGTAAGATTGTTCATAAAAAGGTGTTTTGGTTTTGTATTTGATCTCTATTTTTTTATCGTACCATGTTTAATGAATTTGAACGTGTAAAAATTTATTATTTTTCGTAAAATGCGAAAAATTAACTTAAAAATGCTGCTGCATGCATAGCGGTTATATTTTCGCCAAAATGCTTTACCTCAACATCGTTCGACAATACAAAGGCGTGTTTTATAGGCTTTGTTAAAATATTTTGCAAATCTTTTAAATGAGCAATGTCTCTATGATCAATGTGTTCGGATTTTTTTATTTCAATGGCAATAAAATAATCGGCAGCTTCGAGCAGCAAATCTATTTCACGACCATCCTGGGTGCGCAAGTGATAGCAAGTTAGTGGTAATCTGTAAGTTTTTATCTGTTTGTATATTTCTGCAACCATAGCGCTCTCAAATTCACCACCGGTAAGCATGCTTTTATGTTTTTGAAGCACTGCCCTTAAAACACCGGTATCTAAAAAATGGATTTTAGGTGCCCGCACTAATTTTTTTAGTGGATTAGCAACCCATGCAGGCAATGTAATACTTTGATAACTAATAGAAAAATAGCGTACATAACGTTGAACAGTAGGCATACTTACCGCTGTTTCCTTTGCTATGGTAGAAAAATTGACCAACCCTCCTGTGGTGTGGGCAATATATTGCTGCAATTTTACAAAAGGCATTAAATCTCTAAACGCGACCAAATCGCGGATATCGCGTTCAAGAAAAGTTCGCACGTACATATCTAACCATTCTTCGCGTTCCATATCAGTTAAATTGGGATTCGTAAGGGCAGGATAGCCCCCAAAACGCAAATAAAAATCGTATGCACTTTTCTTGTTTGCATAATTTGAATCTAACACAAATGAAGGCAAAATATCTGACTTTTTTTGGTTGCCATTTATAAAATCCACAAAAAAAGAACTATATTTTATTTTTTCATTGATATCATTCGACAATAATTCAGGAAAAGTGAGAGGATAAATTTCAAAAATTACACAACGACCTGCCAAACTTTCGCGGATTTTTTCGAGCAGTAAAAACTGACTTGAGCCCAGAAGCACATAACGGGTATCGGAGAATTGATCATAAGTTGCTTTTATACTATGTAATAATTGAGGTTCGCATTGTATTTCGTCTAATACCGCTTGTGGGTAAATAGTAGCCCATTGTTCTGCAGTAAGATTTATAAAACCACGACTTTTAATTACATCATCTACAGCCAAATAAGTATAATCGTTGAAACAATGCCTGGCAATGGTTGTCTTTCCGGTTTGCCGAGCGCCTGTGAGTACAACAATGCGTCCAAACTGTGATTGCTGTTTTTTTTTCAATTCATCAAGTATCGTTCTTTGTTTCATTATAGAAAAAAATATGGCGCGAAAATACATTTTTCATTTTAAATATTGCGCCGAAATTTAATATTAAAATTTTATTTCGCGCTTGTTTTTTCTATTTCTCTGTCGTAAAAAAATTTAGGGCTGTAATAACCTGCCAATAAGAATGGATTATAAAGTTGGTTTTTTTCTCATTGCGCTATGTTTAATGATTTTGAAAGTATAAAAGCATATTATTTTTCGCAAAATGCGAAACGCAAAATGCGAAAAATTAAAGTATTATTTGTTTAAAAGATAAAAAGCCTATTTTTTTATAATTTCTTCAAACGCTTGGTAATACCGGTTACTCACAGTTTCTAAATTAATTTCATTTTCAATAATTTGCTTCGATTTTTCGCCCATTTGTTTGCATAATTCGGGATCGCGCAGTAATAGATCTAATACTTGTACAAGACTATCTACATCATTTTCTTTAAAAAAGAAGCCGTTTTTTCCATGTCTTACAATGTCTCGTTCAGTAGTATCGCACACAGAGCACACCACAGGCAGTCCGTAAGCCATAGCATCATTCATTGAAAGTCCGCCCATTCCAGCCAGAACATATATGGTAGATTCGCTCATGTAAACTCCCAGCATTTTTGGGTTGTGTATACCGCCGGTAAACAAAACATTATTATTTACTCCACTATCAATAGCTTGTTGCATTAGATTTTCTTTTTCAGGACCATCGCCAATAACAACAAGTTGTAGTGTGGGAAAAGAAACTACGAGTCTTTTCACCGCTTCAATCAGCAAATCTACTCTTTTCCATTTCACCAACCTGCCAATGTGAAGTAAGCGATGGTTATTGTGAGGTAAAATTTTTGGCTCCGTCAGAATAATGTTTCTCTCTTTTAAAAGTGTTTCGGTATCTGTTGTGTTGTAGGTTACATAAATGTTTTTTTTATCCACTCCGTACGATGGCAGAATATCGTAAGCTACCGTAGAGTAATTCATTGTAGCATCAGCTTTTGCATACACGTATTTGCGTATGTGCATTAAAAACCATTGTTTTAAGTAAAATAATATGCCACCACTCATACACTCCATGTTTTCATTATATAGAGGATGTTGAGAAAAATATGACTTTATTTTTCCAAAAGGAGGCGTTTGGAAAGGTATTTCGCGAATTACCAACCGAATATTATGTTGTTTTAATGTTTTAATTATACTTCGGTTAAAAAACAATTGTAGAAAATAAGGAAAAGTGATCAGTAGAATATCGGGTTGTTCTTGCTCTATAATATGTTTTAAATCAATTAAAGCGTGTTTGTCATACCACATTTTCTTAGAACGACTATAACGGGTTTTGTATGAAACGTTTTGGTTTTCAGATAATTTCACTCCTTTCCCAACATTACTGTTATCATTTTCCGGAAGCAGCATAACGATTTCGCATCCCTTCGCTGTAAGTTTTTCTAACAAGGGGTGCAAATATGGAGTAATACAAAAGTTTGTATATAAGATTTTCATAACATCCATTTATTCAGTTGTTCAGCTATGCGCATGCTCGCCTTTCCATCCCCATAAGGATTTATGGCATGGCTCATTTTTTTATAATGTTCGGGATCATCTAATAGTAAAGATAATTCTGAAATAATTTTGTTGTAGTTTGTTCCCACAAGTTTTACCGTACCGGCTTCCAATGCTTCCGGTCGTTCGGTAGTATCACGCATTACCAAAACCGGTTTGCCTAATCCGGGCGCCTCTTCTTGAATACCGCCACTGTCTGTTAGAACCAAATAACTCTTTTCCATCAAATAAACAAAAGAAAAATATTCTATGGGTTCAATAAAGAAGACGTTTTGTTGTTGCGTATTTTCAAAAATGGCGTGAATGGGTTTTCTTACATTCGGATTTAAGTGCATCGGATATACAAAATCAACCTCCGGATATTTTGATGATAAATGTTTGATAGCCTTGCATATATTTTCAAAGCCTTCTCCAAAATTTTCGCGCCTGTGACCGGTTATAAGTACCAAACGGCGGTTGGTATCACAGGAAAGCCTGTCGGGATCATAGCCTGCTGTTTTCAATATATAAGTTAAATCCGTTTTTAGAGATGGATTGTTTTGTATTTTATTTATTACAATATGCAACGCATCAATTACAGTATTGCCTGTTACAATAATACGTGTTTCATCAATGCCTTCGTTCATAAGATTTTGCTTGCTCAAAGCGGTTGGCGCGAAGTGGTAAGAGGTAATTCGTCCGGTAAGTTGCCGGTTCATTTCTTCGGGCCAGGGACTGTAAATATTATGTGTTCTCAATCCGGCTTCAATGTGCCCTACCGGTATTTGTTGGTAAAAAGCTGCTAATGCAGCAGCTACAGATGTGGTGGTATCCCCATGAACAAGTACAACATCCGGTTTTACTTCTAAGAGAATATTCTTCATGCCAAGTAAAATTTTTGCCGTAATATCATACAAATCTTGCCCTTGCCGCATAATGTTTAGATTGTAATCGGGAACTATTTCAAATAAAGTTAATACTTGTTCAAGCATTTCTTTATGTTGTCCTGAAACGCAAATTACTACTTCAAAAAGTTGGGGGTGTTTTTGAAGTTCTTTTATTAAAGGAGCTACCTTAATGGCTTCCGGTCTTGTTCCAAAAACCATCATTACTTTTTTTACCTGTTTCATCTCTTAAAAATACCGCAAAAATCGAGAATTACTTTATCATTCTCCCATTGCAAAGTTTTAAATTCATTATGCGCCACTAAAAATGCTACAATATTTGCATTTTTATAAGCTTCTTTGTAATTAGCTAACTTGAATATTGGATGAGAACCTATATTGGGTTCCACTATTAACAAGTTTTCCGGTTCCGATTGCATTACATTTTGAACAATTTGTTTAGCAGGGCTTTCGCGCAAATCGTCAATATTTGGTTTAAACGCAAGTCCCATAAGCGCAACCACAGGTTTTTTCGTGTGTTTCAGTTCATATTCCAGCATGGCGTTTTTTATTTTTTCTGCGCACCACAGCGCTTTGTTATTGTTTACTTCTCTTGATTTGGCAATCAATTGCGTTTCTGCGGGAAAATCGGCGGTAAGGAAGTAAGGGTCAACGGCAATGCAGTGCCCGCCCACGCCACAGCCCGGCTGCAGGATATTGACACGAGGATGCTTATTGGCAAGTTCTATCAATTCCCACACATTGATTCCGGCTTTATCGCAAATTAATGATAATTCATTGACAAATGCTATTTGTACATCTCTTGAAGAATTTTCTGTAAGTTTACACATTTCTGCAGTACGAGCATTAGTTTTGTGCAGAGTTCCAGATACAAATTTTGAGTAAAATTCTATAGCTTTCACCGTAGATTCATTATTAACGCCGCCAACTATCCGGTCGTTGTGTTCCAGTTCATATAGTACGTTGCCAGGCAAAACACGTTCTGGACAATACGCAATGTACATTTTTTCTTTTAATTCAGGGCGTTCCTGAAAAATAATCTGCTCTATTTTTTCTGTTGTACCAATCGGACACGTTGATTCTATAATGAAGAGGTCTTCTTCCTTTAGGAGAGGCAATACCAATCGCGTGGCAGCCTCAACCTGTGAAATATCCGGTTCGTGATTGCCTTTAAAGGGTGTGGGAACCACAATTAAATACACGTCACTTTCTTCGGGCAGTGTGGAGGCGCGTAAGTTGCCGTTGGCAACCACTTTTTGTACGAGGGCTGCCAAATCCGGCTCTACAATGTGGATATTACCGCTGTTGATAGTTTTTACTACTCTTTCGCTAATATCAACACCCAAAACATGTAAGCCTTTTCCGGCAATCATGGCTGAAGTAGGAAGCCCAATGTAGCCTAAACCGATGCAAAGTATTTTATTCATGTTAATCCTGATTATTTGATTTTGTTTATGATTTTTTTTACACTTAAAATTAGTTTTCGAGGAAAAATATCTTTCCATGAAAAATTATGCATGCGAAATCCGCTATAACAGATCTTTGCATCTTTCAATTGATGAATGAGATTTAGATATTCTTCTCCCATTTTTTGAATTGAAAAAGAAGAAACAATTTTTTGGGCACATCGCGATCCCATTTCATCAATCATTGAAGGATTTGAAGCTAAATAAGTAATTCTGTCTGCAAAAGCATCTGTGTCTCCAATCTGGCATAAAAAACCGTCTTTATGATCTTCAATACAAAAATCTGTAATATCTTTTAAGTAAGAAACCACAGGAACACAACCGCAAGCCATCGCTTCTAACAGAGTTAATGGAAGTCCTTCATAAAGGGAGGTCATTAAAAAAATATGATGAGATAAATACAAGTCATAAACTTCTAAACGTGGAAGATGTCCTCTGAATGTGACCATTTCATAAACATTATTCTCTTTCAACAACCTTACCAATTCGTTTTTATCATTTCCGTTTCCTACAATTGTTAAATGAATATTTGAATAATTTTTTTCCTTACATTTTTTTAATATGTAAGGAAAGAAAAAGATGCCTTTTTGCTCATTCGCTAAATGCCCAACAGAAATGATACTTAATGTATTATTGTCTTTTACTTTAGGAAAACATGGCTTACGCTGTGGTAATGGTATTCCATTAGGAATACAATAAACGTTATTAAAATCTGTAATTTTTTTTATTCCATTAAAAGCAGCGAAACTAACACAGGCTATTGCGGAAATATTTGATGTGTTACGGGCAGCAACTTGAAATATACCTTTATTATTGTTGTGAACAATTGATATAACAACAGAATTTTTATTATATAAATGCGCAGCAAGTTGAGCATAGAGACAGTTATTCAATAAAACTACATCAAATTTTTTATTTTTTATCAATTTTCCAACTCTGTAAGAATGAATTGGTAAGCCAAATGGCAGCCAAGAAAAATATTTACTGCTTATCGAATCAGCGGCAAAACCTTCTTTGTTTATTTCATCAAACCATATTCCTTTATCTTCTTCTGTAATAATTTCGATAGAATGACCTTGTTCTTTAAAATATTTACCAAGAGAAAGAATAAATGTGCTTACTCCGCCTATGTTAAATGTGTATGTAATAATGCCAATTTTCATAAATATTATTATGTGTCTGTTTTTTTGATAATAGCATATAAATGTAAATTGTTTTTATCTAATATTCCTGAAACAATATTTTCAGAGGAGATAGATAATGATTTATTTAAAAATATATTCCAACTTGTAACGCTCCAAAAATTTATGTGCCCTTCAAAAAAATCCAATCTCCCATTAGGAACTGTAATAAAAGCTATTCCTGACGGAGATAAAGATTCAAATATGTTTTTTAAAGCAATCTCCAGATATTCCAAATGTTCAAGAACTTCCGTGCAGAATATTAGATCATACTTTTCTTCACATACT
>Ga0209628_10004404_pt1 | contig 10168 bp, 7 predicted proteins | sample TergutCu122P4_FD_187285 | JGI IMG/M metagenome (GOLD analysis project Ga0209628, IMG submission 187285) | Cubitermes ugandensis P4 segment gut microbial communities from Kakamega Forest, Kenya - Cu122 P4 (SPAdes) (version 2) | ecosystem: Host-associated > Arthropoda: Insects > Digestive system >... | reverse complement strand
CAGCAGCAGGCGCCGGTGCGGCACGGCGCCGTCGAGCGTGGCGAGCCAGTGCGCGAAGGGCTTGATCGCAAGGATGCGCGGGATGCGGTTGCGTCCGCACTGCTCACAGGCGGCGATGGCGATCGCCTCCCAATGCGCCTGTTTTTTTTGGGCGCGTTCGTCGGTCAGGCGCAGTACGGAGCGGCTGGTCAGCAGCGGCTGGATGCTCATGACGCCCAGCTCGGTGGCTTTTTCCACCAGCCAGTCCATGCGCTCGTTGGCCGGCATGCCCACCGCCAGGTGCACTGCGCAAACTGTCTCGCGTTCGAGGGGCGTGTGCGCGCCCACGCGCACCACGACGGCGCTGCGTTCCATGCGTTCGATGGCGGCCGCGTATTCACCGCCACGGCCATCGAACAGCGTCAGAGGATCGCCCGGCTGCAGGCGCAGCACCTGGGCGTGGCGCGCGGCGCCGGACGGCAGCGCGAGAACGGCGCCGCACACCAGTGGGAGATCGCAATGAAAACGCGGCATCGCTGCGGGCCGGGTCAGCGCAGACCGCGCGTGGTTTGGCTGCAGCCAGGAGCCTGTGCCGTTCTTGTCGCGCCCGGCTGGTTCAGCGTCCTCTTCATGGCCTGCCGAAGATGTAGCCGCTTGCGGGCGTGATGTTCTCGGTCGCGTCCACCAGGCGCAGCAGCGGGGCCAGTTCGCGGTAGCGGCCGGCGGTGGCGCGGATGTAGCCGATGAAACGCGGCGCGTCGGCCAGGTATTTGGCCTTGCCGTCGCGCAGCGTCAGCCGCGCGAAGATGCCCGCGACCTTCAGGTGGCGTTGCAGGCCCATCCATTCGACGGCGCGGTAGAAGCTGCCGAAATCTTCATCAACCGGCAAGGAAGCCTTGCGCGCGGCCTGCCAATAGCGCACGGTGACGTCGAGCACGAATTCTTCCTCCCAGCTCAGGAAGGCGTCGCGCATCAGGCTGGCGATGTCGTAGGTGACCGGGCCGTGCACGGCATCCTGAAAGTCGAGCACGCCCAGCGCCGCGCTGCCGTCATCGGGGAGCATGAGGTTGCGCGGCATGTAGTCGCGGTGCACGTAGACGCTGGCGCTGGCGCTGGCGAGGTTGTGCCGCACGATCAGGTCGAACGCGTGGTCAAGCGTCTGCCGCTGCGCGGCGTCGAGCGTGATGCCGCGGTGCCGCTCGATGTACCAGTCGGGAAAGAGCGCCAGTTCGCGCCGCAGCAGCGCCTCGTCGTAAGGGGGCAGCACCTGCGGGCGCGAAGCGCACTGCCAGCGCACCAGGGCATCGATCGCTTCAAGAAAAAACGGCTGCGCCGCTTCGGGGCGGGCGGGGTCGAGCACGTCCAGCAGGGTGCGCCGGCCCAGGTCGGTCAGCAGCAGGAAGCCGTGTTCCCGGTCCCAGTCGAGCACCTGCGGCGCGCGCACGCCCGCTTGCGCCATCAGATCCGCGACTTGCACGAACGGGGCGCAGTTTTCCTTGTCCGGCGGTGCGTCCATGATGATGCGCGAACACGCCTGGTCATCGGCGTCGATGCGCAAATAACGGCGGAAACTGGCGTCGGCCGAAGCCATCCGCAGGCTTTCCGGCCGGAGCCGGTGCGCGGGGGCGATGCGCGCGAGCCATGTATCGAAATCGGCCGCACGCTGCCGATCGGGCCAGCTAACAGGCTCTGGCATTTCGGCAGGGCCGGCAGGGGGTGGAAGCGTGGATGTTGTCATGGATAATCCGATTCTATAAATCATCCTCCTGCGGACAGCTTGCCCGGCAGGCCGCGACCGGGAGGGGTCTTCCATCTTGCGAGCGGCGATTGATTGTGTCGTCGCGCGTCTTCCTGTTGTGCTGATCCTTGCCGATGCTTGATCTGTCCTGTACCGCGCGGAGTCAGCGCCACCGACCGGCCGCTGCGCTGGCCGCCATGACGACTGTGCTGATGAACGTGCAGTGGGCGTTTGCCCAGCAGGCGCCGGACAACGATTCTGCCGCGCAGGCGCCGCTGGAATTGCGATCCACGCCGGCGCTGCCCGAAACCCTGTCCAAACAGAGCCGTGGCGCCTTGCCGAGCCTGGTCAATGGCGACCGCATCACAGGGCGGCCCGACCTCGACGTGGTGGTCGAAGGCAATGCCACGCTGCGCAAGGGCGATACCTTCATCCGGGCCGACCGGATCGAATACAACCAACCCGATGACCAGGCCCGCGCCTCCGGCAGTGTGTACATCAACCAGGCAGGGAACACTTACGAAGGGCCCGAGCTGCAGCTCAAGCTCGAAACCTTCGAAGGATTTTTCAACAAGGTGAGCTACCGCTTTCTCAAGTCCGAGGGACACGGGCAGGCCGATCGCATCGAGTTCCTCGACCAGAACCGCACGGTGGCGTACGGCGTCACCTACACCACCTGCCAGCGCGAGGACGTTCCGGGCTGGGTGCCGGCCTGGATGCTGCGCGCGGCCAGCATCCGCACCGACTCGGAGGAGAACACCGGCATCGCCACGGATGCGAAACTGAGCTTCATGGGCATCAGCACGCCGGCGCTGCCCAGCCTGAGTTTTCCGCTCACGGGCGAGCGCAAGAGCGGGCTGCTGCCGCCGGTGTTCGGCATGAGCAGCATCAGCGGTATCGAAATCTCGCAGCCCTATTACTGGAACATTGCGCCCAATCGCGACGCCACTTTCACGCCCACCCTCATGAGCAAGCGCGGCGTGAATCTGAGTACCGAATTCCGCTACCTCGAAAACGGCTACCGGGGCGATATACGCGCCGACTACATGCCCAACGATACGTTGCGCAGCCGCGACCGCTGGGGCTTGTGGACGCATCACGACCAGAGCTTCGACGGCAAGTCGCTGGGCCTGGACTCCCTGAGCGCCAGCCTGAGGCTCAACCGCGTCAGCGACAACGACTATTGGCGCGATTTCACACGCTCGCTCGCGTTGTCCTCGCGTCTGCTCGCCAACGAGGGCGCGCTGAACTGGACCAAGGGCGACTGGAACGGCCAGGCGCGGGCGCTCAAGTATCAGACGCTGCAGGACGTCACCTCGCCCATCACGCCGCCGTACGACCGGGTGCCGCAAATCACGGCCAACTACAACAAATACGACTGGAACGGATTCGACTTCAGCCTCAACCTCGACTACACCGGCTTCCGGGCCGATCGCACGGTGTATCAACAGCCCAACGCCGACCGCGTATTCGGCCTGGCGACCTTGAGCCGGCCTTTCCTGACGCCGGGCACTTTCCTGATTCCGAAACTGCAACTGCATGCGACCAGCTACCAGTTCAGCGACCCCCTGTCCAACGGCGCCACCAGCGCCTCGCGCACGGTGCCGACTTTCAGCCTCGACGGCGGAATGATCTTCGAGCGCGACGCCAACTTCTTCGGCCGCGCGCTGCGCCAGACGCTGGAGCCGCGTGCGTTCTACGTTTACACGCCCTACCGCGACCAGAGCATGCTGCCGGTGTACGACACCGCGCAGAACGACTTCAATTTCGCGTCCATCTATACCGAGAATGCCTACTCCGGCAACGACCGCATCTCCGACACCCAGACCACCACGCTGGGCGTGACCTCGCGCCTGATCGATCACCAAACCGGCGCCGAAGTGGCGCGCGTCGGCGTGGCGCAGCGCCTGCGCATGAAGAACCAGCGCGTCACGCTGCCGGGCCAGGCGCTGGTGGACGACCGCTTCAGCGACGTGCTGATCGGGGGCGCGATCAACTGGACGCCGCGCTGGGGCATCGACGGCACGGTGCAATACAACCCCGACGCGCGCACCTCCAAGCGTTCCACGTTGAACCTGCGCTACAGCCCGGGTCCCTATCGCACGATCAACGCCGCCTACCGTTACCAGGCCGACACCACGCCCACTTCGGCCGATGGCAACAAGTCGATCGACGTCGGCTGGCAGTGGCCGCTCAACGACCTGTGGGGTGACAAGGGCAAGGATCTCGGCGCCGGCCGGGGCCAGGGCGGCGGACGCTGGTACGCGGTCGGCAGGCTCAATTACAGCCTGTACGACAAGAAGCTCGCCGATGGCGTGGTCGGCCTGGAATACGATGGCTGCTGCTGGATTGGCCGCGTCGTGCTGGAGCGGCTGACCACCGGGCGGGTCACCGCCGAAACACGCATCATGTTTCAATTGGAACTCGTCGGTTTCTCCAGTTTCGGCGTCGGCATCAACCCGCTGCGGGCCTTGCGACAAAATATCCAGGGCTATCAGTCCCTGCGCATGACGACTCCCGGCCCGAGCCGGTTCACGAATTACGATTAAGACGGTATCGCCATGTATTGCATCCGAAATTGCATCCGAGTCATTTCCCTCGCATCCCTTGCATTGGCCGCGCTTCTGGCGGCGGGCGCCGCACATGCGCAAGGCATCACCAGCATCATGCGCGACGCTTCTACCGTGCACAAGCTGCCGCCGGCGCCCGCCGCCGCTGCGGCTGCCGCCTCGACCAAGAAGCAGCGCCTGGCTGAATACATCGTTGCGCTGGTCAACTCCGAGCCGATCACCAACACCGAGGTCAACACCAAGGTCGAGCGCGCGCTCCAGAACGGCGGCCCCGAGATTCGCAACGCCCCGCGCGCCGAACTCGCGCGCGCCGCGCTCGAACGCATCATTTCTGAGAAGGCGCAACTGCAACTGGCCAAGGAACAGGGCATCAAGGTCGATCAACTGACGGTGAACCAGGCCGCGCAGTCGGTGGCGAACCAGAACCAGATATCGGTCGAGGAGATGTACCGCCGCCTGGCCGCCGATGGCATCGGGCGCGAAGCCTTCCATGAGGAACTGCGTCAACAGCTTACGCTGCAGCGCTTGCGCGAGCGCGAAGTCGAACCGCGCGTGCAGGTCAGCGATCTCGAAGTCGATCAATATCTGCGCAAGGAAGGGCGGCGCGCCGGGCGGTCCAATGCGCCCGAAATCGAAATTGCCCACGTGCTGGTCTCGGTGCCTGAAAGCGCAACGGCCGAACAGCGCGCCGAGCTGGAAAAACGCGCCCAGGATATCGCCGCGCGCGCGCGTGACGGCGAAGATTTCGCGGCGCTCGCACGCGAGCTGTCGGATGCGTCCGACCGCAGCGAGGGCGGGGCGATGGGCGTTCGCAGCGCCGACCGCTATCCGCAACTGTTCACCGAAGCGGTCAACTCGATTCAGGTCGGCGAGATCGCCGGGCCGGTGCGCGTGGGCAATGGCTTTCACATACTCAAATTGCTGTCGCGCCAGGCGCCCAGCTCCAGTGTGGCGGTCACCCAGACCCACGTGCGCCACATCCTGCTGCGCCCCGATGCCAAGCTCAGCGCCGAGCAGGCCGTGGCCAAGCTCAACGGCTTCAAGAAGCGCGTGCAGGCGGGCACTGCCGATTTCGCCGGACTGGCGCGCGATAACTCGCAGGACGCCAGCGCCCAGGCAGGAGGCGATCTGGGCTGGTCGCGCCCGGGCATGTTCGTGCCCGAGTTCGAGGAAGCGATGGACCGGCTCTCGCCGGGGCAGCTCAGCGATCCGGTGATGTCGCGCTTTGGCGTGCACCTGATCCAGGTGCTGGAACGGCGCGAGGCCAAGCTCAGCCCGGCCGAACAGCGTGAAGCCGCGCGCGCCGCGCTGCGTGAAAAGCGGCTCGACGAAGCCTATGAAACCTGGGCGCAGGAAGTGCGCGCGCGCGCCTTCGTCGAATACCGCGAAGCGCCGCAGCCCTGAGCCTGGAAAACCCTGGAAAACGACACGCAGCGGCTGCCGATGACCAAGCACTTCGCGCGCAAGCGCTTCGGCCAGCATTTTCTGGCCGACATGGGAATCATCGATGCCATCGTGCGCGAAATCGCGCCGCAACCCGGCGATCACATGGTCGAAATCGGGCCGGGGCTGGCCGCGCTGACCCAGCCGCTGGTCGAGCGGCTCGGCCGCCTGACCGTGATCGAACTCGATCGCGATCTGGCCGCGCGCCTGCGCCGGCAGGCGCAGCTCGACGTGATCGAAGCCGACGTGCTGCAAGTTGATTTCGCCGCACTGGCCGACCGGCTGGCCCCCGGCGGCGCGCTGCGCGTGGCGGGCAATTTGCCGTACAACATCTCGACGCCGATCCTGTTTCATCTGCTGGGGTTCGCGCATCGCATTGCCGACCAGCACTTCATGCTGCAAAAGGAAGTCGTCGATCGCATGGTCGCCGCGCCTGACACGGCCGACTACAGCCGGTTGAGCGTGATGCTGCAATGGCGTTACGAGATGGAGAACCTGCTGCACGTGCCGCCCGAGAGCTTCGATCCGCCGCCGCGCGTGGACAGCGCCGTCGTGCGCATGGTGCCGCGCGCGGCACCGGCCAGCGTCGATCCGGCGCGCTTCGAGGAAGTCGTCCGCGTCGCCTTCAGCCAGCGGCGCAAGCTCCTGCGCCACTCGCTCGGAAGCTGGCTCGATGCGCAAGGCTACGCGGGCGATTTCGACCTGCAGCGCCGCGCGCAGGAAGTGCCGGTGGCGCAATACATAGCGCTGACACAATCACTGGGCTGAACCTAGAGCATTTTTCTTTCAAGTGTTTACATCCAACACGGCACAGTCGTCATTCTGCGCGGAGCGAAGCGTAGTCGCAGAATCCAGACGCAGCATAGATTCTGCGACTTCGCGCAGAATGACACGAATAAAGGTGGGGGCTGTAATCAACTAAATCGAAAATGCCCTAGGTTGAATCCGCCGAGCCGTGCGGCCGCCAGCGCCGCAGCAATAGCGCGTTGGCCATCACGCTCACGCTCGACAGCGCCATCGCCGCGCCCGCGGCCATCGGATTGAGCCAGCCCAGCGCGGCCAGCGGGATGCCGGCGGTGTTGTAGACGAAGGCCCAGAACAGGTTCTGCCGGATCTTGGCGGTCGTGCGGGCCGATAGTTCGAGCGCCTCGGCCACAAGATCGAGATCGCCGCGCATGAGCGTGATGCCCGCCGCTTCCATGGCAACGTCGGTGCCGTTGCCCATGGCGATACCGACATCGGCGGCGGCCAGGGCGGGCGCGTCGTTGGCGCCGTCGCCGACCATCGCCACGGCGTGTGTGCCAGTGTGCGTGCCGATGTGCTCACCGGTGTGCTCCCCAGTTTTCGCGCCGCGCAGCGCCCGCACCTGGGCCGCCTTGTCGCCGGGCAAGACTTCGGCGCGCACGTCCTGCGGCGCGATGCCCACGCGCGCGGCCATCGCCTGCGCCGCGCGGCGGTTGTCGCCGGAGATCATCACCACGCGCAGCCCGCGCGCGCGAAGCCGTGCAATGGCCTGCGCGGCGCCGGGCTTGGGTTCGTCGGCGAAAGCCAGCAGTGCGCGCACGCGCGGCTGTTCGTCTGCATCCCATTGCAGCAGCGCCGAAATCGTTGCGCCCTGCGCCTGCAGGCGCTCGACCTCGGCGGCATCCAATTGCAGGCCAAGCTCATCGCACCAGCGCAGGCTGGCGATCGCCCATTCGCCGCCGTCTTCAGTCACGCTGCCGCGCACGCCGCGTCCGGGCATCGCCTGCAGGCGCGACGGCGGCACGACGGGAAGCCCTTGCGCGTGCGCCGCGGCCACCACCGCATGCGCCAGCGGATGGGGGCTGCCGCTTTGCAGGCTGGCGGCGGTTGCGAGCAGGGCGCGCGCATCCGGCGCATCCTGCCCGGCGCCCGATACGGGAATGAATCCGGTCAACGCCGGTTTGCCCAGCGTCAGCGTGCCGGTTTTGTCGAAGGCCACGGTATCGACGCGGTGCGCGAGTTCGAGCGCGCGCGCGTCTTTGATCAGAATGCCGTGCCGCGCCGCGACGCCGGTGCCCGCCATTACCGCGACGGGCGTTGCCAGCCCCAGTGCGCAGGGGCAGGCGATCACCAGCACCGTCACCGCATGAATCAGCGCCGCTTCGATGCCGGCGCCGGCGATCAGCCAGCCCGCCAGCGTGATCAGCGCGATCACCACCACCACCGGCACGAACACGGCTGCCACGCGATCGACCAGCCGCTGAATCGGCGCCTTGGCGGCCTGCGCATCTTCCACCAGGCGGATGATGCGCGCCAGCACGCTCTCGGCGCCGACCGCATGCACCTCGACCACGAGCCGCCCCTGGCCGTTGACCGAGCCGCCGATGATCCGCTCGCCGGGCGCCTTGGCAACCGGCAGCGGCTCGCCGGTGAGCATCGATTCGTCCACCGCCGAATCGCCTTCGATCACCCGCGCATCGGCCGGTACGCGCTCGCCGGGGCGCACCGCGAGCCGGTCGCCCGGCAGCAGTTCGGCCACGGGCACGTCTTTCTCGCGCGCGCCCGAGAGCAGGTGCGCGAACTCGGGCCGCAGCCCCTGCAGCGCGCGGATGGCGGCCGTGGCCTGCCGTTTGGCGCGCGTCTCAAGCCATTTGCCGAGCATGACCAGCGCGATCACCACCGCGCAGGCTTCGAAGTAAAGATGCGGCATCGCGCCCGGCGCCATACCGGCGCTTCGCCACCACAGCCATAAGGACAGGCCGAATGCCGCGCTCGTGCCCAGGGCAACCAGCAGATCCATGTTGCCGGCGCTGGCGCGCAGCGCGTGCCAGCCGGCGCGGTAGAAGCGCGCGCCAAGCCAGAACTGCACCGGCGCCGCGAGCGCGAACTGCGCCCAGGCCGGCAGCATCCAGTGCACGGAAAAAGGCTGCAGCAGCATCGGCACGATCAGCGGCAGACACAGCGCGAGGCCGATCGCCACCGGCGCGAAACCGGCCCAGGCGGACGGCTCTGCGGTCTGGGTGGGCGCATCGGCATCACGCGGTTCGTAACCGGCGGCGCGCACCGCGCGGCGCAGCCGGATCGCCAGATCGTCCGCCGGTACCGCGCGCACGCGCACCGATTCGGTCGCCAGGTTCACGCTCGCCTCCTGTACGCCGGGCACCTTCTGGAGCGCACGCTCCACCCGGGCCACGCAGGAAGCGCAGGTCATGCCGCCGACGCCGAAGTCAAGCGTCTGCAATGCGCCAGCGGATGTATTCATCTGTTCCAGAAATCAAACCCTTTCACCTTGAGAAAATCAAAAACCTTAGGGCATTTTTCGTTCAGGTATTTACGTATCACTCGCTCCATCGTCATTCTGCGCGGAGCGAAGCGAAGTCGCAGAATCCAGACGCCGCATGGATTCCGCGACTTCGCGCGCAATGACGTCATCACACTGACTGTTCATGACTGAATCGAAACCGCTCTAGCTCATGATGACAAAATCGGCTTGGCCTCGTCATCATCCCAGGATCATGGCAGGATTCGAATTTTCGGCGCCGAAGCTTTCTTGGAGTATTTGATGCAACAGCTTTTTCAGGTTCAGGGCATGACCTGCGGCCACTGCGCCGCGGCGGTGCGCGAGGCCATCGAAACGCTCGATCCGCAGGCGCGGGTCGACGTGCACTTGGCCGATGGCCGTGTCGAAGTGGTCAGCGGGCAGCCGCGCGAACAACTCGCCGCCGCGATCCGCGAAGCGGGCTACGAAGTGCGGTAAACGCCGCGCGCTTCGACTGCAGCGTGTTGAAGAGATACCACCATGATCCAGATCAGTCCGGAATCGTTGAAGCCGCTTGCCAGCAAGTACATCTGGTGGAAAACGCCGGAAGAAGCGGTGGCCATGCCGGAGCGGGTGATTGCGTAAGTCATGAACATCGGCGACTACTCCGACGTTCAGGCGCTTGTCTCGCAAGTAGGCGATGCGGTCCTTCGCGAAGTCCTGACGCACGCACAGGCAGGCCAGTTCAACGCGCGCTCTTGGGTCTATTGGCACTACCGCCTTGGCCTGTCGAGCGTGGATCATGTTCCGCCCTTGCCTGTGCGGAGCTTTGCATGACGGGCAAGTTCAAAATGAGGACTTGCGTCTGCCCGCCTGTTATACGGGCTGAACTTCTAGCCGAGCGAGAGCCTCAAGGCGCTGGTCTATTTCAATGACGGTGACTTGAAAACACTGAGCGCCGACGAGAAAAAGACGCTGGTCGATGCGGTGAAAGTGGTACGCGACCTCCCCGATGTGGCCCTGCGCTCGAAGTCCTTGAGTGCTCTGAGATCCGCATGATGACGCTTTGACGAGTACCCAAAGAAACAAGGCGGGCCGCGGCCCGCCTTGTCATTTGCGTATTCGCGCGTTTGCGCGATCGCGCTTTGGTTTACACGAGAACCATCCCAATCTCCTGTTGCAGCAGGAGGGTTACCGTGTCGGCGCCAGCGGTGG
>Ga0209628_10004403_pt1 | contig 10170 bp, 10 predicted proteins | sample TergutCu122P4_FD_187285 | JGI IMG/M metagenome (GOLD analysis project Ga0209628, IMG submission 187285) | Cubitermes ugandensis P4 segment gut microbial communities from Kakamega Forest, Kenya - Cu122 P4 (SPAdes) (version 2) | ecosystem: Host-associated > Arthropoda: Insects > Digestive system... | reverse complement strand
TAGCCAACCGGATGCCTCAAATCAAAGAATTTGCAGGCCGGCATAGTCTTATTCTTTTTGTTGCAGGGAAGAAAAGTTCCAATGGTAAGGTTTTATTTGAAGAATGTAAAAAAGCAAATCCCAATACCTATCTTATTTCTTATCCACAGGAAATCAATTCAGAATGGCTCCAAAACGTACAATCAGTAGGAGTTTGCGGGGCTACTTCCACCCCGAAATGGTTGATGGAATCCGTTGTGGAATCAGTAAGAATTTTAGCTTTGAATGTCTAATCTAAATTGTTATAAGAAAGTAAAATCCTAAAACAATTAGTGTGATACCGCCTGCATATTTTATTACGGTGGCAAATGTTGAGAGCATTTTTGATATTTTCCCCAGCCCTAAACCCACTCCAATCATAGCGAAAGCAAGTATCATGCCATGCCCCAAGGCGTATGAAAACAACATCAAAAATCCCCAAAGCATACTGCCTTTGACAAATGAAGCAGCTATTACCATGAGAAGAAGTGGGTGGCAGCACAAACTGCTGAGAGGCAAAAGGCCGCCAATAATAAAACCAAACAAAGAGGTGCTTATCATTCCACTTTTTTTATTTTGAAAATTTATAGATATACCGGGTATTCTGAAGGGTAAAATATCAAGTATATAAACACCGAAAAGAATCAGAATAATACCTGCCGCAATTTTCCAATAATTTCCCATTGATGCGCTGATAAACTCACTTGCATAGCCGACAAAACAACCAATGATGGACATGGCGATAACATTTCCCAAGAAAAAAAACAGGCTACTTATAACAACCGTTTTTGTTTTTTCTGTTGCTCCCAGAGCGCCTGAATATCCTGCCATGGCGCCAATCACAGCAAAACTGCAAGCGCAACTGAAAATGCTGATAACGCCCAACAGGAAAACCGCAGGAAAAACAACTATTCCTGCTTGGTCGGAACTCAAAATTGAATTAATCCATTCGGTCATTAGTTTTTTTGCTATTTATAATCCTCATAAGCTTCCGTAATTATTATTTTCACATTACCAATTCCCTGTTTGTTAATATACTTTATTAATGCTTCTAACTTGACAGTACTACTTGTTACTGCTGTTACATATTTTTTGTTATTAATAGTTTTTACGGTAATACCACTTCCCGGCAGCAAACATCCTATGGAGTCTGTTCCTGTATTTCCGGGATGAATGAGAATTGCCCTACTTTGCGAAACACTATTATTGTATAATTTTGGAACGCCATTTGGAGGATACTTTGCCTTTGTGTATTTATCCGATACATGCCATACTAAATTATATGTTCCGAGCGGTATTCGTTTATCTTGTCCGCTTTGTGCAGTGCTTTCACCGTATGGTTCTAAAATATACCCCGTCAAAGAATCATTATCAATGGAAAATGTTCCGACAGTTGAACTGTCTGCATTGTTTCCGGCCCAATACACCCATTTTCTAACAATTCGGATGACACTGCCTTTGACTGTTTCTTCTACTTCCGCCCGTTTGTCTTCTACTACTGCCTCTTTGTCTTCATCTGTTAAAATATCACTGCTTATGGATGGTTCCGGCTGCGATGTAGAACTACTTTGTTGTTCGGTTTCTTCAACATTAAGTTGTTCATTATTGTCCGGTTCATCCGGCACAGAAACACTTACACTTGTTGCAACTGGTTTTTTAAACAATTGCGTTATCGCTTTTACTATTGTACTAACTATATTTGCCATATTATTATTGTTGTTATTTGTTTATTACAATTGCAAAGTTAGCATAAAATCCATAATTACGCACAAACACATAAAAATCTCTTGCAAAATTTATAGGGGAAATGTAACATCTTCTTTTGCCATTAAAAAGGGAATCCGCTATCGTTACTGTACTCATTGAATTTTTGTTCGCCGGAAAGAGCGGCGGGAGCTGTATCGGCCGGCCCGCTGTAACGGGATTGATATTCTCCGATAATTAAATCTTCATCTAAATTCTGAAAACGGGCATATTCGCTCTTGAAACTCAATAGCACATCGCCTGTTGCACCGTTGCGATGCTTGGATATGATGATTTCAGCCTTTCCTGTCATATCGTTGCCTTTTTCATCAACAAATAATTTATAGTATTCCGGACGATGAATGAAACATACCACATCGGCATCCTGTTCAATGGCTCCCGATTCGCGAAGGTCGGATAGTTGCGGACGTTTCCCTTCGCTACCCGAACGGCTTTCCACACCACGATTCAATTGCGAAAGCGCTATGATAGGAATGTTTAACTCTTTGGCCAAACCTTTGAGCGAACGGGAAATGGTACTGACTTCCTGCTCACGGCTTCCGAAACTCATTCCGCTGGCATTCATCAATTGAAGGTAGTCTATAATGATACATTTGACATGATGCTCACGCACCAAACGCCGCGCTTTTGTACGAAGTTCAAATACCGATAAACTGGGCGTATCATCAATGTAAATCGGGGCATCAAACAATTCATTGAGTTTAATATTCAATTGTTCCCATTCGTAAGATTCTAATTTTCCGGTTTTAATTTTCGAACCGGAAATTTGAGATACATTAATTATCAAGCGATTAACTAATTGCACATTCGACATTTCCAAAGAAAATACGGCTACCGGTATATTGAAATTTACCGCCATATTTTTGGCCATAGACAGCACAAAAGCCGTTTTACCCATAGCCGGACGGGCTGCAATAATAATAAGGTCGGAATTTTGCCAACCGGCAGTGATTTTGTCCAAAGCCTTAAATCCTGTCTGTAAACCGCTTAATCCGTCTGCACGTTGCGCAGCAATCTCCATCAAGAATATGGCTTCTTTGATGATAGGATTGATTTGGGTAACGTCTTTTTTCAGATTTCGTTGAGAAATTTCGAATAATTGTCCTTCTGCTTCTTGCATCAAATCATCAACATCGTAGGTTTCATCGAAAGCTTTGGTTGCCACATTGGAGGTAAAAGAAATCAATTCGCGCGCCAAAAATTTCTGGGCAATAATACGGGAATGATATTCCAAGTGTGCGGTAGAAACCACTTTACCCGAAAGTTGTGCAATATAAAAAGGCCCTCCGACAGCATCTAATTCACCTCTTTTTCTTAGTTGCTCTACAACGGTAAGCATGTCAATGGGTTTTTGCTGCACAGCCAAATCCTGTATGGCAGCAAAAATCATTTTGTGCGTTTCGTCATAAAAACTTTCCGGACGCAAAATGTCGCTGATAACGGAATAAGCATCTTTTTCCAGCATCAAAGCTCCCAATACCGCCTCCTCCAATTCTCTGGCCTGCGGTTGCAAGCGGCCTACTTCTTCCGAATTGGCCACCGGTTTACGTCCTCTATTCGGTCGAGGATTATTTTTGTTTTGTTCTGTCATGATAATATTTCAGAAGGGAGCTTTGTAAACTCATTTGCTTTCAAACGGTTACCCTAATAATCAAATACTTGGTTAATGTCCAGAATTTATTTGTGTCGGTAATTACCAAACTAAACTTTCCATCGGGACCTTTTGAGAAATGATATGTTCCGGAAGGATGTTTTGAAATCAGCTCTGCTTTTTTGGCATACAAAGGAAGCGTAGTGAACGCTTCCGGATCACTCACTGTGGTAAAATAATCTTTATTGAAATCGGCTCCCATTTTGCCATCAACAAGAATTTTCTGCTCTTTTAATTCTTTATTGGTTCCAAAACAGTAATAAACGGTTTTAATTATTTCGGCCTGTGCTTTAATTGTTTCAGCCTGATCTTGTGCATGCGCTTTCCAATTATTTACTGATTTAGACAATGTTGCTACATTTTCGGAAAGAGCGGCAATATGTTCGTCTTTTTTTGCCAATTCTTCTTGTAAAGCGGCAAGCGCTATCGTTTTATCGGTTACTTCTGCGCGCAGGCGTTCAATCGTTTTCTTTAATTCGGCGGATTGAATACCCGAATTTTTTAATTTGAGTTCCAATTCGGAAATTTTGTTTTTGTTTTCCTGTAGTGTTTGTGTGATTAATTGCATGTCATTAGCAATACGTTCTCGCACAGAAGGGGTCAATGCATCACTTTGCGAAGAAGTGATGGTCAGGTAGTTTTCAGCGTTTTTGATGTTTTGAAAGCCATCAGCTACATCGTTCAATATACCAAGCATTTCATTCAATTCGTTGGCAGTTTGTAAATTCGTCAATTTCAACGAATCGTTTTCTGCTTGTAATGCTTTGTACTCGGAAGAATTCTTCCCACAAGACGATAACATCAATGTAATTACCGTCATTCCTAATAAAAACTTTTTCATACGACAAATATTTAGAATCAGCCGCAAATGTAAGAATTTTTCGTATTGTCACAAAGAAATCTGCACCATTCTTTATCTCATTCAAGGGATATTGATTAACTTATGTACCTGAACACTCAAACGCCATTGCGGATGATTCTTAACTAACTCTACACAATAGTCAATATTTCTTGCAGTAATCTGATGGTCAGAAGTAAAAACGGGACTTAAATAATAAGCATCAGCCTCAGGCAATTCTTCAAATCCGGGTGGTTTTTCCCCTATTCTCATTGGAAGACGAATTTCATTTACCTTAGGATTTATTTTCTTTATAAAAGTCGTATTATCCCCTTTGGGACTGCATACCGTATAATCCAAAAGAACAGAAAGCGGTTTTAATCCATTGCTTTCTATTGCTTGCTTATATCCTTTTTCTTTAAAAAACGACAATACCTCATCTGTTAATTGCAAAGTAGGTTCTCCGCCCGTCCAAATAATCCAATGACAGGGATATTGCGATATTTCTGACAAAATTTCTTCCAAAGACATATCTTGTCCCGATTCAAAATCGGTATCGCAAAAATCGCAATTCAAATTACAACGAGTTAATCGTATAAAAACAGAGGCCTCCCCTACTCGACCGCCTTCTCCTTGCAACGAATAGAATATTTCGTTTACATTAAGCTTCATACATAGCGCTTGTCTTGGGAGTTTCGCTGACTTCTACCGCATATAATTCCGGCAATTTCTTTGCAAATATCTCAAATAAATAACGTGCAATATTTTCTGCTGTAGGATGATATGGTATAATATCGTTGAGATGACGATGATCTAATGTGTTGTTAAGATATTCCTTCACAAAATTTAAATCGCGATAATCTCTCACAAAGCCGTAATCATTTAACTCTTCCGAACGTAAATGCAAGGTTACAACATAATTATGTCCATGCAAGCACGCGCAAGGGTGGCCATCGGGCAACTCATCCAATATATGAGAAGCGGAAAATGTGAATTGTTTGCTTATTTTGTACATATTTTGTAATTTCTACTCTCTATTCCCGATTGATTATCCTAATCAAACTATCTTTCGGGAGACCACGTCCGACAATAACTTTATTTTTATCAATCAAAATATTAGCCGGAATTTCGTTGATATTGTATAAGTAAGTCATGGAAGACTTCCAACCGGCTGTATCAACCGAATGGTACCAATTCATTTTTTCTCTTTTCACCAATTTGTTCCAGGCATTTTTATTTTCGTCCAAAGATATGGTAAGCATTCCCAACTTATTATTACTTATTTTTTTTCTAATCTGTATCAATTCTGTATAATTGCCTGCACAAAAATCACACCATGAAGCGGAAAAAGTAAGCAACAGATATTTATTTTTGAAAGAATTTAAGCTAAGAGTATCTTTTCCGTCTATTGTAATTACGGAAAAATCAGGCGCTACGGCTCCTAAGCTCGACTTTTGTATTCTTTCGAGCGTTTCATTCAATTCGTTCAATAAATTTTTGTACAAAGAAGTTTCCGTTACTTCCCCTGTGAAAAGGTCAAGGCAACTTTTCGCTTCAACGGGTTCGCCCCAAGTCAATATAAATTCCTGAAACAAGATTAAACTTGCCGGATTTTCAGGTCTTTTTTTAATAAACGCTTTTGCTTTTTCTTTTAACGTATAATTAAGATTCAATATCTTGGATGAATACTGACTTTCATTGATAATATCCGAAACTAAAGAATCTTTCGGATCAATCGCATTCTTCCTGTCAATTAAATCCCGTCTTTCTTTTAATATTTTTTTATTCTTTTCTTTTAATCTTGATAATATATCATTGACATTTCCACCTCCTGCCAATATCAATTCGGGATAAGTTATATCTCCTGAAAGAGTAATCTTGGCTTGATTTTGTAACCAAACGGTAGTATGATGTTTTCCATCTTCAAAATAAATTATAACTGGAGATAAACTGTCGGCTTCAGTACGATATGTAAAACTACCATCTTTATTACAGATAACAGTATCTACTTTCAATTCGTTTTGCCTTTCCATAACAAAATGCATCTTAAGTTTGGTTAGATTAGCTATTTTTCCTTCTATCAAACACGTATTTTTTGGGCTTTGGTTACATGCCGCAAACAAAAATATTACACAGATATAAGATACATATTTCTTTATCATCACAGTTATTTTTAATCATCGAGGCGCAAAGGTATAAAAAGATTTTTAATAAATAATAACATTTTGTTAAATAATTTCACCTATTTGCACATTTATTTATCACTTTAAAAGGTTTTATGTGATTTCGGCAGGCCAAATTCCGTTAGTCAGGCAAGCATCCCTCAAAATGTCCTCAAAAAGAAGTGCGATTGATCCTGTGAAATATACGGGATAATTCAGATAATCGTATTGTTTGATATTTTCACTGATGAAATCTGAAAAGGATTTGAAAACCAGATTGTATATTTTCGTTTCTCCGATATTTTCGGCAATGAATTGAGTGAATTGAGAAAGATAATGCTCGGGAAATTCATGTCTGTAGATAGCTTCCACAATCTCTTGAGGTGAAGTATTATGGTAATTCATGAAATTTTCATACAGTCGTTTGGGATATCGGTTTTTCAGCAAATTGCTGATGAATGTCTTTCCAATAGCAGCTCCACTTCCTTCATCCCCTAAAATGTATCCCAAAGAAGGAATACTGTTCTTAATTATGGAACCATCATAGAAATAAGAAGCGGCATTGACATCTAAAATACATACAATTCCTGATGACTTTCCGCATAATGTACGGGCAACAGCAAGCAGGTCGTATTGTATGGATTCGCAGTCCGTAATCAATTTCAAATCTTCCATAGATAATCTAAGGCAATATTTCTTTCAAGTCAATTGCCACAAAACTTTTGTCTCGTTTGTTATATAATATGCCGTTAATTATAAAAGCATGTGAGTCCATTTCAATTTCAGCAACTTTTTCTTTTTTATTGTTGATAATCAAGGTTTTTCCTCCTTTGGAAAAAAAACTATAATCTTTCGTTCGTAAATAATTGTTACTTAAATCTTCATGTGTAAATGTATTCGTAATATTGAGTTGATTATCTAAGGAAATTATTTTATTTTGATCCGTAACAACATGTATTTTTGTTGGATCACTTTGAGAAAGGCACAATAAATCATCATTTTGATTAGTAAAAAACACTTGATCTCCCACAAAATATTTTAGTTCTCCAAAATTGTTTTTGGGGAATATTTTTTCCGTAATTTCTCCGGTTTCTTCATTGAATTTTACAATCTTGTTTTTATGTATCAAATAAATTGTATTGTCTGATAATTGAGAACTGAGAACCGGATCATTTTTAACATCTATCAATGAAAGATATTTCTGTTTGCCTGTTTGTCTATCAAATGCTGCGATAAAAACTTTCCCAAAATTCACTTGACTATTACCTGCAAAAGCGTATCCATTATTAATCATGTAAACTACCCTATCATCCATCAACAGAGAAGATTTGCTTGCCATACCTTTGGGGAGTGAATGTTCCCATACAATATCTCCTGATTGTTTATCTATTTTCACAATTTCTTCTTTCGACGCAAAATAAATAAATTCATCATCAATAAGGGTATTTGAAACCAAATCTCTCACTAAATCATATCCCGTTGTTACGACAAAAGTGCCTGTAAGAATGCCTAACGCAAGTCCTGCCACATTTGCAGCTACCATTCCCGAGTAATCTTTTTCAGCCGTTGTTGCAGTATAATCCCATCCTCCGCCGGTATTTATATTTATTGCATGCAATCCGGCGGCCACTACAATCAAAGTAGAATCATTGATATGAAACGCATCATTCCATCCGTATTCTCTGTTTAATTCCATATTCCAAATAATGTCGCCACTGAATAGGTCAATTCCTTCAAGTTCATTAGTGAGTCCTTTCAAACTTCTATACTTATATCCAATTCCAACATTATTTATTGGGTCGAGGAAATATATATTATTCTTTGTTTCCCAAAGGTTATTACCGGTATTGACATCTAAGCAATAACTTTTATTACCAACCGTATAAATCATTGTTTTGCTAACTTGTTGCAGTTTACTCGTTTGGTATGCCATTTTTTTACTCCATAAAAGTTTCTCATTTTTTATGTCGTACTGTAAAATATTTCCGGTGTTATTGAGCCACTTGCGATTTTTGCTTAATCCTCTCAACTGAACAGTCAATAGATTAGTTGTAGCATCCATAAAAAATTCATGAATTCTGTCGGGAAACACAAACTCCTGTCCTTTGATGTCGGAGCCACTAATAAGGTTTTTACCTAAAATTTTCTGTTCATTCAATACTTGAAATTCACTTTTTTGACCAAATGCCGTGATTGAAATCAGTAAAACCAAGTATGCGATTCTAATTGTTTTCATTATTATTTGTTTTATGCCCACAAAAATAAGGAAAAAAGGAATGCCTAAAGAAAATTTCACGAAATTTTTATGTAAATTTGCGCGCAAAGTTCTAATAATCATTTATGTTACGATTCGGTATTATAATTTTAGTCATGGGTAAAGATACGTCTTTTGCCATGCGAATAGGTGAATTTCTGCTGATTATACTTGCATTGGTATTGTTTTTCTACGGATTGAATTATCTGTTTAAAAAGTCGAAAAATTATATCAAAAAATATGTTGAATCGAAGTTTACGCCGGTTGTTATCCACAACTATCAAGTGCTGAGCGTACAGCAAGAACTTAATATCCTGTTTGTGGCAATGAAGATATTGCGATACGCTTTTATGCTTTTAGCATTGATATTGGTTATTCCTATTCTGTTCTCCATATTTCCGCAAACGAAAGAGTTGGCCGAAACTTTGTTCGGTTATATCCTGACGCCGGTCAAATCTATTTTCCTCGCTATCATCCGTTATATTCCCAATTTATTCACCATCATTGTGATTTATTTGTTTGTGCGTTATACAGTGAAAGGATTAAAATACATTAGCAAGGAAATTGGGGCGGGGCGGTTGAAAATTTCAGGATTTTATGCCGATTGGGCTGTTCCTACTTTTAATTTGGTGCGTTTCTTTTTGTATGTATTTATGATAGCCATGATTTACCCGTATTTACCGGGGTCAGACAGTGGCATTTTTCAAGGTATTTCGGTATTTGTCGGGCTGATTTTGTCCTTAGGTTCAACGGCTGTCATCGGAAACATTGTGGCGGGATTAGTCATCACCTACATGCGACCGTTTAAGGTAGGAGATATGATAAAGCTGAACGAAACAATCGGAAGTGTAATCGAAAAAACGCCTTTTGTTACACGGATACGGACACTCAAAAACGAAATCATCACTATTCCCAATTCGTTTATGTTGTCGTCTCACACAACCAATTATACTGCTTCTGCCGATAGTTACGGATTGATAATACACACCTCCATAGGAGTTGATTACGACGTGCCGAATACGAAAGTACACGAATTATTAATCAAAGCAGCTCGAATAACCGAAGGAATATTAAGCGACAGGGAACCCTTTGTGTTGGATAAGAAATTTGAAGATTTATATCAGGAATACGAAATCAATGCTTATATTACTGATGTAAAATCAATTAGTAGAATTTACTCCCAACTGCATCATAATATTCAAAACATATTTATCGAAGCAGGAGTTGACTTGAAAGTGCCTTTTGTTGTTTCTCAAAATGAAAATCAAAATAAACAATAAAGAAGTTGAGGTTTTCGAGGGTGAAAAACTAATCGAGGCTGCGCGGCGTAACGGCATTGAGATGCCGGCGCTGTGCTATGCGCCCGGATTTCGGCATCAGGCATCGTGCATGGTTTGCATAGTGAAAAATTGCGAAACGGGGCAAATTATTCCGGCATGTTCTACTGTCGTTATGGATGGAATGAGTATAGACAGCGAAAGCG
>Ga0209628_10004402_pt1 | contig 10170 bp, 7 predicted proteins | sample TergutCu122P4_FD_187285 | JGI IMG/M metagenome (GOLD analysis project Ga0209628, IMG submission 187285) | Cubitermes ugandensis P4 segment gut microbial communities from Kakamega Forest, Kenya - Cu122 P4 (SPAdes) (version 2) | ecosystem: Host-associated > Arthropoda: Insects > Digestive system >... | reverse complement strand
GTGCAAGACGTAACCCGATGACACCCCATTCATTTGGAAGAATACGTACACGATAAGTGATATGGCATAGTTGTGCTGGATTTGCGAAACTTCCACCACGACATATACGAGATGAGCCGGTTTCAGGTCCTTCAGGGTTATCTTGTGGTTCTGCCTGGTACAAGTCAAACCAATCATTACACCACTCCCACATATTTCCGGTCATATCATAAATACCTAATTCGTTTGGTTTTTTTAAACCTACCGGATGCGGAGTGTTATCGCTATTTCCATTGTACCAAGCTACTTCATCAATGTCATTACTGCCGCTATAAATAAATATTTGATTGTCCTTTCCTCCGCGTGCAGCAAATTCCCACTCGGCTTCAGTGGGTAAACGATATTTTTTTCCTGTAAGTTCGTTTAGTTTTTTGATAAATGCCTGTACTTCAAACCATGTGATACGCATCATTGGAAAGTCTTTACTTTCGGGATTAATATTGCCTCCCATAATTGTATGCCATAGTTTTTCTGTTACAATATATTTTCCTATTTTATAATCTTTCAATGTAACTTGATGTGCAGGGTAAGCGAAACTCAAGGTATCTGTAGTCCCCATGGTAAATGTTCCGCCTTTAACCGAAATCATTTCAGGGTCTAGGGTAACTACTTCCACTTCACATTTTGCTACACGTTTGCCATCTTTTGAAGTAGCAGTTATTGTTGCTTTCCCTCCAATATTACCAGTAACTAAACATTTTACCGGACTTATAGAAGATACGGTAGCTACCGCATTATCACTGGATTTCCATTTAATTGAATTGTCGCTAGCACTATAAGGAAGAATTGTTAACGTTAATGTAGCAGTTCCTCCAACGGGAAGGATTAGTTCTTCTTGGTTAAAAGTTAAACTATCAACTTGAGTTCCTTTATTACAGGAAATAATGCCTAAAAAAAATAATGCTGTAATAGCAAATAAACTGAGGAATTTTTTCATAATTTTAATTTTTTTGTTTAAAATGAATAGTAGTTAATTTTGGCGGCAAATATAAAAAAAAAACGCTTTATTTGTAATTCTATAATTTAAGTTTATGAAAAGAACCGTAAAGTGGCTAATTATTTCTTTTTCAGCTATAATAGGAATTGTTGGAATTGCAGTCTTATTGTTTTTTCTTATGCTGACCCCGAAACGTTTAACCCCAATTGTCAATAAATATTGTACGGAATTTTTAAACGCGAATGTATATTTCGACACGGTTCAGGTATCGTTATTTGAAGAATTTCCAAAAGTAAGCCTTAAATTTGTGAAAGGGGAAATTATCTCTTATGCTTTAAGAGATGACACGGCTTTTTTTTCGCATCATCCGAATGGCGTGGATACTTTGTTGCGTTTTAATGAATTAATGGTGTCGCTCAATATCAAAGATTTGATACAGTCGAAGGTTAACATAGAGCGAATTAGAATTTCGCAACCCGATATCAATGCCTACATTTCTCCGTCGGGAAAGGCAAACTTTGATATCATTGCTCCTTCTGAAAGCGATTCGCCATTAGATTTGAATATTGACCGCATCTCGATACGGGGTCCGGCAAATATCAACTTTAACTCTTGTCCCGATTCTATTGCTTTGCAGGCTTCCATCGGCAGATTGTTTTTAAAAGGGAAAATAACACTCGATTTGGAAACGTTGGAACTCAGTAAGTTTGTGTGTTCTAATCTCAAAGTGAATGCAGATTTGGGAAAAAATGCACTCAATGCTTGTATAATTCTTGATACTGCAAATATTGAAGTTGTTGTTCCTAGAGAAGAGTTTAAACTAAAAGTTGAGGGTATTGCCTCGGCAAATATTCAGAAACAACTTAATTTAAATTCAATACCAATGAAAATAGATGGTTCATTAAAACTTGATTTAGAAAAAATGAACTTTTTTGGTTTTAAGGATTTTTGTTTTTCTGTTGCCAACTTGCCTGAAGTAAAACTGAACGGCGATCTGCTTCTTTCAGAAGGTAAAATCAATTCAGACTTAAAATGCAATATCGAAAAAATACCGCTTCAATCGCTATTGGATCTTATTCCTCCAAATTTATCTGAAGCGATAAATAAAATTGAGACAAACATCATTATCAGTTTAAATACAAAAGTAAAAGGCACATACGAGTTAGCAAAAAAAGGCAAACTGCCTGTGGTAGATGTTGAATTTAAAATACCTAAAGGATATTTAATTTACAAAGATTTAGAATCAAAAATTGATAATATTGCGGTGGATGCCTCATTCCATTTTAATCCGGATGCCCCCAAAAAGACAGGTATAAAACTAAAAACCTTTCATGTTGAGGCTTATGCCATAAAATTGAATGGAAACGTGGAAGCTACTAACTTGTTTCATGACCCGAATGTTACCATGAAAATGAGCGGTTCGGCAAATTTACGTGAACTCATGAAGTTTGCCCCTGAAAATATAGGCGTTACTGCACGAGGAAACATCTCTTTTGATGCTCAGGGCAATTTTCTGTTAAGTCGCCTCAACCAACAAGATTTAGTGAAAAACGACTTGATAGTGAATTTCAGTGCAGATAAATTACGGGTTCGCATTCCAAAAGACTCCATCAGCATTTTAGCAGAAAGAACAACATTGGAACTCAGCACAACTAAAACCCGCACCAGCAGAAACACTGGAGAGGTAAGGCGACTGTTAAGTCTGGAGTTTAAATCGGATACGGCACGTGTAAGGCTACCAAGCAGAGAAATGATTGCTTTTTCAAAAGTGGATTTTACGATGCGCTCTTCCGATGCACTTATTAGTGGCGACACTTCCAAAGTAATTCCCATGAGTGGAAATTTCATTGCACACACTTTAGAATATTCAAATGTTGATTCAACTACTCTGCGGTTGTACGGAGTGAAAAGTAGCGTTAGAATTTTACCTTCTAAAGAAAATAGAATGTTGCCCTCAATTCGTTGTGAGATTGAAACTAAGAGACTCAGCGCGTTTTCGAAAGAAAACCGTTTTTTGATTAGAGATGCAAGTATTTCAATTGCTGCCACAAAAAATGAACCGCAGCAGAGGAGAGAGGCATCTACAAGAGGCTCAAATAACCGTTCTCAAGGACAACCTGATGATTTTAGAGGAGAGGATATTGATATTAAGAATGCAAAACTTGGGGCGATGTTGCGCGAATGGACAGTTGCAGGAAGCATCAAATCGCGCTCGGGCAGAGTGGTTTCTCCTTATTTCCCTTTAAGAACCCGTTTGCAAAATTTTGATGTCGCTTTCACAACCAACGATATTACTTTACAAAATTTAGACATAAAATGCGGAGAATCAACACTCAACCTTTCCGGAAAAATTGACCATATCCGCAGGGCTCTATCCAGCGGAAGAGGATTAAAGTGTGAAGCTATTATTAAAGCCGACACGCTGAATATTAATCAATTAATTACAGCGATGTACAACGGTGCTGCCTATTCGGATGCTTCCGAAGCATATAAAAAAGCCATCGCAAAAGCTACGGACGAAGAACAACTTGAGAAAATTATTCGTGATGAAAATGAAGGAAAAGAGGAAAAAAAGATGTTGTTTGTTGTTCCTTCAAACATTTCCCTTGATGTAAAATTGGTTGTGGGATATGCAAAATATGCGAATGTTATTATAAATAAACTTTCGGGAGAATTGATTTCACGCGATAGATGTATTCAATTGAAAGATTTGAATGCAAAAACAAATCTGGGCGATTTGAATTTGACCGCCCTTTACGCTACAAGAAGTAAAAAAGATATTACTTTTGGTATTGATTTGGAATTTAAAGAGATACAAGTGGCCGATTTTATTGACATCATTCCTTCTTTAGATTCTTTGGTGCCGATGTTATCGTCGTTTCAGGGCGTTGTAAACGCGCAGGTAGCAGCCACGGCTTCCTTAGATACAACCATGAATATTATTTTGTCGAGTTTGAACGCAGCCTGCAGGATTAGTGGAAAAGATATGGTACTTCTTGATGGGAAAACATTTTCGGAAATTGCAAAAACTTTAAAGTTCAAAAACAGAGATAAAAATTTGGTGGACAAAATTTCGGTCGAGTTGCTTATAAACAACAATCAAATAGAGGTTTTCCCCTTTATTATGGAGATTGACCGATATAAAACAGCCATCAGCGGTATTCATAAGTTGGATATGACCTTCAACTATCATATTTCTGTACTTAAATCGCCGCTGCCGTTCAGGTTGGGAATCAATCTCAAGGGAGACTTGGATAATATAAACAAGATGAAAATCGGCATCGGTAAGGCAAAATATAAAGACACCAATTTACCATCATACATAACAATCATTGACACTACCCGTATCAATCTACGCACGCAGATTGACAATTTTATTCAGCATGGGGTTGATGTTGCGCGGTTCAGCAGGTTTTCTGCGCCCATAATTGACCCGTCGCTCATTGAAGCCGATAACGAAACATCTACGTTTTCTGCTCAAGATTCTTTAATGCTTTACAAAGAGGGAATTATTGACATTACGCCCCAATCGCTATTAGATACAGTGCCATCTGAAAAAAATAAACCTCGCAGGAAAACCATGTAAAAAAATGCTGTTTCTTTGCAACCTCAAAAAAATAAGCCCGTAAGAATTTTTGAACCTTGAACTTTTAAACTTTTATTATGCCCCTCATTCTTATTACCAACGACGATGGCTTTGAAGCCGGCGGCTTGGCTGCCTTAGTGGAAGCTGCCAAAGATTTTGGCGAAATTGCTGTCATTACGCCAGAAGGACATCGCTCAGGAATGGGACACGCCATTACGATGGATGTGCCGTTACGCGTGAAACTCTACAAGATTGAAAATGGAATTGGATACTACAGAACTAACGGAACCTCGGTGGATTGCGTGAAATTGGGTCAGCGTGTTGTGCTTCGCAATAGGAAGATTGACTTGGTGTTGTCAGGAATTAACCACGGCTCCAATTCTTCGGTAAGTATTATTTACTCAGGAACAATGGCGGCTGCTATTGAAGCAAGTTTTGAAGGCGCCTCCGCCATCGGTTTCTCTCTGTTGGATTATTCTTCCAAAGCAGATTTTTCGGCAGCCGTTGTTTATGCAAGAGAAATCATTAACAAAGTACTGCAAAACGGGCTGCCCAAACACGTCTGTTTAAATGTTAATATTCCTAAATTAGCAATAGGAGAAATTAAAGGAATTAAAATCACAAGGCAAACGTTGGGCTATTGGCACGAAGATTTGGAAGAACACACCGACCCCTTCGGCGGAAAATATTACTGGTTGGCAGGTCATTTGGTAAATTTAGAGCCGGAAGCCACCGACACATGCGAGTGGGCGCTTAAACACGGTTATGTTTCTGTGATGCCTGTGCATTTTGATATGACCTCACATAAAACAATTGATAAATTAAAATATTTGGAACATGATTGATAAACTTCGCCAAGATTCTTTTTGGATGGGATTGATTCTCGGATTGTTAGTGCCGGCAATTATTTTTGGAACGCTGGAACTTATTATCTTTTTTTTACCGCAAGAGATTAAAACGGCCAATGTTTTTACTTTGCAGCGTCTCATCCTCATTAGCATTATTCCCAACGTATTGCTACTTCGTTATTATTTGTTAAAATTAAAATACGATTTAACAGGACGAGGAATTTTAGCCATCACTTTTGTTGTAGGAATTATTTTTGTCATTATTCACTTCCTCCCTACTTACTAATTAACCGCTAACCACTATTAGTAATGTATCTGAAACATCTACAGCTTTCCAATTTTAGAAATTATGAAGAAAACGAGTTTGATTTTCACGAGAATGTGAATTGTTTTGTGGGCAAAAATGGAAGCGGAAAAACCAATTTGTTGGACGCTATTCACTATTTGTCGTTTTGTAAAAGCGCCTTCTCATCGCAAGATACTTATTCTGTTAGATTTAACTGCGATTTTTTTGCCATACACGGCTTGTTCGTAAGTTTGGACAATCGAGATACAAAAATAGGGTGTGTGTTTAAAAACGGTCGCAAAATCGTGAAATCCAACCAAAAAGAGTATCAAAGATTGAGCGACCATATCGGACTGTTTCCTTTGATTATGGTTTCGCCATACGATAATGATATGATCAACGAAGGGAGCGAAACACGCCGTAAGTTTTTCGATATCAGTATTTCACAATTCGATAAGGAATATTTGCAACAGCTGATTACTTATCACAAAATTATTCAACAGCGAAATCAGTTGCTAAAACAATATCAATCCGGAGAAAAAGTGGATTTATCGTTATTGCAAATTTATAACAACCAACTGATTCCGTTGGGTAACTATATTTTTGAGAAAAGGGCTACGTTTGTGTCGGATATTTTACAAGATTTCCAACGCTATTATCAAATACTTTCCAACGGTAACGAAAGCGTTTCTCTAGCCTATCAATCTCAACTTTTTGATTTTGAATTTGAAAAAGGATTACATGAAAATGAAACCCAAGACTTTCGCTCGGCATATTCTAACTTTGGTATCCATAAAGATGATTTTACGTTTTTGATTAATAAGGTGTCATTGAAACGGTTTGGTTCGCAAGGGCAGCAAAAATCGTTTTCACTTTCCTTAAAATTAGCGCATTACGATTATATTGCCACCCGAAAAAAAGTAAAACCAATTTTGTTGTTAGATGATATTTTTGACAAATTGGATAACTTTCGTATTTCTCAATTACTCAACATGGTAGGACAAAACCATTTCGGGCAGGTTTTTATTACCGACACCGATGAGGTAAGATTGAGAAAGATTTTAGAAGAACATCACATTTCAAGCAAAATCTTTCACATAGAAATAATAAAACCGTCAGAAAAAACTGACGGCAATTAAACTTTGAAATTCTTTAAACTATTAAACTATTGTACATACAAGGCAATGCCTTGTCTCTGACATTAGAACTTATAATCCAGACCAATGCTAACTGCATGACTTGTACGGTTATAAACTTCTTTGCCTGCATATCCTGGATTATTATTTGTATATTTATCGTAATGGGTGTATAGATATCCCAAATTTAGTGACAAACCTTTAATGATATTATATGCACCTCCAAATCCTATAGAGAAAGAGTTGCAGTAGAAACTCATATTTGATTGAAATCCGTCTTTCAGCCCGAAACGGGTAATCTGTCCACCGGCACTTACTAAAAATTTATCATTTATAATATATTCCAATCCGAGTAAAACTTCCATAGTATTGTTTTTGAGATACTCTTGTTTGTCATTTGGCATTTTAGATTTTTTATCAAAATACAAATGAAAACCGGTGCTTGCAATTAATTTTTCATTAAGAAATTTATAAGACGCACCTACCGACAAAAGCGCAGGGAGATCGTTATCAATTTTCTTACCGTCGTCGTAATCTCCTACACCGCTGGTATTTACTTTGGTTTTGTTTTTTGTTTCAATTGAGGTTTTGAATTCATATTTTACACCAAGAGTAAAACCTTCATAGTCGAAACCAACACCAAGGATAGGAGCAATACCCCAGCCATTCTGTTTAGTATTGAGTTCAATATTTGTTGCAGTTGCACCTTGTTCTAATTGCGTAATACCGGCAGCAGCGCCTCTAAGCGCTAATACATCGGGATGATCAGCAGGGTAGCCTTGCAAAACCATCATATCTGCAACATAATTAAAATGTGTTCTAACCGGGTTTGCATTTGTTATGGAAACATTACGAAGATAACCTTTATATCCGTTTTGGATAATACTTGCACGCGCTCCTAAAAAAAACGAAAACATATCCTTCACTTTATAATTAACACCTAATTGTGTACCATAAGTAATATTGGTGCCTTTCAAATTCATGTCGAGAGAATATCCCAAAAGATCGCCTTTATATCCTATCGGACCGGCAGCAGCATTTAATTGCGAAAGAGGTACTGCTAATTGTCCGGCTACGGCGGCTTCAAACATAGGCAATCCATTCTTAAACTCTAATGTTCCTCCGCCGCCCACAATAGCAAAACTTCCGCTAATAACCCAATTTTTGTATTTGTATGCCAGCTGTAAACTGGGAATAAAAAATGATTGGGCAGTTCCTTTGTATTTTTTTGTTTCACTGCCACCATTGAGTGCAAATGGTGCAAAAGTAGAAGTAATAGTTCTGGTTTGGAATGCCATTTGATTGTTCAATGAAATAACAAAACCATCTTTTTTCATAAATGACAATCCCGCAGGGTTGCTGTAAATCGCGTCAATTTCTGTGGAAGCGCCCCTGGCAGGATTTCGCAAAAATCGCGTACTTTGATTAGTGTTTGTTACAAAACCACCGCCAAAAGCAGAGATAGAAAATGCTATCGCGGCAAAAAAAATAAATACTTTTTTCATAAATGCAAGTTTTAATTAATAATAATTTCGTTGGCAAAAATATTATTAATTCAATTAAAATGTTAATAAATGTTAATTTATTTTATATTACATTGATTATAAAATAAATAAAAATTCTTACATAACCAACTTAAACCCAATTCCGTGTACATTAATGATTTGAATATTGGGGTCGGAGGAAAAGAGTTTGCGTAATTTTGTGATATACACATCCATGCTACGGGCATTGTAATAACTGTCATCGCCCCAGATTTTTTTTAAGGCGTATCCTCGTTCCAACAGGTCGTTTTTCATATTTACTAACATTAGCAACAACTCTGTTTCTCTTGTAGTTAGTTTCTTCTCTTCGCCATTAATCCAAAGTCTTTGATGTTCCACTTCAAACGAGAAGTTTCCAATTTTGATAACGAGGTGAGTTTCAGCTTCTTTAGGCATAGTTCTACGCAGAAGTGCCTGTAGACGAGCTAACAACACTTCCATAGAAAATGGCTTTGTAATATAGTCATCTCCAATAGATAAACCTTCCAAAACATCTTCATCCAAGTTTTTTGCAGTTAAAAAAACGATGGGCACTTTTTTGTCTAATTTCCTTATTTCCCTTGCCAAAGTGAATCCGTCTTTCAACGGCATCATCACATCAATAAGGCAAATATCAATTTCGGAGGTGCAAAAAAGTTCGTATGCTGTTTCTCCATTTCCTGCCTGATGTACTGTGTAGCCGGTAGTTTCTAAGTTAAGGGTTAACATTTTACCCAAATTTACATCATCTTCTGCTAATAAAATTTTTACGTTTGTGTTCATATTTTTGTTTTTTAATTATTGATCGTATTTGCTATATATTTAATAGGTAGGGCAATGCAAAACGTACTGCCCTTATCGGGTTCACTTTTTACCGAAATGGTTCCGCCCAGCAAATCAACAATTTTTTTCACATACACTAACCCCAATCCCTGACCTTTCTGATTGTGTATATTACCGGTAGAAACTCTGTAAAATTCATGAAAGATATATTTCAAACTTTTCTTGGGCATCCCTATTCCAGTATCAGAGACGCTAATTAACAGATTTTTTTTATCATTTTCTGTTTTAACAGCAATTTTTGGAGGCTCTTCTGAATATTTTATTCCATTTTCAATCAAATTTACAATTACATTTTGAATGTGCATTTTATCAGTCATCAAGTGGAAATGTTCTGCATAGAGATATTGATTTATTTCACCGTTATTGCTTTTAATAAGAAGAGAAAAACTGTTGCAAATGTGAGAGATAAGTTCATGCATATCGCAGGGTTCCAAATACATGCTGAGTTGCCCTTTTTTTAATTGTGCCAATTGAAGAATATTATTTACCATCAACTTCAGTCGCTCGTTTTCATCAGAAATAATTGAAATACATGAATCTCTGTTTGCTTTTTTAGATATCATATTTTCATCAGAAAGTGCTTCGCAAGCAAGAGTTATGGTGGACAGGGGTGTTTTAAACTCATGGGTCATGTTGTTGATAAAATCATTTTTGATATCTGCAATCCTTTTTTGACGATAAAGTAAGTACAACATCATAATAAAAAGGAGCATCATAATGCTGACAAAAATAATAATCAATATTGTAATAAAACTATTGCGTTTCAGCAAAATGAGACGTTCTGTCGGAAAATAGACAATGAGATAGTGAGGCGCTAAAAATTTTTCTGAAGGTTTTAAACTAAAAATAAAATCACTCTGCAGTATTTTTTCTTTCATGAGTTCACTTGGCGGAACAACATAAGTAGTTGTATAGGCATTATACAAAGCAAATTCAAAAGCGGCAGAAAAATTTTTAGCGCCTCACTATCTC
>Ga0209628_10004401_pt1 | contig 10174 bp, 7 predicted proteins | sample TergutCu122P4_FD_187285 | JGI IMG/M metagenome (GOLD analysis project Ga0209628, IMG submission 187285) | Cubitermes ugandensis P4 segment gut microbial communities from Kakamega Forest, Kenya - Cu122 P4 (SPAdes) (version 2) | ecosystem: Host-associated > Arthropoda: Insects > Digestive system >... | reverse complement strand
TACATGTTTCGGCCATAAATGTTGGCCATCTTCAGGTTGTACATGAGGAACTTATCAATAAGCTATACCAACATGTGTGGGGAGTTTACAGTTTGTGGGGTGGGGTGGGTGTGAGATCTCGTTTTGTGTTGGAGAAAGGGGTATTGACTGGGGCTGTTTTGGGGATTTTGTTAAACCATTCATGTCTACTTACAGCTATGTCTATAAGTGGGTTGCATTTTTGATGTGTACAATGTCCAACATGAGTGAGATACATAAATCAACATCACCTAGTGAAATCCAAGTGAAAAATCTGTGAAAGACAATCAGCACTAAAGAGAAATTAGATGTAATAAGCCGACCTGAAAAATTTTAATTAACTGTTGACGTAAGCCTTCATGTTAGACTTGCTCATGGTACATGCATACAATGTGTGATACTGCTGATAGAATTGAGGCACTAAGTTAGAAACTGAAGTGTTTGTTTGTGTTTTTCAGGAATGTAACCCTGGTGTAAAATGAGAACTGCCTGTACTTTCAGTATTTTCATGAGGTTGTTCTATATGCATCACAATATGGTCTTGGTGTCAGCATTTTCGTTTTCTTGTCCCATCGGTCTTTTTGCAGAAGGTGCTCTGTTTTCATTCTTCCCAGGCGAATTTTCAGTTTCATTGCCATACTTTATTATATATGTCAAAATTTAAATCTTCCTCTGATGTCAGAATTTTTTTATTGTTGTGGTCTAGTAAAGTCCATTAGCAGTATTTAAGAATGTGTTTTGTGCTGCCTCTTAATTACTGGGATAGTTTATGGTTTATTCTGCAGATACCTACAAAATTTACTGCACTTTTAAGACCTGCTGCAATTATCTTAGTTTTATTTTTCACAAAATGCCATTCACTTCATAATTGTATCTTTTTCTGTTCAAATAATACTTCCATTTTTTCATAAATGACACAAATTCAAATACCCACCCCAGTAGGATAAATATTAAACTTTGTCCATAATATTGTGTTACATATGAAAAAATTTTTGATGCGGAAACTTGAGGGAAAAAGACCACTTGGAAGACTCTGGCATAGATGGGAGTATAATATTAAGATGGATCTTCAGGAAGTGGGATGGGGGGCATGTACTGGATTGATCTGGCTTGGGATAGGTGCAGGTGGTGGGCTTTTGTAAATGTGATAAAGAACCTTCATGATCCATAAAATGTAGGTAATTTCTTGACTAGCTAGTGACCTGTTAGCTTCTCAAAAAGGACACTGCTGCAGTTAGTTAGTTAGTTAGTTAGTTTAGAAAGCATCATTAAACCAAATAACAACCAACCATACAGCTCCTTTCTTCCACATGTCTTTGAATTTGCTCTGTTAAATTCTATTCTAGTTCTGAGTTTTAATTCTTCATACTTGCTGGTTTTATTGTGCACGAAAGGGTGGAGTTAGTTGTAGGTACATATAATAACCATGTCTCCCTTTTACAGTTAATTAACTAGACATGTATTCAGTACACTCTCTGCACTGAACTTTACGGTCAGTTGTGCAGTGCCGTGAGTCAAGGACATGGCCTAGAGGCTTGGTACCTCCAGTTGACAATTTTTTGTTTTCCCATGGGCCTTGGTCAACATGCACCACACCCACCTCTGGCATTTTGCCAGCCTAATATATTTAGCTAACTATTTTTAAAATCATTAGCTAACACACATGTACTAAGTAGCTCAGTATTAGGCCTTAATCACTTGCCTGCCACTACCATATTACTGCTAAAGTAATCCATGTTTTTTAATATCTAACTGACCATGCATCTCCATTGTTATGAATGAAACATTTGTGCTGTCCCCATGCATGAATTTTTGACCATATGGCCCCATTGCTGAAAACACTTATATGTCCGTTCCTCAGCCCAGCATTTAAACACGGGGATATCTTAAAAGAAGGCAGTTGGCAGGTCCATATCATGTTCTGTTTGTCATACACAGCACACTGCTGTAATATGCTGTAAACTACACCAGTGAAAATATGCCCTGTTTCATGCTGTGCAAACCTGCATCTGAATGACATTCTCAGTTGCTCATATATTTTCCAGGATTTCATAGTAAAATGTCTTGGGTGCAGTAGACTGTAACTGAGAAGTTTATGGGACCATAAATTTGTCACCTGTTTCGGATTTTGTTAACATTGATAATACTGGGGTGCTGATAAGTCCTTAGCCCAACCTACTTTCCAGTGTATTTTGTTTGATGGTTAGAATATTTCGTTTGATGCTAGTCTTGTTATATATATATAAATAGTACTAATATTCCTCAAATTATGATTATAAATAGAATATATGAAACTAAAAATCTTCTGTTGCTGTAGCTTGTTTTCTTGCTGGTTGGGCTAAGGACTTATCAGCACCCCTGTTTATGAGGTTCTCACAGTGGTCATGACAATGACTTCAGCCTGGGGTGTGATGCCTTGTTGTATGGTGCTAATTTGCTGAAATTTCAGATACATGTGCTGCCACTGTCTCCCAACCTGAAGATGGAAGCAGTAAATTCCTATGAAACATCTGTAAATTTGCACCAGAAAACATAGTGTCATATCCCAAAAGACAGCAATCTTTGTTAACATTCATGTTGCATTGTGCCGTTTGCTGTCTTATTGGGTACAGATAATTCATTCCATATATCCCAGTATAAAAAGGGTTGCCAAAAAGTGGTATTGCATAACCCAAACTACAATTACCAATGATGGTACAGCTGTGGGAAATGAAATGACACTTGGAGCAGTGTGTGTGTGTGGTGTCCTTCAGATGCGTAGGTTCTAAAGCACTTGTTACGTGATTGGAAATGTCACAAATGAATTATGGACCGTCATGGCAGTGTCTTCCATATTGCATACTAGGCTGAATGAAGTGGGTAGGTTATATTGTTAGTGGCCAACTGATTATGACAGCTTTTATCATTGTGAACTAATGATGTCTGTAGCAGGTGGTGTACAGTATAATGCATTATTTAGTGCAACAGATTTCACACTCAGTAATAAATAAACGTTTGTCGGTATGACCCTCCTACATGTTTCGACCCCTACAAGGTCATCATCATGGCGGTATATTTAAGGGCATACAAATACAGCAAATTCTATCAAAGATGTTTATGCAGTGTGGAAATACAATATTGCCAATTAAAATTGCTAAAAATGTTGAGAATATAAATCAAGTACGAGGGGGTGCTGATAAGTCCTTAGCCCAACCAGGAAGGAAACAAGCTACAGTGACCAAACTCGGGATTTATTCAACATACTCCCCAACGAAGCTCAATGCACTTCTTAGCCCGTTGCTCTGACTTTTGCAAGCCACTCAAAAAAAAAATTCAGAAGGTTGTCCGCCCAACCGGGTCTCCGCAGCAGCAATGACTACCGCGTCGGATGAAAAATGTCGACCTTTCAATTGTTTTTTCAGTCGAGGGAACAGGTGGTAGTCCGACGGGGCCAGATCCGGAGAATAAGATGGGTGATAAAGACAATGGAAGCCCAGGTAGGCCAGTTTCTTCTGGGTTGCAAGTGCCCGGTGAGCCGGGGCATTTTCGTGCAAGAACAAGACCCCCTTGGTGACTTTCCCGCAGCGTTTTTCCTTCAAAATGTCCTTCAATTGCACCAGCAGAGATGAGTAATACTCCGCGTTGATAGTTTGGCCATTTTGAAGATAATCAATGAGGAGGATGCCGTCTTGATCCCAAGAAATCGAGGCGAGAACTTTTCCAGCGGATTTTTGCACTGGGAATTTTTTGGGTCGGGGTGAGCCGATATGCCGCCACTCCATTGATTGTTGCTTTGTCTCCAGGTCATAGTGATATAACCAGGTTTCGTCCATGGTCACCAATCGCGCCCGACAGGAAATCATTTGGATCGCGCCGAAAAAATTCCAGAAGTTGCTCAGACGACTGGCACCATTGACGTTTTTGATCCGCGTTCTGGCATTTCGGGACCCACTTCGCGGAGACCTTCCACATGTCCAAATCTTCATGAATGATGGACCCAACCCACTCATGTGACTGACTGACTTGCCGAAATCTGGCGGTCATCCAAGATTAGCTCGTGAATTTGATAAATAATCTCCAGGGTGGTCACTGTTTTGTGTCTTCCAGGACGAGGCGCATCACAGGTGGGAAAACAGGGTCACCCAGTTTTTGACGGTGGGATACGATGGTGCATGTTCACCTAATGTTTCTGTCAGAATGGTGTGAATTTCCTTTGGCGCCTTGCCTTGCAGGGAAAAAGACTTGATGACAGCTCGCGTCTCGATGTTGTTGAAATCGCGCCAATCACCCAACATGCTTCCTCTCAGCCTGTGTAACAAGAAAAGACTTGCAATTCGACACATGAACAGACCCCTCTTTCCAACGAAACTATCGATTCTGTCCCATGACATCAGGAAGTAGGTCGGGCTAAGGACTTATCAGCACCCCATCGTATTTTACGGTTTTAAACTACATTGTTGACAAACACCTTTGTGAATTTGTTCACTTTATACAAAGGGAATAGCCCTGGGTTATCTTATAGGTGTTTATGGCATGGTGGACTGCTGAATGTTGCAGTACTCACTGAAGTTAGTTGGATGAAGTTCTGTCTAGTCAGTCTGTTGCATGATGTATGGTTTATTTATGTTTCAAGTGGTGTAGAGTGTTCAGAGTCTGGATTACTGAAATACTTTACTGAGTACATGAGGTATCTAATTTTTTTTTTTTTTTTTTTTTTTTTGGTTATCATTATTGGTGTCTGACATGTGTTACATATCAGTTAATGTGGGCAGTGGGGAATTTATGTTTCTTATCATTTAATATCTCAGTTAATGTGGTACTTTGGGTTTGTTTAGTCTGGTGGGATGTTACAGCTTAGCGACTTAGAGGAAGCAAAGTCCTACTTCAAAAATTTTACATTATACCGTGCATATTCTTATGATTAATACATGAACCATAATTTTATTCGAGTCAATTTTATGTATTTTAGAATTCTCATATTTTAAACATTCCAGTGAGAGCAATGCGTACCTAGATTAGCTTGTTGGTCTTGTGTTCTTTTGATCTGAAAGAATTCCTGAGGATGGTGCTCCAGGGCCAAAGCTTGTAGGAGATAATACATTTTTCATAAATTAACCTTAACGATTACATGTTTTTTGTAAACAATATAAGTATAATGAGCAGAGGAATATCCTACATGAAATAAGAAAACGGGAGGCTAACTGGATTGGTCACATCTTACGTAGAAACTGCCTTCTAAAACAAGTTATCGAAGGAAAGATAAATGGGGAGATGGAAGTGGCAAGAAGACGAGGAAGAAGTCGTAAGAAGCTACTGGATGACCTTACGGACAGAAGGAGATACTCTCATTTGAAGGAGGAAGCTCTAGATCACACTATGGGGTGGCGTCGTTTTGGAGGAGGCTTTGGACTTGTCATCAGACAGAAAACTGAATGAATGAATGAGTATAATAAACATATCTTTCAGAAATGAAGTTATGTGCATTTAGAGTCTTCTCATTGGGATTACACCTATTTAAATTGCGAATTGAATAAACATTATTTATTCATTCATTCATTCATTCATTCACTCTCTTAGCCAGTTTTACACATGTAAGTACTGGACAAATTCATGTGTAGAAAGAGTAAATGCATTGAAATACTTTCAGTATCATTTAGAAGCTTAGAATAAAATGAGGCTGTAGAGATATCGGGCAGTAAGGAAATGGAAAACGGCACCCCTTGTTGAGGTCCAACACTGTTATTGAATGTTATTCAAGAACCACTTTTAAAATTCTTGCCACGGGTAATGTTGAATCAGTAACAAAATTTTACAAAAGACAGTAAAAGTAACTTCTACTGTCCATTATGTGTGAGTGTCATGGCCTGTGTTGGTTAGATCCGTCCCGACTCCTTACATTTTGGTAAAGGTTTTCTTTTTGGTATTTCTGCATTGGTGTGAATTCTATAATTCCCATAGAACTGTGAAAAACTGTTCAGTTAACATTTCTGTTCCATTATGTTACACTGTGCTTTTTCTCATATTTGTCAGCTTTATTATGTATTTTTAACATTAGACTGTTTTAAAGATGACTGAGGGCAATTAGTGCCTGAAGTGGAGTCTTGGTCCTTTGATCCTTTGTGTTTGTAGACTCCCTGCAGATGGCACTCTGGTGCTGTAACATGTAGGGGCTGTTAGTTATCATGAATTGTGTTTTATCATTTGTATTATGTTCTATTTTATTGAGTGCATTTGTTGGTTAATATATTCAATTGTTTTCACATTCATACCATGCATTTTGATATTATCAGAGTTTTATTTATTCACCAACTGATGCGCTAGTGAGTTGTCTTAAAAAAACAATATTAAAATTTACGTTAAAACAGCTCCTATGTGTTTTGGTGGAGTTACACCATCATCAGGGAGCGCATTATTCGTGCGTACTAAAGTTACAGTTGCCGAACAGTGCAACATACATACACCAATAAGGACCTAATATATGCAGCCACAGCACCACCATATTAACCACACACTGATGTATTTTAGTGGACTATTTTAACAACTGTAACTTTAGTAAGCACAAATTAATGCACTCCCTGATGATGGTGTAACTGCACCGAAACATGTCGGAGCTTTTTTAATGTAAATTTTGATATTGTTTTTTAAGACAACTCACTAGTGCATCAGTTGGTGAATAAATACAACTTCGTTGTTTTGTTGTTTACACTAGCCAGAATAATTGGATATAGTAAGGAGAAAGTGGTTTAGACAGCTTTCAAATGTATCTTTCTGTTGCATTTCCTGATCACACGGTTGTTGTCCTTGGATGCTTGTGAGTAACTGAGACAGATTCTATTACCAAACTACATCATGACCGTCACGTATCAAGTTAAGAATTATCCACCTTGTATGGAATGCAAATGTACATTGCTGTGGTCACAGGGACTCACAAGTGGATAACTTCTTGGTTCTGTGGTATCCACTAAGCATATCATATCTAATTGATTATATGTTTTATCATGTGGTTAATAAATATGCCATTGTGTTTTATATTATATAGCTGTGGGCTTTGTTGTGACTAATATATTATCTTGAAGTAACAAGTTAAATAATGACTTGGCAGTTATTAATACTTATGCCGAACCCTGCATTTGGGTGGTTAGCACTCTTATCTCGTATTCTGGGTATCTCCAGTTTGAATGTCAGCATGGTGCCTGGCACTTGTGACACTTTTCACATATGCAGTGTGTTGCTTCAACTTATGTAATGAAACCAACAAATGCACATATATATAATATGTTGTCATCACATGTTATGAATGACCAACATTTTTCGATTGCTTTTGCGATCATCATCGTGTAGCAGTGTGATGCCTAAACAAAAGCCAGCCTCATTCCCATTCAGTGTGCCACTGGTTGCCATACAAACCAAAGGAGCTGAGAAACTGTAATTAAATAAATGAATGAATATGTAATAAACTGAATAAGGCTGCAGTACCTCTTGCAGGCAGTGCTGGGGTTTCATCATACAGGAAACCACAACCACTTTCTTTACTATCAGTTTCACAGTGTGGAGTGTGTCATGATCTCCAGGTTAACCGTCACTTCTATATATAGCAGTATGCTGGCAGTATGCTGCTACTAAAAGGTTCAATAAATAGATCTCACTGGCTGTGCGATAAAGGGCATAGGTCTATGGCTGCTCGATTGCTGGGATCATGGGTTTGAAACCTGCTGAGGGCACGGATGTTCATCTGTTGTATTGTGTGTTGTGGAGGTAGTGGCCTCTGCAACGAACTGGTCACTTGTTCAGAGTCATTCTATGGTGTGTGTGTGTGTGTGAGTGGTATAGAAACGTCAACAGTGAGGTGGCCTGGGCCCAACTTGTGCCACAGAAGTTAAAAGGGTTTATTATTTTATCATATGTTTGTATTTTAACTGCCTTACTCGCCTTAGTGCTAAACCTACTGTCATGAGTTGTGGAAAGATTTCAGAGGTTATCTGAAGGTTCAGATAGCGGTAACACATCCAAGAGACCTGGATGTGAAACATCAAGTAATTGCTTGGTGTGTTGTGTTAACGTATATCAATTTTACAGATTGCACTGAAACCAGTGGTGAATGTTTCATGACTGCTTATTTTACTTCATTTGAATTAGGGTTCAACTTCAGTTTTCCTAAGTCAGGAAATGTTTAATTCCTACATGTGAAGTTTTTCCCATTGAGTGACGGTCTCTCCCTGAGAAACGTTACGTGGAATTAGGATTCAGCTTCAGTTTTCCTAAGTCAGGAAATGTTTAATTTCTACATGTGAGGTTTTTTCCCCCATTGAGTAACGGTCTCTCCCTGAGAAATGTTATGTGGAATTAGGGTTCAACTTCAGTTTTCCTAAGTCAGGAAATGTTTAATTTCTACATGTGAGTTTTTTTCCCATAGAGTAATAGTCTCTCCCTGAGAAATGTTAAGTGGAATTAGGGTTCAACTTGAGTTTTCCTAAGTCAGGAAATGTTTAATTCCTACACGTGAGGTTTTTTACCATAGAGTATCGGTCTCTCCCTGAGAAATGTTAAGTGGAATTTAACTGTACACATTGTAGAAAACTGACCTGCATGCATCAGGCAGGTAGCAGGACATGTCTTAGTGGCATGAAAAAGTTGGTCACCCAAATAACTAAATTTTGTGTGATGGTTTGAAATATTTTAAGCATAATTATTGCAATATTTTTCCTTATGTGCAAAAATGTATTACTTCACATGTGATCAGAATGTGCCAGTTGACATGTCACTCCAGAATTGTGGGTCCTGTGTATGGAACTTCCTAAATATTAACTTTCTGGTGCCTAGAATTGTGAGGTGGCGCATAGATTTTGAGGGGATTGGTGGACCCCTTTACTGTCCTAAGAATAATGAGTCTGTAACATACAACAGCTTGTGAATGACTCTACATGTAGACAGTCATTGGCTACCTTAATCTTGTTAGACATGTGTCATTCATATGAACGTACCAGTGATTTCTCAGTTTTCAGAGCTGTCGCTGACTACCTCATTTGTTTTCTAGGAAATTTCCATAACAAAAAGAAGGTAGTTACCCAGAGTGTCTTAGAACCTTGTGTGAAGAATTTCCACAGATTAACTGCTTCCATTAACGTCTTTAAAGTGACCACAATTCTGCTTTAGCATAACCAGCAGTTGGCTTTCAGAGCTAGGAAAACTCACTCTTTATAGTGTCTAGACTATGGGCTTGATGATGTGGGCCTCAGTTCCTGATGGGGACAAGAGGATTTTTGTCTTCTCCAAAACTCCCAAGTTGGTTGTGGAGCCTACCCAGCCTCCTGTCCAATGGGTAGCAGGGATTCTTTCTCTAGGGGTAAAACACTGGGCCATGATGTTGGCAATTCACCTCCCACCTAGTGCCAAGGGTGAGAATAAGTGGAGCCTTACTTCCACTCCCCTTGTATGTTGTCTCCGTATCCTCATCTCATTAAGCCTATTTATCCTCATTAAACACCACTTCCCTTAATGAAGATGTTTCCTTTAACTTCTTTTTTTCAGTTTGAGTATTTTTGTGCCTGCTGTCATTTTTGCGTATGTTTTCTATTGTCTGTTACAAATGTACGATATTTCTTGTTGATTGTGGCTTTTATTTGGAATGTTACTGCCACATGTGTAGCATTGTTGCTGCAGGGAATTTGAATTAAAGTTTGTCATAAAAGACTTACAAACGAAGTGGTGGAACACATGCTCTGTTTCAAGTGGAGACTTGCTGAACAGACTGTCTTGGCATTCATTAACATGTGCCATTATGTAGTCACTTATGTTTTGTACATGTTTTGACCTTGTGTCATTTCTTGGTCACTGTGCTTCAGCTTCACAGTGTGCATGAGTGGCACATGTTAGCATTATCAAGGTCATTTGGATGAGGTGATAATGATGAGGTCAAATGATACAATTATCTGTCACTTAAACCCCTTATCTGCAGTTCTTTTAATTCTTTAATTCACTGGATTGTTATCATTGACACAAGTAATGTCTAGAAACCAAAGGATTAGACATTAGTGCTCAAAATGTAGCTTACTTTTGGTTCTTAATACAAGGGTTGGAACTTTAATAGTGGCAACTATTTATTTACAACTGATACAAAATAGATACATGTTTCGAAGTTTTACTGTCCTTCAATGTAGTCACCAGCATTGTGTACAAC
>Ga0209628_10004400_pt1 | contig 10175 bp, 6 predicted proteins | sample TergutCu122P4_FD_187285 | JGI IMG/M metagenome (GOLD analysis project Ga0209628, IMG submission 187285) | Cubitermes ugandensis P4 segment gut microbial communities from Kakamega Forest, Kenya - Cu122 P4 (SPAdes) (version 2) | ecosystem: Host-associated > Arthropoda: Insects > Digestive system >... | reverse complement strand
CGTTTTTTGCTGCGCAGGCGGTCATCACCGGCAACATGACGCTGGGCATGATGATGGCGGTACAATATATCATCGGACAGTTGAATGCGCCTATCAGTCAGTTGATTGGCTTTGTGCAGTCGGCGCAGGATGCCAAAATCAGCCTCGAACGTCTCGGCGAAATCCATAATCGGGAAGACGAAGAAGACCCAAATGCAGGCAAAATAACAATGCTGTTGCATAGCGCGAATGCAGAAGGCAGAAGGCAGAAAGCAGAAGGCAGAAGGCAGAAAGCAGATGAGTCTCAAATCTCACAATCCCAAATCTCAAATCCAAACTCTTATGGTCTTGAAGAAGGCGACAACTCTTCTGCCTTCTGCCTTCTGCCTTCTGCAAACAAATCCAAAGGATTTGTTTCCCCCCCAATATCCATCCGCAACCTCTCTTTCCAATACGACACGCACGGTGAAACCGTCCTTGACGACATCCATCTCGTTATCCCGACCGGACAAATCACCGCCGTCGTCGGCATGTCGGGCAGCGGTAAGACGACGTTGGTGAAACTGCTTTTAGGATTCTATCCGCCCGTCAAAGGCGAGATACGTGTGGGCGAGTACGACCTTCAAAACATTAACACGCGCGTCTGGCGCGACCACTGCGGAGCGGTGATGCAGGACGGCTTCATCTTCAGCGACACCATCGCCCGAAACATCGCCGTAGGCGACGAGTACATTGACACACAACGACTTCTACATGCCGCCAATGTCGCCAACATCAGCGAAATGGTCGAGCGGCTGCCGTTGGGATTCAACACCAAAATCGGACAGGAAGGACAGGGCGTCAGTCAGGGACAGCGACAGCGGATATTGATTGCCCGCGCCGTCTATAAAAATCCCGATTACATCTTCTTCGACGAAGCCACCAATGCCTTAGACGCTAAAAATGAACGTGTTATCATGGAAAACCTGAACGAATTTTTTAAAGGAAAAACGGTTGTTGTCGTTGCCCACAGGCTCAGTACGGTGAAGAATGCGGATAATATTGTAGTATTGGAAAAAGGAAAAATAGTGGAACAAGGAACGCACACAGCGCTGACGAAGTTGAAGGGGAAGTATTTTGAGTTGGTGAAGAATCAGTTGGAGTTGGGGAATTAAGAGTAATTGTCTGAACCATGATTTTAATAAGATTAAAATGATTAACAAGATTAATAATAAAATGATAAACCTTATTTATATACCGAAAACCTTAGTAGCAAAAAATTAGTGGCAAAATAAAAGAAAAACTCTGTGAAACTCTGTGCCTTCTCAGTAGTTCTCTGTGTAATTTATTTGTTACACAGAGTTACACGGAGGGTACACAGAGAGCCACAGAGAGATAAAATAAGATATGAACGAAGAAGGGAATAAATCTGAAAGAAGCATTGAGATAAAAAGTCCTGCCGTACAGGAAGTATTAGGACGACCGCCGCGCTGGATTATTCGGTGGGGGATTACGGTGATAATGATCATCATCGCGGGATTGCTTGTTGGGAGTTATTTTTTCAAATATCCCGACGTGGTTTCTGCTACCATTGAGGTAACGACCGAAAACCTCCCCGTCTCGTTGGTAGCACGGGCAACAGGGAAGTTGGATACGATTTTTGTTGCTGATAATGAGATTGTTGAGAAAGAGCAATATTTGGCGGTGATTGAAAATCCGGCAGATTTTGGGGATGTGTTGGGGTTGAAAGGATTCCTTGATTTTTTCAGCACAGAGACACAGAGGGCACAGAGTTTCACAGAGACCGTAAAAGCATCTCAAATCTCTCAGCCTAACAGTCTTGTGTCTCACAGTCTCACACTCGGCGACCTCCAAACTTTTTATCACCACTTCCTCAAAGCCTGCGAAGATTACGACTACTTCGTCCAAGCCGACTATCATGCCCAGAAAATCAACGCTTTACGCCGACAAATCGCCTTGCAGCAGCAACTCCGTCAAAGGACGCTCAAACAGTGCGACCTCAGCCGTCAGCAACTTGCGACGCAGGAGCGCCTCTTCGCTGCCGATTCTACGCTCTACGCCCAGAGAGCCATCGCCCTGATAGAGTACGAAAACGCCCGAAACGCCCTGTTGCAAATGCAGCAGGCATATCAAAGCGTCCTCTCGTCCGCTGACAACATCGAACTCACCATTGCCCAGTACGAACAAACCATCTTCGACCTTCAACAGCAGTCCGACGAGAAGAAAAAAGAACTTCTGCTTTCACTGTCAGGCGCTTACGAGGCGTTACAGTCGCAAATAGCGCAGTGGGAGATGCAGTATGTGTTTAAAAGCCCTTCTAACGGTAAAGTCTCCATGAGCAAGTCGTGGCAGAAAAATCAACACATCAACGCAGGTGAAGTCTTTCTGAGCATCGTTCCGGAAGAGACTGCCCACATCACCGGAAAAATCCTTCTGCCTGCACAGGGAGCGGGGAAAGTGAAGGTCGGACAATCGGTCAATGTGAAGTTCGACGGCTATCCGCACATGGAGTTCGGCATGGTGCGGGGTAAGGTCAAAAACATATCCTTAGTTCCTATCGCCACCCCACAAGGCAAATTCACAACGGTAGAGGTCGAATTTCCCGAAAATCTTACTACAAACTACGGCAAAACCTTAGACTTTTCACAGGAAATGTCGGGAACAGCCGAAATCATCACCGAAGATATGAGACTGATTGAACGGTTTATTAACCCTGTGAAGGTGATAGTGAAGAGGTGAAAAATCATTTATTCAATTAATCATAATTCATAATTGATGAAGGCGGTAGTGAAGAGGTAAAATTACTCACTTCACTATATAAATGGTCCTGCTGCCACTAATGCTTTTCCTTCTTCGTTTCCTGTGAATTTTTTCTGAAAGTTCTTTATAAAAAGGTCTGCTAAATTGCGTGCTTTTTCGTCCCACATTTCTGCTTTTTCATACGTATTACGCGGGTCTAAGATGTTGGTATCAACTCCTTTTAGTTCCTTAGGTATTTGCAGGTTAAAGTAAGGGATGGACGATTTTGGGGCTTTTTCGATGGAGCCGTCCAAAATGGCATCAATAATTTTGCGTGTATCCTTTATGGAGATACGTTTCCCTGTTCCGTTCCAGCCTGTATTGACAAGGTAAGCGTGTTCTACTCCTGTATTTTTCATTCTTTTTACTAATTCCTGTGCATATTTTACCGGATGTAGGGACAGAAACGCTGCGCCGAAACAGGCTGAAAAAGTGGGTGTCGGTTCTGTAATACCGCGTTCTGTTCCTGCCAATTTGGCTGTAAATCCGCTCAAAAAGTAATATTGTGTTTGTTCGGGCGAGAGTAAAGATACGGGAGGTAATACGCCAAAGGCATCGGCTGTTAGAAATATAATTTTCGTTGCATGTGATGCTTTTGAAACGGGTTTTACTATTCTGTCAATGTGATATATGGGATAAGAAACTCTTGTATTTTCAGTAACCGATTTGTCGAGAAAGTCTATCTTTCCGTTGGCATCAACGGTTACATTTTCGAGCAGTGCATCGCGTTTGATGGCATTGAAAATATCGGGTTCGGATTCTTTATCTAAATTGATAACTTTGGCGTAACATCCGCCTTCAAAGTTAAAGATACCGTCGTCGTCCCAACCGTGTTCGTCGTCTCCAACCAGATAACGGTTCGGGTCGGTCGAAAGGGTTGTTTTTCCGGTTCCCGACAAGCCGAAAAATATGGCAGTTTCGCCATTTGCAGCCATATTGGCAGAACAGTGCATTGAGGCAATTCCTTTGAGTGGAAGCAGATAGTTCATGTAAGAGAACATACCTTTTTTCATCTCACCTCCGTACCATGTGTTGATTATCAACTGCATTTTTTCTTCTAAGTTGAAAGCAATGACAGTTTCGGAGTTTAATCCTAATTCTTTATAGTTTTCAACTTTTGTTTTGGAAGCATTTAAAACAAGAAAATCGGGTTCTCCATAGTTTTTCAACTCTTCTTCTGTCGGACGGATAAACATATTTTTCACAAAATGGGCTTGCCATGCCACTTCCATGATAAAGCGTATTTTCAGACGTGTGTTTTCGTTGGCGCCGCAAAAGGTATCTACCACATAGAGTTTTTTCTCGGAAAGTTGCTTTTTTGCCAATTCTTTCAATACTTTCCATGCATCTTTGGTGATGGGTTTGTTATCGTTGGTATATTGCTCCGATGTCCACCAAACGGTATCTTTGGAAACGTCGTCGTAAACAAAAAACTTGTCTTTGGGTGAGCGACCGGTATAAATTCCTGTCATCACATTCACAGCGCCTAATTCGGTTAATTGTCCTTTTTCGTAGCCGGTTAAATTTTTATCTGTTTCGTGCTGATACAACTCTTCGTAGGAAGGATTGTAAATAATCTCTTTAACTCCGTGGATGCCATATTTTTCCACGTCTTTTTTGATATTATCTAATAACTGATTCATAAAATATTATATTTTTTTTGTTAATTTTTTATTCGTATGTAAATGTAAACGTAAAAAGGGGATGTTTTATGTTATTTTTTTGGAAATAAAACTGTTAGATGTGAAAAATCGGTAAAATACTGAAAATATCATTCAATTTCTCCTGAAAAAACAGATGTTGCCATACCTTCCAAATAAACATCGTGAAAGTCGTTATCTATTTTGTGAAAATGCACTTTCAATATCCCGCCGCGCGATAGAACAGTAATGACGTTTTGATTAGCATGTTCAAGAAAATGAGCGGAGTATGTTAATGCTGAGGCGACAATCCCTGTACCGCAGGAGAGTGTTTCGTCTTCTACGCCGCGTTCAAATGTTCTTACGAATAAACCGTCGGGTTTAATTTCAACATAGTTCACATTGGCTCTTCCCGAAATACGTGGGTCGTTGCTGTGCTGAGCGCCGAGCGATTTGACGTCCAATATTTCAATATTATCACTGAAAATAACCAAATGAGGAGAGCCGGTATGGATAAAAAAGGTGCTATTGGATAGTTGTTGCGGTATGGTACACTCTTTCATGCTGATTCGCACCATCGTTTCATTCTGATTGAGTTTTGAAACAATTTCAAATTGATGGATGCCGTCGGATGCCAAAAAACAGCCTTTTTTCTCAACAATTCCCAAACGATGGGCAAAGGCAGCGATACAACGTCCTCCGTTTCCGCAAAAAGTATCTGTTGAACAATCGTTGTTGTAAAAAGTCATCTCAAAGTCAGCCTGTTCCGATGGATTAAGCAAAATCAGTCCGTCAGCGCCTATTCCGTATTTTCTGTCGCATAGTCGGATAATGTCGTCTGTTTTTAACGATATTGACTTTTCCCTGTCATCCAGCAGGATAAAATCGTTTCCGGTTCCGTGATATTTATGAAATTGCATGTTACTACTATTACAACATTTTATTGCTTTACTATTTTACGGTTTTTTAAAACGGCTGCTCCGCACCGCTCGAAAATGATGAATACAATGATATATGCAGTTATTGGAAATTGTTGAGGAAAGATTTGGAAAACGGCAAGAATGAGAAATAACGCAAGATAGCAACAGGTGGCAATGAGAAACTTATTTTTGTTCTTTAATATGCCTATTAAGGTGAAAATGTAGAGTGGCGTTAGCCAAAGGAGGTTGTAGTTGTCGTGGGCTTCCAAATGCTCGCTGAATCCCCATAAAAAGATGATAAGGAGGCTGAAAAACATTAAAACACCGAAAAAGATAATATCAAAAATCCTTAAAAACCGTCTTCCTTTTTTAAGAATATCTAAGAGGAGAAGAACAAGGAACAGTAAGATAAAAATGACTTCGGGGGATAGTAAAAAGGGTGTTTTTGGCAGAGGTGTTTTTTCGTTTAAAATAACAAGGTCGCCAAGTAGCGGTCGCAAACCGTCGTAATCGGAAATGTACGATGTTTTCCAATATTGTCGTAAATATTCCGGTAAAAACATCTGTTCTCTGATATCGGGTTTTATATCAATACGTGAACCTAATAAAATATCAATCAACAAATTATACCACAAACTTACCGACTGATAATCATGGAGCAAATCACGGTAAGTACCGTTAAAAAAAAGATTTTCAGGATAATAAAGTTCATCTTGCAGCACAGTTTCCATCAAATCACGCGGACGTGTGGCGCAGTTGTCGTAGATGAAACGGTAACGGTAATCGCGGTTTTCGGGTTCGAGCATGTTACTGAGCGCTAACCAAAAACGTTCTTTTTGTTCGTCGTTCAATAAAATCTCTTCCATCACCGCTCCTTTACCCGAACGGTGGTTGTGATAGAGAAAATTTTGAAACGAACTTGCCTCTGTGGTATAAATCATATTACCTTTGGCAAAATTTGGGTAGAAATTGGGCTGGTCGAAGTTGAATACACCCCAGTCCACAATGAAATCCATGTTCCAAGCCGTATCGGAAACACGTATTGCCGTATGTCCATACATGGCGTATGGCTCTTTTGTTTCTCCGATGGTAATCAGATAAAAATTCGGTATGGAAAACAGGCTGTGACTGAAAATCCCAATGAATCCGGTTATTAAAAAGAGTTTTCTCATGATTCTTTTATTTTGTTTGCAAAGGTAGAAAAAATTCTATAAATAATAATAAATGAATAATAAATGAAAATTGAACAAAAGTTTGGCTTAATTATTTACCGAATTAAATATTTTACTACCTTTGTCGCAACTTTTCAGCGGATTTTTTCGGGAAGTTAAAACGGACTTCTGCTTCTTGAAAAATCGGAATAATAATTTTTAGAAGTCCTTTATAAATGAATAAACATGAAAAAATTTTTATTATTAATTACAGTGTTGCTGGCAGGTGCAACAGTCAGCAGTCAGGAAACGTTGAAAGACGTAAAAATGCTTTTCATCAAAGGCGGAACCTTTACCATGGGCAGTCCCTCGTCGGAGCCTTGGCGTATCAATAATGAGACACAGCACAGCGTTACGGTGAGCGATTTTTATATGTCGGAAAAAGTTATAACCAACGAACAATATTGCCGTTTTTTGAACGAGAAGGGCATAAAGGGCGATGGGAAGTATAACGTTTCCGGATATGGTACTCAGACGCTTGTGGAAGCTTACGTGTGGGGCATACAATACAGTAACGGCAAGTGGCAACCGGCATCAGGTAAAGCCGACTATCCGGTAGTAAAAGTAAGCTGGTACGGTGCAAAAGCCTATTGCGACTGGGCTGGCGGACGTCTGCCAACGGAAGCAGAATGGGAATATGCCTGTCGTGCCGGCACAACAACACCGTTCAATACCGGCAATAACATCACCACTTCACAGGCAAACTACAACGGAACTAATCCATACAACGGCAATCCCAAAGGAGCATATTTGAAGAAAACACAACCCGTAGGGAGTTATCCGCCCAACGATTGGGGTTTGTACGACATGCACGGCAATGTATGGGAATGGTGCAGCGACTGGCACGGCGACTACGGAACCGCCGCTGTAACCAATCCGCAAGGACCTGCAACAGGTCAATACCGTGTTTTACGTGGAGGAAGTTGGGATGCATACGGTCGCGACAATCGTTCTGCTCACCGTAGTTATAATGCCCCCGAAGGGAACAACACACGCTACGGCTTCCGAATAGTCCACATTCCATAAATCTTATTGTAAGTTTTTTCTAGTATTAGTTTTTTTTAAGTTTTAGTTTTAAAAAGAAATTATCAAGTAAAATATTAATATGGAAAATTCGGCGTTGTTCTTTTATGAATAAGCATTTTGGAATTTTAATTCTATTTGTAACACTTCTTAGTTGCCTGTTTTCGTGTTCTTTGAAACGAAACCTGCAACCGGGTCAATCTATTGTCAAAAAAAATACCATCGAAATAAAAAACCACTCAGGAAAAAAAGAAAGAACAATGACATCCGATTTGGAGGCATATATTACCCCCAAGAAAAACAAATCTTTTATGAACATGAACGTGTGGCTGTACAACCAACACGAAACAAAATTTAAAAAACGACTTCAAAAAGTTTCCGACCGACCACCTTCATATTTCGACGAAGCTCGTGTATCTCAAAGCGCTAAAAAAATGACATCCTTTCTTGAAAATAAAGGCTATTTCGGCTCAACAGTAGATTATTCATTTTGCACAAAAAAACGAAATCCTTTTAAAACACACGTAACCTATTCGGTTTCTATGACTAAGCCTTATTATATCAATGAAGTTGTTTATAACATTGAAAACAAAGAGATAGAAACGCTTTTATCTCCACGTTTAAGAGGAATAAGAGCAGGAAGGCAGTATGATTATTATACAATGAGCACCGTCCGCGATAGAATAACGGATTTTTTAAAAAACAACGGATACTATATGTTTACCTCCGATTATGTTTTCTTTGAGATTGACAGTGCATTTCAGAATCATTCAATGAAAGTAACAATCAATATAAAGCCTAATCCACTTTTAAAAGCGAACAACAAACAAACGTATGACCAACTTTATGACAAAAAATATTTCATCAACGACCTCACCATACAACCTTCTTATACAAGGTTGAGACAAAATCCTTCTCTTTCAACCGATACACTTACTGTTCGCCGTCCTTCATACAATAATGTTTCCGATGTGGTTTATTTTCAGATGATTGAAACAGGAGAGAAAAAATATATCCGCAATCGTATTTTGCTCCCCAACATATACATAGAACAAGGCGACCTTTACAGTCAGGAAAATACCCGTTTGGCACGTTCAAACTTAACACGACTACCTGCTATAGGATTTGCTTCCGTTACCTTCGACACCATTCCACGTGCACAGTATGCCGACACTTCCGTTGTAGGATGGTTGCATGGAAATATTCTATTGGAACAAGGAATTAAACGGTCTTTTTCGCTTGACATGGAAGCGACAACCGACAACGTTGGGTCTTTTGGAACGGCAGTTGGAGTTTCATGGAACAACCGCAATCTTTTTCGAGGTTCGGAAATGCTTACTGTGCGTTTAAAAGGGGCGATGGAGATACAAAAAACTTTTGGAGTATCGGATGAAAAAAAAACGTTGGGTTTTTTTAATGCTTTGGATGGAGGCGTTCAGGCGACCCTTTCTTTTCCCCGTTTTTTAGCGCCTGTAAGTCCCTACCGCTTTCCACGATTCTATCGTCCGAGTACCGATTTTAACTTTGGTTATAACTATCAAATGCGTCCCGACTATCGTCGAAATCTGTTTTTAGGCTCATTCGGATATCGCTGGAAACCGGAGCAGAAAATATCACATAACCTTACACTTTTAGACGTTAATTTAGTTAAAATTGACAAAACATCCGAATTTGAATCTACCATATTAAGTTATCACAACAGACGGCTCTACGAACAGTATTCCGACCACTTTATCATGGCTTTGAACTATACCATTTTATATAGCAATCAAGAAATCGGAAGAAAAAGAAATTTCTCCTTTATCAGAGTATCTGCCGAATCGTGCGGGAATCTTCTTTATGGCGTCAATTCACTGTTTCATTCCCCTAAAACAAGCGACGGAAATAACAATTACTACACACTTTTCAACATTCGTTATGCTCAATATCTTAAAGGCTACTTAGAATTTCGAAGGTATCAATATATTAATACTGCAAGGGATCACATCGTATTGCGCTTTTTCTCCGGAATGGGCGCTCCACTTGGCAATGCGCTGTCGTTGCCTTTTGAAAAAAGTTTTTACGGTGGCGGCACCAACGACCTGAGAGGATTTCAAATCCATTCTGTCGGGCCGGGAGGTTATATCACACCGCCAAAGATGAAACATGAAAAAAGCGGAGATATTAAATTAGAAGCCAACGCCGAATACCGTTTTACCATTTCGGGAATGTTGAAAGGAGCCTTATTTACCGATGTGGGCAACGTTTGGCTATTGAATGAAGATAAGGATTTCATTAACGGGCATTTCAGATTCCGCGATTTTACCAAAGAACTCTACTGGAACACAGGATTTGGCATCCGATTCGATATAGACATCCTCTTAGTACGTCTCGACCTCGGTCTCCCACTATATAACCCCGGAAAAGAAGAAGAAAAATGGATAGTCAAAAAGACCAAACTTTCAAGTATTGTCCTAAATTTCGGGATAGGATACCCATTTTAATTAATGTCACCATCTGGGGGTAAATCCCTCGCCTTTAGGCGAAGACTTTAGTATATTTCGTAATTTTGCCGAGTAAAAATGGTATACTATGCAAAATTATCGTAAGACAAGCCATACCAC
>Ga0209628_10004398_pt1 | contig 10176 bp, 8 predicted proteins | sample TergutCu122P4_FD_187285 | JGI IMG/M metagenome (GOLD analysis project Ga0209628, IMG submission 187285) | Cubitermes ugandensis P4 segment gut microbial communities from Kakamega Forest, Kenya - Cu122 P4 (SPAdes) (version 2) | ecosystem: Host-associated > Arthropoda: Insects > Digestive system >... | reverse complement strand
GTCTGGTCTTTAACGAGTTGACATATATTGCATCGTAAACCTCTTTGGGTTGATGTACCATGATTGACGGTCATGCCAACTCCGAAAATATCAAAACGTAGCACTAAAAGCGTTTCGAGCAGTTCTGTATTCAAAAATTGCCAACTTTTCTCTCCAAATTTTGCAACTGTGTGAGGGCAAACCAATTCACTAATTTTAAACTTTGTTTTAAGCGTCGCAATAATCTCCTCGCGACTTTTTTTCTTCATGTTAACAACAGGTTCATTTGCAGGTTGTTTCATATTCATAATAGATAACGTTTAAAAGTAATTTTGTTAAAAAATCAAATTTTCAGTCTGCAAAATAACATTTTTTTTAAAATAAAAAAAACGCTACCTTTGCCGCCGATAAAATTAGTGTTTTTATGAAAATTTTAAATGGAAGCGCACTTTCTAAGAAAATTAAATCGGTTCTGTCCATAGAGATAGAGTATTTGGTGAAAAAACACGGTCGCTCCCCTAAACTTTGTATTATTATGGTGGGCGATGATTCCGCCAATATTTCTTACGTGAAAAGTAAACAAAAATCCTGTAACGAAATCGGTATTTTGTGCGATTTGAACATTCTTCCTTTTTCGACTTCACAAGACGAACTTTTAAGATTAATTAACACACTGAATAATGATGCCGAAGTGGATGGAATATTGGTGCAACTGCCGCTTCCTAAACATATCGACCAAAATGCTATTTTACAAACCATTGATTATAAAAAAGATGCAGACGGGTTGCATCCCATGAATGTGGGTTTGCTCAATGTATCTAATGAGGCGATTCTCCCTTGCACACCCAAAGGAATTTTGTCTTTATTAAAAGCAGAAGATGTAGCCATTACCGGAAAACATTGTGTGATTATCGGCAGAAGCAATTTGGTGGGCAAACCAATGGCGCAACTGATGCTTCGTGAAAACGCTTCTGTTACCGTATGTCATTCTAAAACAAGAGATTTGGCATACTTAACCCGTCAGGGAGAGATATTAATCATTGCCATCGGACACGCCAATTTGGTGAATGCTGAGATGTTGAAAGAGGGCGCAGTGGTGGTGGATGTAGGGATTAATAACGTGGATGGTAAGTTGGTGGGCGACCTTTACAACAGCATCGATGTAACTAACATTGAGAAGAAAGCCGCCGCCATTACGCCGGTTCCGGGTGGCGTAGGACCTATGACCATTGCTTCGCTAATGGAGAATGTGGTGGAGATTTATAAACGGCGGTGCGCGGGGTAAAGTTCAAAGTTCAAAAATTAAAAAAAAATTAAAACCTTAAACCCTGATTTTTAGAAAAACCCTGAGTAGCAAAAAAAATATTTTTATGAAAATCAAAGAAGTAATCCAATTTTTAGAGCAAAAGTTCCCGCTGCACTGGCAGGAAGATTTTGACAATTGCGGCGTTCAATGCGGAGACAAAGAGCGCGAAATTACCGGCATCGTAGTGTGTTTCGATATAAGCGAAGCCGTGATTGAAGAAGCCATCGCAAAAGGCGCAAACATGGTGATTTCTCACCATCCCATTATTTATAAAAACAGCATTAAAAGAATTGAACCCACCGACCGCGTGGGGAAAATTCTCTGTAAAGCATTGGAAAACAAAATCTTGCTTTATTCCATGCACACCAATATTGACAGCGGAAAAGAGGGCGGAAATCTGCTCTTTGCCCAAAAATTAGGACTGCAAAAATTATCTGTTTTGTCGCCCAAAGAAAACCAATTTTGCAAGTTGGTGGTTTTTGTGCCTTCCGAAAACAGTATTTTGCTGAAAGAAGCACTGTTTAAAGCCGGTTGCGGTAATATAGGAAACTACTCACATTGCAGTTTTTCTTGCGAAGGGTTGGGTTCGTTTAAACCGCTGGCAGGTTCAAATCCACATATTGGACAACATAATCGTATTGAACGTGTTGAGGAAGAACGCATTGAAACGATTTTTCCTAAAATAAAAAAACGTCAGGTAATGGAAGCATTGTATCAACATCATCCCTACGAAGAACCGGCATTCGACATGGTTGCCTTAGAAAACCTCAATAGAGAGATTGGTTTGGGAAGAGTTGGAGAGTTATCTAAATCTATGTCAGTCAAAGATTTCATTCATTTTGTAAAACAAAAATTGAAACTGGAATCTGTAAGATTTTCCGGAAATATAAATGCCGAAATAAAAAAAGTGGCGGTTTGTGGCGGGGGCGGCGCCTCGTTTGTGGCGGATGCACTTTCTGCCGGTGCCGATGCTTACATTACCGGGGACCTCAAATATCACGACTTCTTTATCCCCGAAAATAAAATGTTACTTATTGATATTGGGCACTTTGAAGGAGAACACTTTATTCGCGAAATCATTGTTTCTCTTTTAAAAGAAAATTTTAATACTCTTGCCACCCATTTTACCGAGGTAGAATTTCCGGTAATTAATAGGGCATAAATTGTTAGACTTTGTCATCTGCATATTTTTTTACAACTGCAAAAAGTATAAATAAAATTTAATCTATTTTTGCACGCAATTTATTTATCTTAATACTTACAAAACAATGGACTTAAGCAAAATTTTATCTATCAGCGGGAAAAACGGACTTTTTAAAATGATTTCACAAGGAAAAAACAACTTTATTGTTGAATCTTTGGAAGACCAAAAACGTTTTCCTGCATTTCAAAGTGAGGGAGTTTCTACTTTGGAAAATATTTCAATCTATACAAAAGAGGATTCTGTAGAGTTGAAAAAGTTGTTTCAAAGTATCTATCTAAAACAGGAAAAACAGCCGCTCGAGTATAAAATAATGACAGATAAACAGTTACGAGAATATTTCAAAGAAGTGCTTCCCGATTATGATGAAGAGCGCGTTTTTTTATCCAATATCAAGAAAGCATATCAGTGGTATAATATCTTGTTAAAGAATGATTTAATAAGTATAGAAGAAGAAATTACCGAAGAGCCGGAAACTAAGCTGAACTAAGTGTTTGCGCTTTTCTGCAAAGTTAAAAACAAACGGTCAGCCAATTATAAATACACAACCGGTCGCAATTTTAAACTTATTTCGTTCATAATAAATTCGTTAAGGTCATGGAAAGTGAAAAATCCGGTGAGATTGTTGTTATGGTACACATTTATTCAATGAATATAAATTACAAAATTACACTAAAATTATTTGTATTGATAAATATATAATTTTGCCCATTCAATAACTATTAATCCACTTCAAAAGTTTTGTCTTAAACTTTCAAAATGAGCAATAAAGAACGTCGCCGAAATATATTAACCCTAGTTACTACCGCTTTCATTATTTTTTTTGGTGGTGGGGTGTATCTTTATTATTATTTTTTCAGGCAAGTAAATGCAAATCTCATCGAGACGATTCCTACCGATGCCGCTTTTTTGTTTCAAATTAATGATAATGAAACATTTCTAAAAACAGTTAAATATATTCATCCTTATATTAATCCGCTTTTTGGTTTGGATGCTTATCCGGGGTGTCAGTTTTTTTTAGACCAATTGCCCGGAAAATATAATCAAGTAGTTTTTACAGGACACGCAAACGGAGATTTTTTTTCTATTCTTTTTGCCTGCAAAATTAATGAACGTGCTTTTAAACAATTACTTACTAAAATACAAATGGATGAAAAAAACTGCATTAAATTTGAACAATGTAAAATTTATACCCATGGTACACATTTAAAACGCTTTGTTTTTACTTATCATAAAGGAATTTTCCTGGCTTCTGAAAATGTTATTTTGCTTAAAAAAGCGATTACCCAACTAAAAAATTCAAAAAATTTAGCAAATTTGAAATCTTTTGAAACATTATTTGAGATTATGGAGAAAAATAAAAAACAAAATTGGCTCATTCTAAATCATAACAGATATGTTTCTCATTTTGAATCTTTTTTTACCGATGAAACCAAAATAAATCTAACACGCTTTGTTTCAAATGTTTCTTGGTCAGCTTACCAAGTTAGATTTTCAAAATTGGAGATTTCATTGTCTGGATATCTATCTGTTAATGACAGTTTTCAAGAATATTTTAGCAACCTTGAAAACAAATACTCATACTATTCTTCGCTCAGCAAAAGCGATGAATCTATTGATTTTGAAAAGTATATCCAATTACAATATGCAAAAATGGCTCTTCCTTCCCATAATGATTATGAACTTGTCATTCACGCGGCAAATTCAGGATATTGGAGTCGTTATTTATCAGAAGAAGGTATGAAAAAATTCCCTGTGGCACAAATGAAGTTGTTTGCATTTACTTTTTCCACAGAACCGTTGTGCGCAACAGTTTTTCCACAAATTCAAACTGCTAATTGGCTTATAAAGTTTTAATTCGAGCCTCTGTTTCTAAAATCTTATTTCGAATTTCTGCAGCTTCAAAAAAATCTAAATTCTTTACTGCTATCTCTAATTGTTTGCGAAAAATTTTCAAGTTTTTTTGTAGCTGTTCCCGACTCAGCATTGAAAACATTTTTTCTTCAGCTACTTGAGTTTCAATTATATCGTTAAAACGATAGAAAATATTTTTTCCGGGTTTCTGCGAAGTTGCATGCAACGTTTTTATGTTTTTTTGTACGGTTTTCGGGGTAATGTTGTGTTCAAGATTGTAGGTCATCTGCTTGTTTCTTCTTCTATGGGTTTCATCCATTGTAGCCTGCATAGATTTTGTGATTTTATTGGCATAAAAAATAACCCTGCCGTTTATGTGACGCGCCGCTCTGCCGGCTGTTTGCGTTAACGACCGTTCATTCCTCAGAAAGCCCTCTTTGTCGGCATCCATAATTGCTACCAACGAAACTTCCGGCAAATCTAATCCTTCGCGAAGCAAATTGACTCCCACTAATACATCAATCGATCCGGAGCGTAAATCTTTGAGAATTTCCACACGTTCTAACGTTTCAACATCAGAATGAATATATTGCGTTCTTATTCCGATGCGAATCAAATAGCTACTTAATTCTTCCGCCATTTTTTTAGTTAAGGTGGTAACCAACACACGCTCTCCACGTCCCACTGTTTTATCAATTTCATCCAACAAATCATCCACTTGATTGTCGGCGGAACGTACCTCAATGGGCGGGTCTAACAATCCCGTGGGGCGCACAATTTGCTCAACTACAATTCCATTCGACTTTTCCAATTCATATTTTGCCGGTGTAGCGCTCACATAAATGGCTTGTCCTATAAGTTGTTCAAACTCCTGAAATTTTAATGGGCGGTTGTCCATGGCGGCGGGCAAACGAAATCCATATTCTACTAAATTTACTTTTCGTGACCGGTCTCCGCCGTACATTGCCCCGATTTGAGGTACCGAAACATGACTTTCATCCACAATCAAAATAAAATCATCGGGGAAAAAATCCAAAATACAAAACGGGCGTTCGCCGGGATTACGCTTATCAAAATATCGCGAATAGTTTTCAATTCCGGAGCAATATCCCACCTCTTTCATCATCTCCACATCATAGGTAACTCTGTCATCTAATCTTTTTGCTTCCAAATGTTTACCAATAGATTTCAGATATTCGATTTGATTTCCCAAATCCAATTTTATTTGCCAAAGTGCCTCATTCATTGCTTCCGGCGAGGTTACAAAAAGATTGGCAGGATACAAAGTGAGTTGCTCTTGCTCTCCCAGTTTTGTTCCGCTTTCGGATTCAATTTCAAAGATTTGTTCTATTTCATTATCAAAAAAAACAATACGATAGGCAACATCATGGTAGGGCGGAAAAACATCTACCGTATCTCCTTTAATCCGAAATTTTGCCGGCTCAAGAGTTAATTCCGTGCGGGAGTACAAACTGTTGACCAGCGCATACAAAAACTGCTCGCGACTGATAATCATTCCCTGTTTTAAATGGATAACACTTTTTGCAAATTCCTCCGGATTTCCAATGCCATAAATACAAGATACCGAAGCAACTACAATAACATCGCGTCTTCCCGACAGCAAAGATGAGGTAGCTTTGAGCCGCATTTTATCAATTTCATCATTTATCGCCAAATCTTTTTCGATGTATGTGTTTGTGCTGGGGATATAGGCTTCGGGTTGGTAATAATCGTAATAGGAAACAAAATATTCCACCGCATTTTCGGGAAAAAACTGTTTAAACTCGGAGTAAAGTTGTGCAGCCAGCGTTTTGTTATGGCTGAGTACTAATGCCGGACGTTGCACTTCCTGCAGCACGTTGGCGATAGTGAAAGTTTTTCCGGAACCGGTAACGCCGAGCAAAGTTTGGGCATCGTCGCCACGCCGCAAACCTTCCACCAACTCGCGAATCGCTTCGGGTTGGTCGCCGGCAGGAGAAAACGGGGAATGAAGTTTAAAATTCATTTGGCAAAATAATGATTTTTTCAATCAAAATCCGTTTACACTTATGTTTTTCAGATAATTTTATGTTAATTTGCACTCTATTATATTGCTGATGATATCACTCCATAATATTCACAAAACTTATTTTGGTGCAGCGCCGCTTCATGTGCTGAAAGGAATAACCCTGAATATCGAATCCGGTGAGATGATTTCGATTATGGGCGCTTCCGGATCAGGTAAATCAACACTACTCAACATTTTAGGAATTTTGGATAACTACGACCAAGGAAACTATTTTTTAGATAATATATTGATTAAAAACCTGTCTGAAACAAAAGCTGCTGAATTTCGAAATAAATATATTGGTTTTGTCTTTCAGAATTTTAATCTAATTAGTTATAAAACTGCGCTGGAAAATGTGGCATTACCGCTTTTCTACAGAAATATATCGCGCAAAAAAAGAAATGCCTTAGCCATGGAGTATTTGGAAAAGGTGGGTTTAGCGCCTTGGTCACACCACTTTCCCAACCAACTAAGCGGCGGACAAAAACAACGTGTTGCCATTGCCCGCGCACTCATTACCAACCCAAAACTGATTCTTGCCGATGAACCCACCGGCGCATTAGACAGCAATACTTCATACGAAGTGATTGACCTTTTGAAAGAAGTAAATAAAGCCGGAATGACGATTATCGTAGTTACGCACGAACAGTTTGTGGCGGATGCAACGAACCGAATTATCAGGATTAGAGATGGAGTAATTGATTAGAACTATAAAGTTCAAGGTTCAAAGATCTTACGGTCTTATGGTCTTACGCTCTTACGCTCTTTTAAAAATAAAAAAATGATAGAACTCCTACGCGAAATCGGAATTACATTAAGACGGAACAAGTTACGAACTTTTTTGACCGGATTTTCTATTGCATGGGGAATTTTTATGCTGATGATTTTGTTGGGCGCAGGAAACGGATTAAAAAATGGGGTAATTGCAAATTTTAAATCACAGTCAACCAATAAAATAACCATTCAATCAGGTCACATTAGCAAACCCACTGCGGGAAAACAGATGTGGCAAAGCATTCGATTCGATGCTACCGATTCTGCTATGCTAAACAGTTTAACAGAAGTAGTAGATATTATCCCAGAGTGGGGAGGTTGGAGAAAAATCGCTTTCAAAAAGAGAAATGTTGAAGTAGATTTTAGAGCAGTAGTTCCTAAATATCAAGATTTTAATTTTATACAATTGCTTTCGGGCAGATTTATTAATGAGCTCGATATGAAAGAAAAAAGAAAAGTGGCAGTCGTAGCTGATAAAGATGCTTTAGTTTTGTTTGATCATGAAGAACCGTTAGGAAAACAAATTCATTACAACGGTATAGCTTTCACAGTAATAGGAGTTTATAAGCCAAAAGGAGCAAATTGGGGAAATGCACTCTATATTCCATTTTCTACCTTTGGTGCGATATTTAACCCTTCCGGTACATTAAGCAGATTTACTTTTACGGTAAAAGGTTTAGATACGAAGGAAGCCAATCAAGTCTTTGAAGAAGATTTACGCCAACGAATGAGTAGAAAACATGGATTTCTTCCCGAAGACAGGAATGCAATCCATATTTGGAATATATTGGAAAGATATATCCAAACTATGCAAATTTTTTACGCAATTAGTATTTTTGTTTGGATTATCGGAATTGGAACGCTGATTGCCGGTGTAGTGGGAGTCGGAAATATTATGCTTATCACGGTACGCGAACGCACTAAAGAGTTTGGCATCCAAAAAGCATTAGGCGCAAAACCTCATGTCATATTGAGGCAAATTGTACTTGAGGCGCTTTGTATCACCGGATTATTTGGCTACATAGGTATGGTTGCCGGTATCGGTATTACGGAATTCATCAACTTTGTAATGATAAAAGCCGCCATAGGGAGCGATGAAGGATTTAATATATTCACCAATCCTACTGTTGATTTGAAAATTGCCCTCGCCTCTACCGGGGTGTTGGTCATTGCCGGAGTATTAGCCGGATATTTTCCCGCAAGAAAAGCAGTGAAAATAAGTCCAATAGAAGCGTTACGATACGAATAAATTTAGAGAATATCCTGCATCTTTGTGCCATGCCGGAGGTAGATATTCGAAAAAATAGGGTAAGTAAACGTTCACCCTAACACAATTCCCGTTCGCGCCGGCAAATACAACCGCAAATGTGGCGTTTTGTTCTTTAAAAACGTTTTGTAAGTGAGGGTTTCATCAATGTTTCCAAAACCGCCAAATGTTTTTGAATCACTGTTTAACACAATTTTATATTCCCCTTCCGGGGCATAAATTTCGAAATTTGTGTAAGAATTTATCGGACTTAAATTGTAAACAAAAATAACTCCGTTTCTCAAATAAGCTAAAACCTGAGTGGCATTATCCTGCAAAATCACCTGCGGCGAAGTTTCCAAGATTTTATGTTGCTCAATGCAATGAATCATCGCGGCATCAAAAGCGTTCAAAAATTTGTATTTCAGTGCATTGTCATCGGCTAAATTCCATTGGCGGCGGGCGTACTTAAACGACCAGTTGTTGCCTTCGCGGGGAAAGTCAATCCACTCGGGATGACCAAATTCGTTGCCCATAAAGTTGAGATAGCCGCCCTGCGAAAGCGACAAAGTAAGCAAGCGAATCATCTTGTGCAACGCAATCCCCCTGTCCACCAACAAATTTTGACTTAACACCGACATATCTGTGTACATCTCCTTGTCTATCAAGCGGAAAATAATGGTTTTGTCGCCCACCATGGCTTGATCGTGGCTTTCGGCATAACTTACGGTTTGCTCCTCTTTGCGTTTGTCTGTCAATCTAAAATAGATATCCCCAGGGCTCCACTGTTCATCGGAACTCTCTTTGATGAGTTTTCCCCAAAAATCGGAAATTCCCATCGACATCCGAAAATCGAAACCAATCCCTCCTTTTTCCGCCGGAAACGCCATGCCGGGCATCCCGCTCACATCTTCCGCAATGGTAAAAGCATTCGGATTCACTTCTTTTATTAACTTGTTTGCCAACGTAAGATATACCACAGCATCTTCATCCACATTTTCATCAAAATATTGATTATAATTCACAAAATCAACGCCCAAACCGTGGTTCCAGTAACACATACTGGTTACACCGTCGAAACGAAAACCGTCGAACTGAAACGTTTCCAGCCAATATTTTAGATTTGAGAGAAGAAATAGCACCACATTGTTTTTTCCATAATTAAAACATCGGGAATCCCAAACGGGGTGGTACCCTTTTTCTCCGGAATGAAAATAGAGGTTGTCGCTGCCGTCGAAAAGGCTCAAACCTTCCTTTGTATTTGATACAGAATGCGAATGCACCACATCTAAAATTACGGAGATCCCCAATCCGTGCGCAGTGTCAATCAGTTCCATCAACTCTTCGGGGGTGCCGAACCGCGCGGAAGGGGCAAAAAAATTCGCCACCTGATACCCAAACGAGCCGTAATAGGGATGCTCCTGAATGGCCATCAACTGAATGGTGTTGTAGCCTAATTCGTGAATTCGCGGCAAAACAAACTCCTTAAATCGCCAATAGGTGTTAATTTCCTCATTTTGAGACGACATCCCGATGTGCGCTTCATAAATCAGCGGGTTTTTCGCTTTTTCCGGTTGTTTATTTTTCCATACATACTGTTTTTCAGGGTCCCACACCTGAGCAGAATAGACTTTTGTAACTTCGTCTTGCACAACCCGTTGCGCGTGCGATGGCAACCTTTCATCGGCGCAATTTTCCCATACCATCCATAGTTTATACAACGAGCCGTGCTTTAAAAAAGAGAGAGGCAGGTGAATTTCCCAATCGCC
>Ga0209628_10004397_pt1 | contig 10176 bp, 9 predicted proteins | sample TergutCu122P4_FD_187285 | JGI IMG/M metagenome (GOLD analysis project Ga0209628, IMG submission 187285) | Cubitermes ugandensis P4 segment gut microbial communities from Kakamega Forest, Kenya - Cu122 P4 (SPAdes) (version 2) | ecosystem: Host-associated > Arthropoda: Insects > Digestive system >... | reverse complement strand
GGGTGACGCTTGAGGGCGGAGGGTTGAGGTTTGGGAAGGGGTGAGCGGGTACGGGGCGGCATCCTGCCGCCCGCCATGACCACGTTCACATTGCTGCTTTTATACGCCGCCTGCGCGCAACCGCACCCACAATGCCGAGACCCGCTAACAGCATGGCCCAAGTTTCGGGTTCGGGGATGGTGTTTATGGCAAGGGTGACGCTGTCAATAGTTTTTAAGCCCCTTGTTCTACCCGGAATCGCGGCGCTCCACTCTATTGAAATATTACCATAGGCGAATGTGAAATGAAAAAGAGGATCCGTGAAAGAACTCAAACCCCCTTCACCAAGTATGTCCGAAAAAGACAGGAAGGTGCCATCACTGTAATAAACAAATGAATTCTGGAAGTCGAAGAAATCATATCCAGAAGTTGGATAATTTGCCCACACCGTTGAAGCTAATTCATCGAGATCAAATGGAGCATTGCTGTCAAATATTAAACCATCGGGGCCGAAAACCTGATGCCAGTAATGAGGCTCAATCAGCGGTTCGTATAGGTAGTATTCGCCACCTACGTAAGAACCGTCGATCACATATGCCAGATTGACAAGAAGGTCGCCGGTATAGCCAACAGCTAGAGTCTGCTCGACAGTGCCTTCGTCGGTATAATAGCTATGCCGGTCCACGTAAGAACCCGCATAAAGCGCGAACAAATCGCCAAATTCTGTACCCGGATAGTATGAGCTGTGAATAGATGAATTCTCATAGTCTATATTTGTCATAAAGCTAAATGTAGAGCCATTTGATGCAAGCGTCGCAAAACTATCCGATCCATTATTAAACATTGGATCGTAAAATGCAAAGTTTCCAAATTCATCCTTTACGCCGCTCAGTGTTACAGTCGCAGCCAATGCGTTGCTCGAAACGGCAGCAATGGAAAGCGCCAAGGCGGTGGCAGTCAGTAACGGTTTCATTATTAGTCCCCTCCAGGTGGTTATGCTTCGATGATATGCCCATGCATCGCTTGCATAAGAAATCTGCAAGCAATAATCGTGCCGATATAACAACTCATTGATTTAAATAAATTTTACAAATACATCCTGAGTCGACTGTAAAAATTTTCGACACTTATGCGCCAAAACCAGAAAATTTCCTTATTTTTCAACGATTATCTGACCGAGCAGGTACGGTGCAAGCCCTACAGCGTGATTCTGTTCGGGCGGCATTTTGCCGCCCATTGCACAGGGCGATCAGAACCGAAAAAAGATCACACCAACGTCTTGATCAGCGTTTCCCGATCCCCCGGCAGCATGTCCATCGGCGCGATTTCCGGCATCGTATAAGCGCCGGGTTTGAGCCGCAGCGCCGCAGCGCGCGCGCAGGAAACCATGATCTGCGAGGTGAGCGCGGGGTTGTTGATGGTCATGCGGAATTCAAAGAGCTGGTTGTGCGTGGCGCCACTCGCGCCCTTGCGCTCCATCAATACGCCGTGGCCCACATCCTTGAGGTCATTGATGCTTGGCACGGCAAAGACACGAGTGTCGTCGTGGGCGAAGTATTCGTCTTCCTTGATCGCGGCTGCCACTTGCGCCAGTTCCGCGCCGGGTTCGAGTTCGACGTAGACCATGCGCCGATGCACGCCGGTACCGACAGGAATCGTCATCGAGAGCGCATCCTTGACGCCCGGCTTCGATTTGGCGCAGACCGAATGCCCCATGCTCATGCCAGGGCCGAAGTTGGTGTAGGTCAACCCCTTTGGCGCCATCGCCATCAGGAGCGCACGCAACAATGAATCGCTGCCGGGGTCCCATCCAGCGGAAACGACCGCGACACTGTTGTGTTTCTTGGCAACGGTATCCAGACCCGAACGCAGTTGCCACAATTTTTCTCCGTGAATATCGAAACTGTCGACCGTGTGAATGCCACGAACCAGATATTGCGGCGCGGTTTCCGGAATGCTGCGGGTCGGGCCGCACAAGAGCGCCACATCGACCTTTCCCAGCATGCCGACGTCGGTGACGACCTCGATTCCGACCAGTTTTTTCGCTTCTTCCGGCGACAGAGCCGCCGAGCGCCGGACGATTCCGGCCAGTTCCATATCCGGCGCTGCCTGTATCGCTTCGACCGCATAGTGGCCAATGTTGCCGTATCCCACTACTGCTATCCGCAAAGTTTTCATGATGTTTCCGAGTCGTCGTTGGAGAAAACGTGAATGGTACAAACATTTCCTTACGAGGGTAGATGAAGCAATACAGGCTTGCGGTCATACTTTCTGATTGTTTCGTTCATCCAATGCCGGATCCGGCCGCCGTTTTCTGTGTTTTCTCCGACGGGGAAATCCGTAGATGTCACGCGCTGCAACGTAAAAACTTGCGATCAGGGCGGGACTGGTAATCAGCAGAAAAACGGCGCAAGCCACTACGCCAAGCCCTCTGGCGGTCAGTTCGAAAAAGTTGATGACAAGGGCCGACAGCAAGATGATGAAGAAGCCATAACAGAAGGCGTAGGTAAAGAAAGGAAGGAAGTTGATGAGGCATCCCTTCAAGCTGAAAATCAATGCTCTGGGCACGGATAACCGCCACCACCCAATGAGTTGCGGAACGAACAGGTATACCACTCCCCACAGCACGGACAGAATCGTGGTGACAAGAAACGAATAAAAGAGCGGAGGGGAAGAAAAAGCCGTCATGTCCGGTATTTCTGCATAGATGAGCGCCCGCCACATCATGCCGCCATCAATCAGTCTGGTGCTCAAGAGCACGACCGTCAACACGACAAAATTGCAAAAACCTGCCAGCAGCAGGTCGAATGCGTAACGGCGAAAACCTGTAAACAGCAACCCGGGGCTGAGTTTGCGCTTGCGGTCAATGGCGCGGCAGCCGTTGAAAACGCCAAGCATGAGACCCGGGTACAGAATCAGTCCAAGCATTTCTCCGACGTAAGGCGGAATCGACGCTACGATGATGCTGAGAAGGCAGCATAGAGTCATAAAACTGAGAAACGCGGGGCTGCGCGCCCACAGCATGAAACCTTCGATCAGCCAGTACCATCCATGACGCATGGAAACACGCCGGATTTTCAGGGGACGGGATTCGTGGTGATGGGGACGGCGACGCTTGTCCCCATCCTGAAATTGGGAATCAGGCGGCAGGATGGAAGTCGGTTCGGCTTCGATGTTGTTTTTTCTCATGGATCGGATTCAGTTATCAGCATCGGGCAGGGGAGGGACGGTGTCGTGAACACGCAGGCGTAAAATATCACGGTATTCGTCAGGATTTTTCACCAGTACTAATTCGCCTGCGCGTGGCAGGGCGCGGTCGGCTGCCCGTGACAGCCAGAACCGCAACGCCGCCGCGCGCAGCATCAATGGCCAGAGGATGCGTTCGGCATCATCAAAAGGGCGGGATGAATGATAAGCGGCGAGCAGGGCATTTACGCGCGCCGTATCGAGCGCGCCGCCGGGCATGCTGCACCAGTCATTGACGGTGACGGCGACATCGAAGAGCAGGGCGTCAAAACCGGAAAAGTAGAAGTCGATCACGCCACTGATGAATCCGTCCGCCCAGAGCACATTGTCGCGAAAAAGATCGCCGTGGATCGCCCCGGCAGGCAGCCGCGAAAAATCGGCGTCGGCCTTTTCCTGGCATTGCAGTTCGGCATCGAGCAGGGCCGCATCATCGGCAGGCAGGAAAGGCCGGAGCAGGGCAGCGGTTTGCAACCGCCAACGTGCGCCACGCGGATTGGGCTGCCGCCGCCCGTAAGAACGTCCGGCCAGATGCAGTCCCGCAAGCATGGCGCCGATCTGGGCGCAGTGTTCGCAATCCGGATTCGCTTCGGAAGCGCCCGACAATCGCGACACCAGCACGGCCGGTTTGCCTGCCAGCGACCCCAGGTATTCATCGTCACGGTTGGCGATTGGCGCGGGCACGGGCAGGCCGTGCCGGGCGAGATGCGCCATCAGGTGCAGGTAATAAGGCAACTCGGCGCGCGCGATATCCTCGAATAGCGTCAGGACGTAGCGCCCGAGGGTGGTCGTGACGAAAAAATTGCTGTTCTGGACGCCGCCCGCAATACCCTCGAATCTGACCAGACGTCCGATGGAATAATGATCCAGCCAGCGCGTCAGGGTATCGAAGGCAGGCGCCGTGAAAACGGACATACGTCAGGCTTACCAGCTCGTCAGTACCCAGGTCGGCACGGCCAATTTACGGATGTCGTCATTCCGCACCCAGAAACCGTTGCCTGTCTGATCGACCAGATAGTAAGAAGCGCCGTTTGGCAGTGTGACCTTGACCATGTAGAGTTTGCCGCGCAGACGGAACTCGGTGACGGTGTCATTTCCGCGTTTGACGATGGTCACCTGGGGCAGTTCCTCTTCCAGCGGCTCAAGCCCCTCCGGTTCCTGGGCAAAGAGCGTCTGGGAGGCCATTGAGCCGACGCAGAAGGCAAGCGTGGCAAGTGCAGCGGACAGCGAAGGGCGCATGATGGATTTCTCCGTTGCAGGATTCAGAGATTGAGCATTATTTCATGCTCTTCGGGCAAAGGCGTAAAACCGCGCTTCTCATAATGTTTGAAAATGGCTTCGACCACGTCTTCGGGTTCGTCGATGATCTGAACCAGATCGAGGTCTTCGGGGGAGATCATGTGTTCGGTGACGAGTTGATCCCTGAACCAGTCGAGCAGGCCGCGCCAGAAGGCCCCGTGCACGAGGATGATCGGAATCTGTCGGCTTTTGCGCGTCTGCACCAGGGTCATGGCTTCGAGCAGTTCATCGAGCGTGCCGAGGCCGCCGGGCATGACCACGTAGGCGCTCGCGCACTTCACAAACATGAATTTGCGCGCAAAGAAGTGTTTGAAGGACTGGGAAATATCCTGGTAAGCGTTGGTTTGCTGTTCCAACGGCAACTGAATGTTGAGTCCCACTGAAGGACTCTTGCCGAAGAATGCGCCCTTGTTGGCCGCCTCCATGATGCCCGGCCCCCCTCCCGAGACGACGGCGAACCCGGCATCCGAGAGCAGGCGGGCGATGCGTTCGGCCAGTACGTAATAGGGATGATCCGACTCGACACGGGCGCTGCCGAAGATCGAAACCGCCGGGCGGATCAGGTTGAGCCGTTCGGTGGCCTCGACGAACTCTGCCATAATCCCAAAGATTCGCCACGATTCGCGGCCGTTGAAATCCGGTTCGGCTGTGACCACGGTGGGCGGTATTTTTTCTTTTATGCTCATCTGTCGCTGTTCCTGATCGCGAGGATTGTTTTCAATGACCACCCTGCTGCTCGTCGATGGTTCCAGTTATCTTTATCGCGCTTTCCACGCATTGCCTGATCTGCGCACATCGCGCGGAGAGCCGACCGGAGCCATCCGTGGCGTTCTTGCCATGCTACGTCGGCTGGCCGGGGACTACAAGGCGGATTATCGTGTTTGTGTATTTGACGCCAAAGGGCCGACTTTCCGGGATGAATGGTATCCGCAGTACAAAGCGAACCGTCCGCCCATGCCCGATGATCTCGCTGCCCAGGTTCTCCCCCTGCATGAGGCGGTGAGGGCGGAGGGCTGGCCCTTGCTGTCGGTTGCGGGAGTCGAAGCCGATGATGTCATCGGCACGCTCGTTCGCCTCGGCGTCGAGCGCAACTGGAACGTCGTGATTTCCACCGGCGACAAGGACTTGACCCAACTCGTGCAGCCCGGCGTGCTCTGGGTGAACACGATGAGCGAGGAGACGCTCGATGAGGCTGGCGTCGAAGCCCGGTTCGGCGTGCCGCCGTCGCGTATCGTCGATTACCTCGCGCTGGTCGGAGATGCGGTCGACAATGTACCCGGCGTGGAAAAATGCGGCCCCAAAACGGCGGCAAAATGGCTGGCCGAATACGGCAGCCTCGACAATCTGGTCGCGCATGCAGATGAAGTAGGCGGCAAGGTGGGCGAAAATCTGCGCCGTCACCTCGATTTTCTGCCCCTGGGGCGTCGTCTGGTCACGGTTGCCACCGACGTAGCTTTGCCGTGCAGTCTCGACGATCTTCTCCCGCGCGAACCCGACCTCCAGGCGCTGACCGCGCTCTATGAACGCCTTGAATTCAGGAGTTGGCTGGGGCAGGGGAGGCCCGCAACGCCCCCTGCGCCGAAGGGTTTGACGCGGCGCTTCCAGCGCGAAGAAGCGGATGATGCGCCCGCCTATGCGCCGGATCGCTCCCGTTACCGCGCCATTGTCGATGGGCCGGATTTCGAGGCGCTGTTGAAGCGGCTGGAGTCAGAGTCCTCCACCGACCTCGTTGCACTCGACACCGAAACCACGGGACTCGATCCGCTCACCGCGCGGCTGGTCGGAATTTCCTTTGCGTTCGCGCCGGGAGACGCACTCTACCTGCCGCTTGCGCATCGCGGCACGGATATGCCCACACAACTGCCATTCGATGAAACGCTGGCGCGGCTCAAACCGTGGCTGGAGTCGGAATCGCACGCCAAACTTGGGCAAAACATCAAGTTCGATGCCCACATCTTCGCCAATCACGGCATCACCCTGCGCGGCATCATCCACGACACCCTGATTCAGTCCTACGTGCTGGAAAGCGATCGTCCTCACGACATGGATTCGCTCGCCAAAAGGCACCTCGGACTCACCACGATTCCCTATACCGACATTTGCGGCACGGGGGCGAAGCGGATCGGTTTCGATGAAGTGTCGCTGGACACCGCTACCCGCTACGCTGCTGAAGATGCCGACATCACCTTGCGGTTGCATCGAAAACTGTGGCCGCAAGTGGAAACTGCTCCCATGCTGGCCGCGCTCTACCGGGACATCGAGTTGCCGACTCTCTCCGTGCTGCTGGCGATGGAGCGCACGGGCGTGCTCATCGACCCGTTTCTTCTTGCGCAGCAAAGCAATGAACTGGGCCGTCGCCTTCTCGACCTGGAGCGCGAAGCGCATGCGCTGGCAGGGGAGGCGTTCAACCTTGGTTCTCCCAAGCAACTTGGCGAAATTCTTTTTGGCCGCCTTGGTTTGCCGGTACGCAAGAAAACCTCCACTGGCCAACCCTCGACCGACGAAGACGTTTTAAGCGAACTTGCCGAGGATTACCCGCTTCCCAAGCTACTGCTCGAACACCGCAGCCTTTCCAAACTGAAGGGCACTTATACCGACAAGCTGCCGCGCATGGTCAATCCAGCGTCGGGCAGGGTGCATACCAGTTTTTCCCAGGCCACAGCCGTCACCGGACGGCTTGCCAGTTCCGACCCCAACCTGCAGAACATTCCCGTGCGCACAGCGGAAGGCCGCCGCATCCGCGCCGCCTTCATCGCGCCGCGCGGCTGCCGGATCGTTTCTGCGGACTATTCTCAGATCGAACTGCGCATCATGGCGCATCTGTCGAACGACGCCCGACTGCTCGAAGCCTTTGCGCGCAGTGAAGACATTCACCGCGCCACTGCCGCCGAAGTATTCGGCATCGCGCCCGAAGCGGTTGCTTCCGAACAGCGCCGTTACGCCAAGGTTATCAACTTCGGTCTCATCTACGGCATGAGCGCGCACGGGCTGGCCAAGGCGCTCGGGATCGAACGCGGCGCGGCGCAGGGCTGGATCGACCGTTATTTCGCGCGTTATCCAGGCGTTGCCGCCTATATGGAGCGAGTAAAGGTTCTCGCGCACGAGCAGGGCTACGTCGAAACCGTCTTCGGGCGTCGTCTCCATCTGCCGGACATCGCCGCCCGTCAGTATCCGCGTCGTCAGGCAGCAGAACGCGCCGCGATCAACGCTCCCATGCAGGGAACTGCCGCCGATCTCATCAAAAAAGCGATGATTGCCGTCTGGCGTTGGTTGAATGATTCAGGACTTCAATCACGACTGGTGTTACAGGTTCACGACGAACTGGTGCTCGAAGTTCCAGATAACGAAATCGACATCATTCGCGCAGAACTTCCCCGGTTGATGGAAAGCGTCGCCAATCTGGCCGTGCCGTTGCGGGCCGATGTGGGAATAGGGGGCAATTGGGATGAAGCGCATTGAACGAGAGTAACGCTAACACGCGTGGTCACGATGCCGGGCTTCCAGCGGCTGATCATTGTCGAGTGCCTCAACGACAGCCTGTGCGCAGCCTTTTCCTGTGCCTTGATCGTTTAGTTTACATAATACAAATTATGGTCCTTTCAGACTATTTTTTCGTTTTATATTCAAAACAATCATTTTAATAGTCGCAAATCAGTGTTATACTTACGAGATGCATTCGTCCCAGTTACGATTCGCATTCCTCACTAGCCACTAGCCTAAGGAAAAAACATGAAATATTCTCTCTTCGCCGCGGCCTTTCTGGCTCTTGCCATTTCTGCTTGCAGCGACCAAAAGAACACAACTGCAGCTCCTGAGAGCGCTCCGGTCGCTGCCCCTGCCGAACAATCTCCGGCTCCCGTGGTAGACGCGCAGGTGCCGCCTGCCAACGACGCTGCTGCAGCTCCTGCCGAAGAACCTGCTGCGGCTCCCGCCGAAGCGCCCGCTGCCGAAGCGCCCGCTGCTGAACCGGCTGCTGCCAAGTAACTGACTAATAACCGGAAACGCAGATTCTGCATTTCCGGATAAGTTCCACCTCCTCAGGCGTAGATAGCGCCTGAGGAGGTGTTTCGTTTACAAAAACAAAGCATTGGATTCGTGGTACAGTAAGTAGGCGCGAAAAATTGAGACTCCCATGAGTACCCAACCGGACAAGGAAAGCGTTTTGAAGGCTCATGAGACTGATTTCCTGAGCGATACAGCTACCATGTTCGTCCTGTCCATGGTCATGGCATCCGTCCTGGTCATGCCGACCATCATCGCCGCAACCCATGCGTCTGCGATGTGGCGACTGTTCAAGAAGTGGTGATACGCACAAGTCGTGCCCCCCATTTTCTTCGCCGCATCTGATCGTTGTGCTTCGCAAATCAACTGGATTTGACCTCATCCTCCAGCCCGTGTAGGCTACGCGCCGCTGTTGCACGGAATTCCGTGAGATAGCAATTTCGCACTCTGGTGCCACTGACCTTCCGGCCAGTGGTTAAACGGGAAAGCGGTGCGCGTCCCCCGGACGCAATGCCGCTGCTGCCCCCGCAACGGTAAGCGAGTGAGGATTCGCCTTCATGCCACTGGGCGCTTTTGCCTGGGAAGGCGGCGAATCAAGACTTGCAAGCCCGGATACCGGCCCGATTGCGAACCGATGGAAGTGCCGCGGGGGGCGGCGCGCCGGTTCTCATCGACCGGAGCGTTGCGTTGCAAAACCTGCGCGGTATCTCCCTTTTCATTACCATGATTCCGGTTTGCGGGGACGCAGGCCGGATGGAGATTGCCATGCCTGTGTATAAGCATCCGGTGGTGTGCTTGCCCGCCGCCGTTTTTTTCTCCCTGCCCTCTTTTGCCCAGACTTCGTCTGAGGGTAAGGAACTCGCGCCAGTTGTCGTTACCGCCACGCGGCAGGAGATGCGTGTTAACGAAGTGCTCGCCGATGTCACCGTGATCGAGCGCGAAGAAATCGAACGTGTCGGACAGAGTACGATCGTCGATCTTCTTTCACGTCAGCCGGGCGTGCAGGTCGTCCAGTCCGGCGGGCCGGGAACAACCAGCAGCCTGTACCTGCGCGGCACCAATTCCAACCAGACGAAAATTCTGATCGACGGCGTTTTCATCAATTCCATCGACGGTTCCGGTTCACCGCTACGTTATTTGTCGCTCACCGACATAGAACGCATCGAAATCCTGCGCGGCCCGGCTTCCATGCTTTACGGCGCGGATGCCCTGGGCGGGGTCGTCAATATCATCACCCGGCGTGGGCAGCCGGGATTGCGGGGCGATGCCTACGTGGGCTACGGTAACCACAATACGGGCAGACTCAGCGCCGGCGTTTCCGGCGGAAATGAACACTGGCGCTTCCGGGTTGCTGCCAACCACTACGGGACGGACGGCATCTCCGCCAGACATCATGCCACGAACAAGGACGCCGACAAGGATGCCTACCGCAACACGGGAGGCGCTGTTTCGCTTTCTTTCCTGCCCGCGAAAGACCACGAAATCGGCATGAGTTACCGACAGAACGAGGGATTGGCGCATTACGATAGCGGCAATGACCCGGCAGATGGGAATTATGACTATCGTGTTCGTTTCAAGGTCAGGCAATGGCAGGTTTTCAGCAAGAACCGTTTCCTGCCTGCCTGGACGAGTACGCTGCAATACGGCGGTTCG